>Ga0126339_10000620_pt1 | contig 20562 bp, 13 predicted proteins | sample OrbTmetagenome_2_FD_92532 | JGI IMG/M metagenome (GOLD analysis project Ga0126339, IMG submission 92532) | Coral microbial communities from Petempiche,Puerto Morelos, Mexico - Orbicella T R C metagenome | ecosystem: Host-associated > Invertebrates > Cnidaria > Coral | place: Petempiche,Puerto...
AATAAAAAAAAGGGGGAGAAAAAATGGGGGTTTGTTGATAAAAAAGGGGAAGGGTTTTGGGGAGGGGGCGGGTTTTCCCCCCCACCCTTTCCCGGGGGGGGCCCCCCCCCCCCCCCCCCAGGTCCCTCCACAAGGATATTGGCAAACCTCTAACATTCCTAGAAGTATTTTATTTACTGACAGAAGTATTATAAAAAAATGTCTCTACCTTAAAGGCACTAATAAGTTTTCATGCTTACAAAAAAATGGAAATTCAAAGCTTGATTTGGTTTTAAACTTGTGTTCAACTTTTTTTCACAAGTGCTTGCATAGTATATATTAAGTATGACACTATGTAGATTGCTGACCAAAATGCAACTCAAATTCTTCTCTCTTTGCAGTTTCTTCTGTTCTTGCCTGTGTTGAGCCCTCACATAACTTGCTAGCCCACTAGAGAGGAAAAAATATTAAAACAAAGATGTTGGTACACTTCTAATCAAATAATGTTCATAATGTTAAAAGCAAAAACTGCTTGCAAAGTCAACTGGTTTAGTTATAGTGGTTTCACGAATAATTGATAGACACAGCAAGCTGTAATGAGGTTTAACTTATGTGAAGGACCAACCTATGAGACAAGGCCAGACCACAACACCAGGAACTCTGTGCCCTACTCTTTGTGATAAGTGTGTGGGTTCTTTAACAGCCCCTGTTAACCATGAAACACTGAAGATGCAGGAGATGGGGCCTACTGTTTACAGTCTTTATCCAAGAAGACTTGAACATCCAACTGTTAGCAAATGTAAAATTTTACAAAGGTAGCACATTCTCCTCAATTATTTTGGGAACTTGAGTGTTGGTCCAGTCTGGGGCTTGAACCTGCAACCAGCCAGTCGATAACTTACCTTATGAAACTGTGAAGAAAATGATCTCCTCCTTACAACTTCTGCCACAGCTAAGATGTACACACGTGGTGCCTCATTTACTTGTTCAATGATTTCCAATCTAAAACAAATCAACAAGTATCTCTACCCAGTTAACAGAGAAAATTAGCACCAATAACTTTAGCCTCAGCTAGCAGAGACTTCTTTCAAAAAACACACTCAGTTCTTCACATTTTAGAGGGATATCTGGGCTTCAACCTAGTTCAGCTAACATTGATAGCATTAGCTCAACAGAGATCCATGACAGAGGTGTTAATAATATTCTTGTTAGTCTTTTGTACATGAGTAACAGTCAATTGGATACACTAGGGCTATTTCATCAACATGCAATTTTGGGGGTTGAATCTCCCATGTTGTTCGAGTAATGAAAAAATAAGCATGCAACCAAAGAAATCTGTTCAATGAGACACAACACATTTTTATTGTAATGGGAGGGAATGGAAAGTCTCTCTGGATGTGCAGCCATCTAAAGCCATGCTCTACAAATCAGTAGGGGTTTAACGATTCATATTCCTTGCGATTCAATTCAATTTCGATCATTGCCTTTCGATTTTGATTATTTCGATGCGATTATCCAAAATATTAATGTCTTTTAATTCTTACAACGTGATACACAATGTAAACAACATACAACCCTAAACCCTCAATTTGTTGATACAATGAGCGTGTCGCACATGGCTTGCCTTATTTGGAAATTCTCAAGGAGAGGTAGAAAGGCAACATTTTTAACAAGCAACACAAAATGGCACAAAAACTGCAAACGTCTTTACTCGTCAATCAAAAACGCACATTTTAAATAGTTCTGGATTGTGATTTCACAATATTAATAACAACTCACTGAGGGCACCTTGGGAATGGTATGCAAAAAATCGAACCAAAATTGAAATGTGGAATCAAAGAATCGTGAATTGAACCGAACGGTCATAATGCGATTAATCGAAAATTTGATTAATTGTTACACCACTACAAATCAGGAAGTATCACAGCATTGCACTCTAACCGCATGACCTTTAAAACCAAGTGCTTTTCTGAGCATGCTTGTGATGCTTCAAAAACTATGTTTGACCACTGTGCTAAAAGCTTTCTTCAACACCAGAAATGGTTATTGAATTGAGAACTTTCTTGTTTCTCATTAATTCCCTTACCTTCGTTTGATTCGTCTGATATTTTCATGATACATAATAATGGTTCCATCACATTCACATATTTTCTTCTCAATGTACATGATCCACCTGTTAAAATAAAAGATTTGGAAACTGAAATAAAGACTGTCAAGAGCAAGTTGACTCTTGATATAACTACAGAGTGCTCATAACCAGTAGCATGTACAGTTAAACCTCTCCTTATCAACATCTCAACAATACAGACACCACTATAGAACAGACACCTCAACAAAATGGACACTCAGTTCTGGCCCTTTGGCATCTATATAAAGAGGTTTAACAAATAGCAGGGGTTTCATACGTTTTCAGCAGGAGGACGACTGGTTTTCACAGCCAGGCAAAACGTTTTGAACTGAACTTCTTTATAAGAAAAACTTTCTTTGAGATGGTCAAGTCAGGCAGGCAAAATTGTCCTCACAGTTGGTCAATTTGCCCAGTGCCCAGCCCTTTACAAAACCCCTGTAAGAGTAACCTAAGCATACATTATTTTTTATCAGACTGGGGAATTGTTTTCAACAGAAACATGTTATAATACCTTGGTAACAAAAGGAAACAAGTACTGAAAACATTTTATTTTTTGCAGTTTGATATAAAGGTTATTTTTAAATGAGGTACCTTTTTGAGAATAAGCCCACATTGAAAGACAATCCTTGAGTTGCATTAAATTAACCTTTAAAATGGTTTAGGCTTTATTTTTGTCTGATACAAACAATTGAATGAGTTTAGAAGAATTCAAATGTCACTGTTGGAAACATTTGAAACCACAATGGAAAGCAACAAGTTGTTATAATGCATACTAAGTTTTGTTTGTTTGTTTTTTGTTTACCTTAATCTGGTGTGGAGGTTAGCAGACAGCTCATCTTTGGCTCTTGCACATTTTTTTCTTATATCCCTTAAAAAAGTAAATATAATAATATCAGTTCTGGCCAGTTCTCTAACTTACTCTGCTTGGTATTACTAAATTAAATTTTGACCTCACTTGAAGATAAACGTCTTTCAAGTAAAAAAGTCATTAATAAATTAAAGCTTTTTGAGCCTAGAGGCTAAACACGTAAAGGGAAACTTGGCAAATGGGTAACTTTCTGGGAAACCAATTCACTATAAAATTTGGAGAAATTCTGTATTGAAATAAAATGTCTGTCTGCAGCTGTAAGGTGTCCTACCTGAGCTTATACAGGTTTCTTATAATTTTTTTTAGGGGGAGTAGCTATTAAGTGACTGTGAGTATTCCAAGGCACTCCCCACTGGATGGAATGCTATTCCATTGCAGGTTATGCCAGCATTAAATGCAGATCTAGACCTGGGTGTGGATGTAAACAAGCAATATGAGAGTAAATGAGAGTCGCCCAGTAACGTTTTGCGATGACCCCAGCTAGGGCTTGAAATGGAACCATTTGATCTTAGAGTTTGAGGATCTCCCATTACTGAAGGCTCTAATTTTAAATGGCAACCTAATAAATGACTGAACTAACCTTAAATGTGAGTGATTCTTTGTCAACATCATGAGCTGCTTTTGATGACTAGCACACAGATCAGGAAGTACTGAAGTGTCACCCACATTTTTAGCTCGAGTTTGGTTGTACTGAAAGCCTTGTGACATGTCAGCTTGAGACTGTGTCAAGGTTTTTACATTCTGGAGAATCTGTTGCAGTCCTGCTAGTCTTTCATCCAGTCCTTTGATTTCTTTCATGTTTGTCTTATCGAGAGATTCTGTTGCAAAGAGAAGAGAACAATGCCAATGACACATAATTCCCCACCACCACAATATACGTTACTGTCATCTCTCTCCAAAACAGACACATTTGGGACCAGCCCTAAGTTGCACCCTACAGAAACTGTTAGTTACAGAGAAACAAGTGAAATTCAGTTGGAACCAGTCAAACAGCCATCTCTGCCCTTGGGGGTGTCCACCTTGTCTATACAATGGAACCCTGTTAACGCAGTTACCAACGAGCCACGGAAATCTGGCCATATTAACAGGGTGGCCATATTAAACGTATTAAACATGGTTCACTGAAGAAAATGACTGACTGAGCTTTTGTTTAGGCCAGAATAAAGTGTCTGTAATAACAAGGTGGCCATGAGGCTGGGTTCCACTGTATTAAGAGATTTGACCATAGAACCCTGTCACATGGCCTCTTCCTTAACACAACCACCTTGTTCCAGTCACTTTCTTTGGCCTCCGAAAAAGCTCTCATGAACCCCTTTGATATGCAGAGCATTCAAACTGATACATTCCCAAAGAGTGAGAAATTAAAAGCTGTACGGTTTTCTTCCTAGCAGGGTAAAGGAGCACACCCCTGTATACAATTCTGAAAAATGCAAGTGTCTTAAAAATGGTTTCCTTAATTCTGAGCAACAATATGATTCTGTCTATGTTGTTTAAAGTGGAAATTGGTAACACAAAATGAACTGATGTGCACTTTGGTGGCAATCTGTTGCTGTTTACCTCCAATATATAACTCAGTTGTTTAAGAGACCAAGTCAGTATGGGAGCATGACACTGCATAAGAGTCTAAGTTGCACTCAACCTGAATACATGATGCTTGAATGACCTAATTAATACAACAAGCTTTATTTAGATCCGTATACTTGGCAATCACCAAGACAGTGCTATTAAGTTGGCAAGATATTTAAATGGTACATAGGGAAGAGCCAGTTTTTGCTTACCTAAAACCTCATTAACTTCTTTTGTTATCTCAGTCAGATGTGTTTCATCAAACTGAAAATTAATAACAGGGAGGTTCATAACTGCAGTTTTAAAAAAGATTACCTTGCGTAATGTCGAATATTAAAATAAATAAATCAAAATAAACTACAATATTTAGAGAGGAAACCACATCAGCCTTAGGTGATTTGACATTTGGAGATGATGGTTTTCATGGAGGAAGGAGAACCAGAGAACCACAAGAAAAAACCCTTGGAGCAAGGAAAGAACCAATGACAAACTCAACCCATATATGGCACTGGGACAGAATTGAATCCCGTTCACATTCTGATTGGTGGGAGGCAAGCACTGCGCCATCACTGCTATCCAAAAATCAGGCAACAACTGTAATCAATGCCACTTAAAAAAAGAAAGCCAATAGTTTGCATGAAACCAGATAATATTGCCAACCTCACAACTGCGGACACCAGATTTAATAGATGGGAGCATTTTGCACTTTCCAGAATTATTCTTGGCATACAGGCTTGATTCAATAATATTTATGTACCTGCTCAACTGCCTCAATGCACTGTTTTACCATATCTTGAAGGCTGTTCTTGTTATCCTGCGAAAAAACAACAACAACAACATCACGCTTTAACTATACTCAAACAAGCAGACTACCACTTAGAGCAAATGGTTTGAGTAATTGTTTTAGTGGACATTATATACTGGGCCTTTCAGTGACATGCAATTTAACCCCTAAAAGAGACCAATCTGGGCATTGCTGGAACTTTATTTGATCCCTAAAAAAAGCTTTGAAACAGACAGCATTCTTCCAGTGCAACCTAAAAAGTACCTTGAAGGCAAAAAGTAGTGGCATTTTGTCATGAACACCCAAAGAGACCAAGACCAAAATTCATGATTTACAACCCTACACAAGATGGCAAGCATGCCTGACCTTTTCAAATGGGAATCCCCCCTTCCCTGGGAATGCTTTAAATCAATAGTCAAAGTCAGTGAGTTGTGATAAAATGATTGACTTACCTGTGCACTTATCCAATCCAGGAGACTAAACATGCCCTGTTGTCTGTCTTGGAACAGTTGTCTTGTTAAAAGACATGGAAGGACAGGTACCTTGGCTAACAGTGGTAACATCTGTTTGAACCTAGTAGAATGAACACAATCTGAATCTTCAGCTTTGCCAGGGCAAGGGGATAGATTAAAAACATAATTTTCCATTAAAATTTAAAAGAACTGGGAAACAATAGAAAATGGTATTTACATGTATACCTGTCAAGTAGCTCTATGTATCTTGTCCTGGAATCCAGAAACTCAGAATAAACTTGATGAACACTACTTGATCGTGCTTTAAACTCACTGTAAACAAGTATTATTGAGCTGTCAGTCAGCAATAATCAAATAGCATGTGAAATAATCACACCATAGATTTTTAATAAGAAATTGTATCCCATCATCAGTCTCACAAGAAAAAGAGCCAGCCTCCCCATCCAATCATTGTGAGAACTTTATCGTCAATCACAAATAAATTGTTGTCACTATGTTATAATTTTATAATAAAAGAATTGGTTCATGCCTCTAGCTGTGCATATGGATCTATGGATCAAGTTATGGATCTACTTACTAGGAAGTTTGAAGAGCACTCAAGAAGCTAGAGTTGTTCTTAGCTACATGTCAAGCAACTCTTACACTTCTCTTGTGCTATACAAACTTCCCACATGCATCCATAACTTGATATACATGTGCTGAGCATGAACCAATTCTTTTTCTCACAATTACAACACAATACATTTATTATCTCATTCAAGGAGCAATTGGAAGTCACAAGAGAAAAAGGTCTAATTTTTCAAGCATCACTTTTCATTTTCTCATACAAATGAGAAATTTCCCTTTAAATTCATTTTCCTAAAAAAAAAACAAAAAATAGATTACATATTTTAGTTTTTCAAACATATGAAAGTGAAAGTTTGCACCTCCATCAATCTTTGGCATACTTTTTTCCACAACTATTGATGTTTTTTTGTGGTTGTTGAAAATGGAAAAGGAAATCATACCAGAACTTCCCTTTTTCATTTTCAAGTCTGCCCAGGTATGTAGTGGTTGCATATGACCAAGAGTGTCCAGAAATACAAGCTAAAACAGTAGAATACAGTTTCTTTTCTAATACCTTGCAATACTTTCCAAGTTGGCCACAACTGCTGCCCAACCCTTCTGTTGCAGTTTTTGCTCGAAAACTAGATTTTCACAGTTTTCTGCAATTTCCACTGCTAGTGAATGGAAGTCCTAAAAATTGGACAAAAAATTGTATACTAATTTTCCACAGAATCTTAAGTGAACAATATCAAGATTAGCGTCTTCACAGTGCTCAGTTGTATCAGAGAACAAACATGTTTCTTCAAGAAAACAATAAAACCTATCACTCACTGAGCTCACTAACGCATTGTTTCACGTAAAGAATTCAAGTCCTGAAAAAACCACCATAAATAAGTTCTGATTCCTCTCATTCAGTAGCAAAAGAATGCCTTCCATGCTATTGTGTAATTTCTACGAGTCAGAAAAACTTACCGCGGCTAGCTGAGCTCTGGATACAAGAGTTTCATATGTAGGCGGTAAATTGAAAGATTTGTCAACTTGCTCCTTTAAATTTTCTTCTGCAAGGAAAAGAAACAAAATTGTAGGGGTGCCGAGAATAAGAAAAAAAGTCCTAAATGACTTCTTGTAAATTGCAATATTCTCCTTCCGAATTGCCTTGTATTCTCTAAAAAAAGACAAACTAAGAGAGTTTGATGTTACATCATCTGTCAGTAAGGACCTTATTTAGTGCACCCATTCAAATATTTTTCTATCATTCTAAGCATCAATGTGTATATGGCCCAAGTAATTTCATTGGACCTCATGTACTAAAACATCTTTTATCAATCTACAAGCATTGGATACCCAACACAAGTCTGTACACAACTTCAAATTGTACCACAATTGAGTTAGGGCTTAACAGAGGAAGAGAAGAAAATTAACAGCAGAGTAATTTAAAATATTTTTAAAACAAAATTTTAACACAAAATTGAAATACAAACAAAACTGTAGCTTGAGGCGAATTTTCAACTGCCCACTTAATCGTACTAAAAAAATAAAACTTACACTGGTGCACTGCACTTACCTGATCCTAAGTTGAGGCTGGGTGATGGAGGAATGGATGATTCAATGGTAGATTTACTGAACAGAAAGATCGGATTTGTATCCTAACAAGGCAACATAACATTAGAATTTTACAAAATAAAAAAAATGCAAGAAAACCAGCAAGGTGGTACTAAAGGCCTGTAAGACAATTTTAGCAAATCATAGCCAATATACAACTGATGGCAAAAAGGTTGTACATCATTTAGGTCGCAATAACTTTTAGGAACTGTGGAAGACTACAGAGCATAATATAATAAATTTATTTGAGAATGACCATACTGGCATTTCCATACAAAATTTCTTGTTTTGAAAACAGAAAATCAATTAGCAAATTGAGATAGCTATAGTAGCAAAAATTAAAATGAATACAATAATATTTGCAAATAAAAAACATGGTTGTTTGCTTGTTTGACCCGATGAGAGCTTTTTATTTTAGTACCAATAGTACTGTTTATTCACACGCTACTCACAGTTCCAGCACTACTATAACTGCATACTCTCTCTGTCGGATCCAGCGCTTCACCATTAGATATCAAAAGAACTTGCTTGTCCTCAGGAATCCCCGTCACAGAAGCTACTGTACTCATAAGCACCTGGACACTGTTAAACAGTTCACATTGATCATGTCAGATACACAGCCTGCCTGCACTCAATCTACTCTTATTTACCCTGATAGAAGATGAACAGCACAATGCACCAAGTTCTTATTTGTCATCATACTTAATACTTTTGATGACTAATCCTGGAAGTATGCCAGACATATAACTAAATAAATACTAGGTGACTTACAATTTGTGTACGAGTACAAGATCGAGTATAAGTATGACTTCTCAATTCTAGTTTGCATGATTTACATTATCATGTCACAAAACCATCTCATTCTACGAGCTACCCTCTCAACCTCAAACCATCAAGGGCAAGGGCTCTGGAATCACCACTGGTTCAAAATTTGAAAATCACATTAATATTACTCAATCTGGTAATTGTAATCCAATCTAAAGGTCTCTCTTGATCTTGTAAAGGCTGGTTTTCACTAGCGATGAAGTCGTAGTCGGAGTTGTAATCAGAAGCATAGAGCATTATGACCTAGTGAAAATAAAACTGATGGAGTTGGAAGCTGAACACCCATTCCGCTTAAGACTGCGTTGCTTATAGTGAAAACTAGATTGTCGGAGTTGGAAGCAGACGCGGGAGAATAAACCAATCACAGCGTTCAATTCCAGGCCTTGTGATTGGTTGGTTTTTCCGCTTCTGCTTTCAATTCCGACAATCTACTTTTCATTTGATCATAAGTGACAGAGTCATAAAAGGAATTGGAAGAAATGGAAATGTCCTGATTCTTCCGACTCCAATTCCATCAAGCTTATGACTCCACTTACAACTCTGATTTTCGATTTCCACTAGGTCGTAAGCTCTCTTGACTCTGTCTATGACTCCAGCTCTGACTCTGACTCTGACTCTGTCACTATTGCAAAACCAGCCTTAAATGACCCAGGGAACCACAAACCTCCTGAAACTCTGTTTTCAGAATGTCTGACAAGCATGCAGAAGATCACGGGATCAACTTGGGTTGAGGACTCACAATTTTTTAACTGTCTCATGCTCGCAACAAACTGCATACATTTCCTTGTTACTATAGATCAAAGGAAGTTTGCTGTTTGAATGGCTAGCTCTCGTTGGTTGAGCTTGGGCTTAACACCTACTACGAGAACTCAGAATAAAATACAATTTCTGAGAATGCTATTATATTTCAAAGCAACGAAGTGTATTTTAACATGCAGCACATTATTCTGTTTATGAAGTCATAAAAACACTCCATGTGTTTCAGAGCAAAAGGAAGTCTGCTTTTAAAATGTTCTCAAATGCTCATTGAGTTTAACAACAGTATAACAAATGCTTTGGGCTTGTCTGTTTGGGCAACAATTCTGTAGGTGAAACCCTATCATATCACCATTGCTTGGCATTCCTTTTGTATGGCACTGTTTGGCTTACAGTATTTTTTAAAATGAAATTTGAATTTTTTTTCTAGCTTTGAACTTGGCTGCCTTACAGCTCCCCCATAATTATTCTTTCTTACTGTACAGTCTCGACATTTCACTTCATAATAGCCGCTGCATATCCTCTTTATTCCTTGTGTATTCATAAATTAAAACAAACACTTATTAAGCATCCAAATTACTTATTCACGCATGTCGTACTTAGTGTCATATATGCCATATTGCAATATTGTTCAATTGATCGTTTGGGACAAATCGAGTCCATTCTGTCAGTAGAGCAAGCAAACAACAAGGAATAACAAGGAGCAGATATCATTTCGTAATACAATCAAATTGTCAAGTCACGTTACGTTATGGTGAGCACGTAATGCAAATGTCACTGTACCTGATGTACAACATTATGTTTTTTTTCTCACCTTTCCATTGCCAGTTCCATTTCGAAGGTATATATCGTCCCCAGGTCGACATGAAACACATGCAACATTTTGACGACGTTTCTGCCTTCTTGGTGCTTTTCACTGTCGTTAAAATGAGCAAATGCCAAGCAGTTCAAAGGATATTCTGCAAAAATGTAGTTGAATATGTCTTCGGCAGGAATGCCCAAGAAAACAACGACAAAACAGCCAAGTTTTCATCATTTTCCCTTTGAATGGTAGCGTTCTTTCCCTGAGGGACTCTCTTCCTTCATTTCAAATGATTGTTTCTACGAAAACAGGAAACCATTGTGTCATTTTCGTCGACTCTCCACAGAAATGTCGATGACTTCACTGTCTCTCTCTCTCTTGCAAAGCCATAACATCACACATATGAGCATGCGTGACAGTTTTGTCTGCTGGCCAGTAAAAAGCGGGGGGCTGGGGTAGGGGGTGGAAACAAAACCACGTTACAACAACGTTTTTTCCCCCTATTTATTTCATCATCTTTTATCATACATTTATTTACAAAAAAAATTGCGAATTATCTAGGCAAACACTCCTAACCCTCCTACAAAAATTTAAATTAATTTGAATTTAATCGATTGCTGAATTAATTTATTTGAGTTTACAAAAAAAAAAAAAAATGCAAAGGAATATTTAGATGTGCACCTTGACCCTCTATCTCTCAATACAGTGGTATTTAAATTTCTCAAACCTCCAAGGGAAACAAAAAAATATCATTTTTGAGAAAAAAGAATGCAGAAGATATCGCTGGTAAAATTACAGGGAAGCAAATCGAAGGTAAACAACTTTAGAAGTTGCGAGAAATCAAGGGTTTGAGAAATTAAAAGGCAGGGCTAATACGTGGACCAGATCAATGCAGATCACTGATCTTATGTAAAATCATCAATTTAAATGAGAATGAAAACCATTCAGGATACATTATGCATAATTTGTCAAGTTGTGAATCCTGCTCATGTCCCGCCAAATTCTCAGCGCTAACAATTGAATTTATATTTTATATTTATTTCAAGAAAAATCTCAGATGAAAAATGTTTGCTTAAAAATGTAAAAAATATCTTATATCCTAGCTATATAATTTGCACAACAACAACAAGTAATATCCTTACACTGTGAAAATATGTTGTTTCAAGGTTGCTGAATGAGATTTGAGAGAAAACAAGAATATACTTTGTACTAATTAACATAGTTTATGTAATGTATCATGACAATTATGTGGATATGTAAATTAAATTATGGATTACTGTTAATGTGTACATTATGATTACTGCCAAAGCTCTATTGATCCCGTGGCAGGTGGAAAGGGTGGGGTACAGAGGTGCCTTATTTCCTGTCCAAATCTTTTGGAAGCAACAAAAGCCTTCAGTTTCAACCCATAAAATTAAGACATACTTTTTCAAAGTTTCCCAATAGAAATTTAATCTTGTTGATGAATAACTTTAAAAACACTAATTTACTACACCGAGTGCAAAATTATAGTTTTCTAAAAATTGTCATGGCGTATCTTTTAGAGAAAGGAGTGATAATAGAGCTTTCTTCTGTTGAAATATTCTAAGTAAAACTTTGATTAAGTATTACAAAAACTATGAGCTTATATTTCTGACTGGTAGTGCTCTATATTCTAGTTTCATGTGATGAAAGGGGTAGACCATTTCTCTTGTGTTGCCACATATTGATGCTACCTTCCCAATGCTTGTCTATTGTTGATGAGCTTAACCACTAAAAGTGATACATTTTCTCTGGTATTTATAGAGGAGTTGAGTTTAAAGAAGAACATGTTTTATATACTATTTTCAGTTTGCCCTGGGCTAAAAAAATAAAACTATTGGGAAATCAGAGAGACATGATGACCCACCTACTTCAATTTTTTTGCATAAAGAATACTCAGCCATTGGGTAAATGGCCTAGTGAAATAGTAACAACAAAATGCACACTCTGCTTGGCTTATTTGTGACTATGACAAAATGTTGAATACTGTAACATTGGTAACATTACTGTCTCACTTTGTGTTCTTTTAAAATTAACTATGGGCAAAATTTTATTTTGACCTATTGGTATTTTCTATTGTTTCTTCTTTAAATATTTTCCTTAGGTTTGTGTAAGAATCAAATCTCCAGTGTCTTTGGCACTTCCCATGAGAAGCCAGGCTTGAAATGGCCAAAGACACTAGTTTCTTTGAAAATGGGTTTACGCAAATCTAGATCCCTGATGATTGCTCCAGGTCTGAGATCAAAGTTATTCAGGATAATCTTTAAAAGTTCATTATCAGGAATTTCGCCACTGCCATAGCTGAAAACGGACACAGACAAAGGCTCAGCAATACCAATTGCATAGGCTACTTGCACTAAAACACGCTTGCAAAGCTTTGCTGCAACCAATGACTTTGCAATCCACCTGCAGGCATAACTTGCTGACCTATCCACTTTTGTGGCATCTTTGCCTGAGAATGCACCACCCCCGTGTGCACCCCACCCACCATAGGTGTCTACGATAATTTTGCGGCCTGTGAGACCAGCGTCTCCCATGGGACCCCCATAGAGAAAGATCCCTGAAGGTAGCAGATGGAAAATGGTGTTCTCATCAAGGTATTGTTCAGGAATGACACCTTTTATGATAGTCTCCTTTAAATGGTGTCGAATTTCTTCCACAGGTACACCCTCTGCATGTTGGCTGGAGATCAATACAGTGTGAACTCGCTGTGGTATGCAGGCTCCACCTTGCAAACTGTATTCCACAGTCACTTGTGTCTTGCCATCGGGTCTAAGCCAAGGCAAAGTTCCATCCACCCTGCAATCTGTTAGTTGTTTCGTCAGTTTGTGGGAGAGTACCGTTGTTAAGGGCATTAGTTCTTCAGTTTCATCTGTTGCATATCCAAACATCAAGCCCTGGTCACCTGCCCCAATCTCTAATTCTTTCTTGTCCAAGTACACGCTCCGAGCTATCTCGCCAACTTGCTCTTCAATCGAAAGCAAGACACTGCATGTTTTGTAATCAAAACCTTTGGAAGAATCATCGTATCCGATTTCTTTAACAGTGTTCCGTATAACGCTTTGATAGTCGACTCTCGCTCCAGAAGTAATCTCGCCAAAAGCCATAATCATTCCAGTTTTGGTTGCAGTCTCGCAGGCGACTTTGGCATACGGGTCTTGTTCCAAGTGCGCGTCTAAAATCGCATCAGATATTTGATCGCACATTTTATCAGAATGCCCACGGCAAACGGACTCAGACGTGAAAAGAAATTCGCTCCGATCGCTTGTGCTGTACGCACCGCTAACATACGACCGTGAGCAGCTTGCAGCAGGAGCAAACTTGGATGATATCAGGCGAGCCAGCATCTTTGCCCTTGAACTCAACATGATTGTAGCGTAAAAAATAGTATTAGTAAAGGTGTTTGTCTTCTCGTGACTAAAGTGCTATAAACTCTTCAGCCAGCAGATCTTTTCGTACCTTGCAGAGCCTTGCGTAAATAATGGCATGGTGGTGCAATCGGGCGATTATCACAGGGAATCGATACCAGATCGCGATCAACAGTTTATTAAATTCCACGCGCAATATTTCGAGAACAACACGAAATCAGCTTTTAAATTTTTTTTTTTTAATTCATAATGATCTTAATCGGTAATCAATATTAATTATTCAAACATTTATGAGATCCAATATAGGATCGTTGATTAGTCGGATAACTCCGTAGCCCTTTGGAAATCCGATCTTGGGTGTCGGAAATTCTCGTAAAACTACAACCGAATTTCATTTCCGCTGCAAAATGGAAGCAAGAGGACAGTCCTTAGTTATTGAGTCTGACCATCATTCTTCATCGCAAACCTTATGGCCCCTTCGGCAAGCGCTCTACGCCGAATCTGAGGACGACGATGAAGAGAACGAAGACGAATTATCGCGAACTTGGTGGGTAAAAACTCGTTGGTTTCAGCGTCTAGTACAAGTATGTGCGCTTGTCAGTTTGACTTCTACAGCCATGAATTCGCCAGAAACATTTAAACATAACAATTCGCTGAGATACATAACTCTTGGCCTAGACATTGTGGTCGCTGTTGTTTTTACCACTGAAATGATCGCGCAGATAAACATGTGGGGTCTGTGGCGAAAACAGAAGGCTTACTTCAAGAAACCACAGTCTATTTTTAATGCAAGCATGGTTTTCCTTATAATGCTATCGATCTTGCTACAAATTATTGAAATTTCTGGCTATATCCCTGATAATTACGTAGCATTTTCGGTTCCAAGAGCCCCAAGAGCGTTAATAATAGTTCGGTTCTTCAATGTGCTTATTACAATCAGCTTGCCGAAGTCGGTGGCTCGACGCTGTAAACGGCAAATCTGGGCCGTCACTCTGTTCTTGTTGTATTTTATGGCGTTCGGTTCGATTATTGGAGTTCAATTATTCGGACGCAAAAACTATTACTGTGTCAAGAATGGAGCTGATTTGAATAATCTGACATACAACGATCTGTTATTGACTGACCATCGCTGCAACAATGTTACCGGCGAAACAGGATATTTCTGTCCACAAGGGTTTAGCTGTGTTTTTGTGGATTTTGAGGAGAAGGATAAAGATTATTTCGGGGACTTCCTGCTAAGTATTTTAACAGTCTATGAAAGTTCTACACAAGAAGGTTGGGTTCTCGTCATGTACCGAATGATGGACTTTCGATCGCATCCCCTAGTAATCGTTTATTTTGTGTTGCTCATTTTTTTCGTCGCGTGGCTTGTAAAGAACGTCTTCATCGCCGTGGTGTCGGAAACCTTCGCCGATATTCGGAGCCTGTATATGTACAGTCGGAAATCTTCGAAGCGTACTTCGGCTCGGCTGGCCTCTCAAGTTATCAAGGACGCAGGAACCGGTTGGCATTTAGTCTCGGTGGATCACGAAGCGGCTAAAGGCCATGCACCATTGCGTGTTCGACAGATTGTTAATTCTATTTACTTTAAATACACAATGATCTTATTTGTTGTGGTTGACGCTTTTGTTCAAGCTACTGTCCATTACGAATCAAGGAGATACGCGCAATTTGGGTTCACCATAGTTTTCGACCTTGAAGTTTTCCTGAAGATCTCATGTATAGGCTTTCGACCCTACCTTCTCCGTAGAATGCAGCTAACAGAGTTTATTTTAGCTGTTGGCAGCACTGTTTTCGCTCTACCAATTCTGATCTCGGAGAAAGCGTCTTTTCTGGTTGTCTTTAACGTGATGCGAATAATCCGACTTATTGGAGCGATTCCCAAGCTTCAAGAGTTTTGCGAGAAAATCTTCGGAACTGGAAAGAAACTTGGAAGTGCTATCGTGTTTACGTTGATTTTTGTGATGGTCTCCTCCGTGATAAGCATGCAGTTCTTTCTGACTTTAGATGCGAAGAGGTTTGGTACCTTCACTAGCTCCATACAGTCCATGTTTCAAATCATTACCCAGGAAGGGTGGGTGGAAGTTCTGGATGACTTAATCAACGCAACTACGAACTCAGCTGCAAAGGCTTTTGTTGCCATCATAATCTTGGCAAATCATCTTTTCTCCTCGCTGATTATCATGAGCGTTTTTGTTGCAGTTATCCTAGACAACTTGGAACTTGACGAAGAGGTGAAGATTATGAAACAGAAAAAAATGGGCGGTGAAAGCCGAGAATCCACCGAGGAACTTCCGTTGCGTCTTCGGGTCTTCGAGCGTTTTCGGGATGACCCTCGGCTTGTGAAGTTGAGTAGGATAAAGACAACAGCTGATTTTTCCACTCCCAAGATTCGTGACAGTTTTATGAAGAAGTACATAGACAGTTCGGGCTTGGAAACTCACATTGGTGTGGACGTGGGGGAGAAAATCGGTGAAACTTCGCAGTTGAGAAGACGCCGCACAGCAATTCCGATAAAGCTGTTAAATTCGACGATATCCGAAGTGGATAAACTTTCAAAGTTCGTGAGAAAACAATCGAGTATCACTGCGCTTATTAATGACAGCAATCGCCGAAGGACCTACGCGCTTCTTTCACCCACCGAAATCTCCCCGAGAAATCAGGCCACCGTCGGCAGTAAGCAGCAGCCCGCTTCGGTTTTCCGATCTGCGTCGAGGCGTTTTCGAAGTCGCCCTCCACCGTCACCGAAGCAAGCTCAAGGTGATGTCAAACAAGTGATGCGGATTGCCAGTCAAGCGACGGGTCTTCACTCGCAGTTAAGCCAAGATGAAAATAACACGGGCCGAGACTTTGACATCCAGTGGGTGCGAATAAAACGCGAAGAGGCTCAGAGGAAAAAGAGAGCTCAAGTCGAGAAGCTTCGTGAGAATCACCCCTACTTTGACCAGCCCCTCTTCTCGCTACAGCGTGACTCGTGGCTCCGAAGGTTTCTACAGAGCATGGTAAACGCGCGTTACATCATTCCACCCGGGTACACAGAGCGAGCGTCACGCAATCATATTATCACGATGGCACGGCTTCACAAGGTTCTCGCGTCACAGACGTACCTGGAGTGGATTATGATCGTTGTCACGCTAGTGTCATCCATATCTATGATGCTAGAGACTCCTACAGAGCGCACGTTTGTCAGGCCTGCAACAGAAGTCATTGAGTACATCTTTGTTGTTGCCATGAGTTTGGAGCTTGGCGTAAAAATTCTTGCAAACGGTTTGATTTTCACACCTCATGCCGTTATACAGAACTTTGGAGGTGTTCTGGACGTGACCATATACCTCGTGGCACTTGCCTATGTTGCCTGGCAACCACATCCGATACCCGCCCGCTCGGGGGCTCAGGTGTTGATGGTATTAAGGTGCCTTCGTCCCTTACGTATCGTCACATTGGTCCCGAAAATGCAGAAGGTGATCCTTGAACTGGTTGGTGGCTATAAAGAAATTCTCAAAGTAACTGCCGTGCAGTCTATTCTTATGTTCATTTTCGCCAGTTACGGTGTCCAGGTTTTCTCTGGCAAGTTCAGAAGCTGCAACGATCGAAGTATTAAGACCGAAGAGGAGTGTACAGGAATATTTGAAATAGAAATTGCCACGCCTCGCGAATTACGCGACCTCGCGGGATCTTCAAAAATGATGGTCCCGCGCGTGTGGAAAAATCCCAGGAACTTCGACTTCGATAATGTTATCAACGCATTTCTAGCCCTGTTCGAAGTTCTTTCCTTGGAAGGCTGGTTGGAAGTGCGAGATGTGATCCAGGCAGTCGTAGCCCCGGAATACAGTATTTATGTCCATATTTACGTGCTTCTTGGAAGCATGGTCGGGCTGACCTTGTTCGTCGGGGTGATTGTCATGAATTTCAATGAGAACAAAGGCATTGCTTTACTCACTGTTGATCAGAGAAGATGGCAGGATCTGAAGAAGCGCCTCCGACTGGCGCAACCTCTCCATCTTGCCCCTAGACCAAGGAAAGAAGGTTTTCGAGCCGTTTTGTTCGACGCCACGCAGTCAAGGATCTACAAAGTTATCGACATCTGTTTGGTGGTAATTACTTGCTTGACAGTCACGATCGCTCAGTGGACTACAGAGGACAATCTGAGAATGCGTGACGCGCTGACCAGTACTGCAGCTGTGTGCTCGCTGTTGTTCGTTGTGGACATGTTGCTGAAAATTATCGCTTTCACCTTCCGAGGATACTGGCAAAGCCGGAGAAACCGGTTTGACCTGTTCTTGACCAGTCTCGGGGTACTGTGGGTGACGCTGAATTTTTCCTTAAAAGGGAGTGGTACGCCATATACAGTGACTACTTTTTTCGGGATGGTGATCATATTGTTCCGCTTCTTGACGCTCTCAGGTAAACACGACACGCTCAAGATGCTGATGTTGACTGTGGTCATGTCGCTGATAAAGAGCTTCTTCATCATCGCTGTTTTGATCGTTCTAATGCTCAGCTACTCTTTGACCGGGGTGATCTTGTTCGGAACAGTGAAGTATGGAGAAGCGTTGAACCGTCACGCCAACTTCAAGACTAGCTTTAACGCCATGATCCTTCTGTTTCGCATCACAACTGGAGAGGACTGGAACAAGATAATGCACGACTGTATGCTTTCTAAGCCTTACTGCACGGAAAATGCGGACACACCCAACTTCTGGCAAACTGATTGTGGCAACATCGCCGCGGCGCTGATTTATTTCATCTCGTTTTACGTCATCGTGACTTTTGTATTCTTGAACCTTTTCATCGCTGTCATCATTGAGAATTTTTCGTTGTTCTACTCGAGCGATGAAGACTCGCTCATCAGCAACACAGACCTAAGAGACTTTCAGCTGACTTGGAACTTAGTGGATAAATACCGTAAAGGGGTGTTATCAGTTAGGCAAGCTAAGCTTGTGCTTCGCTTGCTGAAAGGCCGCTTAGAAGTTGACAGTGGGTCGCTGTTGTTCAAACACATGTGCTGCGAGATTGAAAAGCTTCGGAACGGCTGTGATGTTTCTTTTCACGATGTTCTAGGCGTGCTAGCTTACCGTTCGGTGGACATCAGTCGAAGTTTGCAACTAGAAGAGCTTCTCGAGCGAGAAGAACTGGAATATCAGATCGAGGAGGAAGTGGCCATACAGACCATCCGTGATTGGTTCATCAACCTGCGCAAGAAGCGAGCCGAGCGGGAATGGATCCGACATTTAGAGCAAGGTGGCATTCCATTGGCTGGAGGTATCCAACTGTCTGATAAAAGCCCTGGGGCCTCAAGCGCGGAGAGCTTAGAACACTCAGCTAATGAAGACCCTGAGCGTGAGGAGCGTGATACCGAACGCGAGGCTCGAGAACACGACAGTAGCGAAGATGATGATTTTCCAGTGTCGCCTTCTTCCAAAGGACCAGCAATTCTCCTTTCTGCTCCGCCGCCAGCCAAGAAAACGGAACGAAGTAATTCCGCGTCTCGTAAGAGTTCTGTTACGTTTCCCGATGAATTGTCGATGTCAGCAAAACGACGAAGCCTACCGGAAGCCCTGACTAATCTGAAAACACGAAAGAAAAGTATTCCCGAGATAAAGGAGTTCGCCGGAGAGGTTCGTGATTGGTGGACGACTCAGATGAATGACGGGCCCTGAAAGTTCCTGATTGGTGGACTGATCAGGTGAATGACGTGATGCACCTGTTAGGTCTGTGACTGGTAAATGATTTAATAGAGCGGTTTACAATTGAGTGTCATAAAACCAAAACCAAAGTAATCACTCTAGCCAATCACAAAGAACACATAATACAGTTAACCAATCAAAACTTCAAGTAATTACGTGTAGCTGACGCGAAACGACGGAAAACGAGTGCGAGCGAGTCGTGATAGGTTTTGGTTTTACCTCTGATTAGATGAAAAAGTGGCGCGAATATTTTTAAGTCAATCGTGTAGCGTAGGGGATGCAAAACCAATTACTTTTCGACACTCAAATGAAAACAGTTGGGCTCTAGAATCAATAATTTGGCGAAACGTTTACACAATAGAGCAATAGGTGTTATTGCAGTTATCAGAGGTTTGACATACAAACGAGGCAAAAGGGTCCATTCTGCTCTGTGTTGACCCTCATCGCCTCGTTTGTATGGCTTTTTAAACAGTGGAATATTTGACCACAGACTCAACTGTAATAACAGCTATTTTTCATGCCTATCCATAAACTCAATCAAATTTAACACGGACACCACTGATATGGATTGTGGACAGTTTCGGTATCAAAAACAAATGGCAAATAATGGTAAATAATGGCAGCTTGTAATATCCGCACCCCCCCCCCCCTTTTCCGGTTGAGGACCATCGGCTACAGGTAGGATAATTTTATTGCTCCCTACCGGGATTTCAGAAGAATTTTTTAAATTTCCACCTCGGTTCTTTAACGGTGTTTTAACGCAATGGCTCAATATCAAATGTGGTGTCCGTGTTAAATCTGATATCGTAAAGCTCGTAAATTCAAACCGAAGCAAATACACGACTGTTCACGACAGTTTTTGAGGGAAAATGCTATGATACTGATAGAAACCGGGTTAAGCGGGATGTTTTCATCTTGTAAATATGTATAGACAGGAAATAAGCGATAAGAAAACTTGTATAATTAGCCTTGCGTTTAAAAATTAAAAAAGTGAAAACGTGCTTTACAGATACATACCAACATAGCGTTTGTTCGAAAGTGAAGTATGATCATCGCAGTAAATTTTCCAATTTAAGCAACTGGAAAGAAGAAGCCTGAAAAAAATCAGGGCTTCAACGGGATTCGAACCCGTGACCTCCACGATACCGGTGCGATGC
>Ga0126339_10000621_pt1 | contig 20560 bp, 1 predicted proteins | sample OrbTmetagenome_2_FD_92532 | JGI IMG/M metagenome (GOLD analysis project Ga0126339, IMG submission 92532) | Coral microbial communities from Petempiche,Puerto Morelos, Mexico - Orbicella T R C metagenome | ecosystem: Host-associated > Invertebrates > Cnidaria > Coral | place: Petempiche,Puerto...
TAAACGCCATAGCGTGCACTATTGAGTTATGGATGCACTTGGGAGGTTTGCTAAGCACTCAAGAAGCTAGAGTCGCACGAGGCGATCGCCTCGTGCGACTCTTACGCTTCTTTCGTGCTTAGCGGCCTCCCGCGTGCATCCATAACTCAATAGTACACGCTATGGCGTTTACCATTTGTTAATTTGAACATGCAAAGAGAGAGTAACTGCTACGACTGATTTTTAGCAGAGGTCTCGATTCCTGGCGTTAACCAAAAGAATCGCGGCCTCTGGGAACGAAATTGTATTGTGAGAATGAGAAAATTCCTTTAGGCGCGATTATTTCGAAGTAAAATTGAATCTGTGCTTCAGTTGTAAAGAATCTTACTTGAGCATGTCTCTGTGATCCGGGATTCTAGTGTCCAGTTCTCCTCTCTCGACCAAAGGAAAGAAGGTTGATCGTTGCCTGAAGAGGAGAAGGCACGATATATCATTTACTAAAAAATGATACAGAAAGTATTGTAGTCCGTGCTAGTAGCCCAAAACAGCATCTAATGTCAGTCGAAAAGATACTGTTCCTAAAGGAGGCGTTTGTAATCCAAGTTCTAATCAGTACCGCTCTTGTTTTAAGTTGACGAGGAATTGCCTGAAAGGGCATGTTTTCCCCTTCACATCGTAAACGAAAATACAACGCGAGCTGAAGTTTTTTGTAAAACTTGGCAATTACTATGCTTGTAAGAAAACCGACTAAAACCTTGGGGAACAAAGAGAAACGGCTGCAAGGGAAGGAGACTGGTCAAGCTTAGCACCATCACGAAACACTATATCACGAAATCACATATATTTCGATCCGCTTACCTGAAATTCACAGCTAAATCCGTCGACAGAATCGAGTGCTTTATGTAACTTATAACTTGTCTGTACTCATCAGCGTTCAGTTTTTGGAAAATGTTATGGCCCTTTCAAAGAAAATTGCATAAGCAGTAGCATTAATTGTGATTCATCAGAGAAGAACTGCTGAGTAAACGCTGGAAACCGTTGTGAGCCACCTTAATATATCGTAGCATAGCTTTTTTAAAACCCGAGTTTTTCCAAAGTTGCGACTTTTGAAATATTATCCACCACTGAATATACTTTTACTCTAAGGTTTTCTAGAACTCCCTTATCACTTCAAAAGTAACCGAATCGAGACTCCTCGTTGGCCTGGAAATTGTCTTCTGTCGCACAGCTGTCTGCTGTGACAAACGTGAACCTTACTCCATATAAGAGTGTTAATGTATTTGTAGTGTAACACTTGCAGTACTGGTGACACACTTACCTCTGTGCTGAGAATAATCACAGCGTGATTAAAGTGATGGTGCTCTAGAGTGGAGGTCGTGTAAAGCTTGGCTAACGGCGAGTCCGTCCTGACAACAGCAAAGGAAAGAACAGTTAAATAAAACAACAGTTTCTTAGAGTTGAAGAGTGACCCTGAAAATGGGGCTGAAACATAAACCAAAGCCTGGACGCTGGACAACCGCGAGACAAACCCTGCTTTTTGCAATATTGCAAGGCCACAATCTCTGGGACAATCTCTTTCCGTCTTCTTTTGTGATCGCAACGTCGTGAGAGACTAAAGTAGTTCATGAAAGGAGTTCACTAGCGGCATTTTGAGTCATTTTGTCCACAAACAAAATTACCTATAAATTGAAGGAAACCTGAAAATAGTAGTTTACTAAGATAGAAAAAAAACACCAAAAAGATAACAATAACGTAAACCCATAAAGAAAAAGGATGGAGAAGATTAACACGGACTACAAAAGACGAACTTGAAAAATTTAGGTTAAACTTTTTAGGGTGCGCAAACCGTGACGTAGCTCTTTTATTAACGTTTGGTCTCATTCGAGGCATCTAGGACCATTTATAAGTAAAAAAACTAACTTGGTCTGAAAAGCGTTGTTTGTCCCCCTGTGGTCCAAGTCGTGACACAAACAGCCAACAATCAATCCAAGACATTCCAGATTACTCATAAACTTGTTCATGCCTCCAGTCTGTTGAAACGAAATAACATGTCATTTACTATGTTATCAAGTGTGTTCTAGTTTGTTATTGCTTGGTTTCTCATGCTAAGTAGTCTGGCCACTAATGAGAATTCGTATGTATGCCATGTTGTTTAGTTCCTTTGAGCCACAGCAAAAATAAGAGGACGATAGTCCTCTAAGCACTTTGTATCATTACAGTTTGCGTTCCAGAAAATAAAGCAACATGAGGTTCTGAGGAAATCGTGAAATCATACTTTGTAACGGAAACATACCGTGAGCATACAAAACATTGACTGTGCCACATTGAAGGCGTGTCTCCAGTTGTGGTAAATGACGTTCCTATAATTCTTCCGCACTGTTAATAGCCACCTACAAAGAACCTGAAATGAGAGAAATCACTCAAGATTCTGTTATTGCTGAAATTATATCTAGGAAAAGGCCAAACAAAAACAGGTTGGATAGTTGCGTTTTTCATGAAACTCTCAAACTCATTAATAATTCACCAAGTTTAAACAAAAGAAATCGTGCCCGTGACGGTGTTTGATATCTGATCTTAACTAGCATAGATTTTTTACGATTTTATTTCTCTGTTTTCTCCTTAGTTTAAGTTTCGATTGGAAGATATGTCAAATACTCAAGACAGTGTTTGATCACATTTCCAAACACCTCGAAGTTCGTCAAAAATACTCCGCTACGCATCGTATTTCAGCTCTCTTCTCGGTGCGAGTGTTTGGAAATGTGATCAAACACCGTCTTTCGTGTTTGATATATAACGGGACTGACTTTAGCTCGCAAAACGCAAACGAATTTTCGCCTTTTGTGTCAGACCAACTACAAAATTACACACCACTAATAGATAGAGGTCTGAGAATTATAAGAACAACAAGCAAACTGGAAAGATCTTCCACGGAAGAAAATCATTACAGTGAAATTCTCTGGCTCAAATTTCAGACGTTGTCGCAGTTTGCCTAGAAACTGGCGTCCGAAGGGGGACGTCTGCTCACTTGGGCTATGGACAACTTAATTATACTAGAAGAAACTTTTACCTCATAGTCTATGTGAAATTCGTCAATGAAGCCACAATCGATAAACATCCTAAGTGAAGCTTGAAGCATCTGGTCTGGCTCCAGTGAGAAATCATCAAACTGAAAACTATCCACCTTGAATTCTTCAGCTTTAGGTACAGGCGTGTTCTAAACAAAAAAAAAAACAGAAAGGATACATCAGCCAGTTGTCTGGAAATAGAAATACTACCATTAAAACAAATGGTTGCAAATTCTACTGTTTGTTTCGATAATAGTCAAATTTGGGACAATGTTAATGATCTTCCTTATTTTCTTCATTTCCATCACTTTCTTTCAAGAAAAGTCACTATGAGAAAATGAACAGAATGCCATGGAGCTATATTTTGATAGAAGACCTTCCGAAAATATCAGCCTTTGGTAAATACGGTCATAATGTTTGATTTCGTACTAACTGCCTGTTGCACGTTCTTTCCATTTCTGAAAATCGTATTTCTCTAACATGGACGGCTTCTGGTTTTCTGATTAGATGTGGATAAAGAAATAAATATATATATAAAAAAATAAACACTACAAGGCGCTTAAAATAGATATATAAAAGAAGGTTTTTTGGGAGCGCTGAAATGTCAGATAAGTAAACGACGTTTTTCGAACCCTGGACAAGGCAGTAGTGCCGGAACGTTGACTACTTTGTCTGAAATTTTAGCGCTCCAAAAAGCTTACTTTATCTACAATGGAACCGTTATTCCGGTCACCAACGGGCCTTGAAAATTTGGCCATATTAACGGGGTGACTGTCATAACGGGGTAGGGTCACACCTCATGAACGGTCTAAATTGAGTGACGTCTTAACAAATATATCAGAATTCTACTTCTACACAACTGTTCTTTAAAAAAAATGAAACTTGAATCAGTGTGTATAATATTAACAATGGAAAGATGAACAATTAGCTGGTTTGAGTGGCCGTATTAATAGACTGTTCACAGTCCCCTATTTTTCCTTGAGATCGTAGATGTCGATCGTTGAGCTCGACGGGCCGCCATCTTGATCTCTTGATGCGAGCGAAACTGGAGAGAGTAGAAAATGCCCGTGGGTAGGGGTGGTGGAGGGCACGGCTGGCACCCCACGCTATTAACCCCACCGCCACTACCCACGGGCATTTTGTACTCTCCCAAGTTTCGCTCGCATCAGGAGACCAAGATGGCGGCCCATCGAACTCAACGATCGACATCTACGATCTCACGGAAAAATAGGGGACTGTGAACAGTCTACCGTATTAACGGGGTTAAAATTGTAAAGGATTATGCAGGTTGGGATTTCAGACTGTGGCCGTTGGCCGTATTATCGGGGTGGCCGCATTAAGGGGGTTTTCCTATACTAAAATGTATCGTCGTTTCGCCGGGCCAAAAAAGTGGCCGTATTAACGAGATGGCCGTAATAACGAGATGACCATATTAACGAGGTGACAGCAAGGCGGGGTTCCACTGTATCTAGTTTACGCAAATGCACTTGTCTAGCGATTTTGTTAACCTTCAGTCTTTCAATTTCTCCTCTTCTCGCAGCCGCATGGTATGACAGCACCTTGAAAAACACAAGACAAATTAAAGTGGCAATGCAACTTCGCCTGGTGCACAGACCAAATATAACTCTACGAAATTCATGTGCACGTTTTCTTTTAAAATTCCATTAATTTCCTTGAACTTTCAGTGGCTACCTACGGCTCAGTTGGAGAAACCGTCCACAAAGATCATTCAGGAATGTAGCTACGGTAAAGTCTCCATACGAGCCAGCTGGCCCATGAGGCGTGAGCTTATCCCGGATTCAGTACCACGAAGTGACTAGGAGTATTTCTTCCCCCTCTCCCCCTTGGATGGGATGCTGGTCCATTGCAGGGTTACCCCCAGCATTCAATTCGCTGGTACACATTTATACACCTGGGTGGAGAGAGGCACTGTGAGAGTAAAGTGTCTTGCCCAAGAACACAACACAATGTCCCCGGCCAGGGCTTGGACCCAGAACATTTGATATGGAAGCGAGTGCACTAACCACGAGGAATGTAGCTAAGAGCAACCTGAATTAAGCTGAAAATTTAGGAAGGCTCATAAACCAAGCTCAGCTGACTTTTTTGGCACGTGTATCACCAGTCTTTGTTTTCTCGTAAAATTTCAGTAAGTGATAAGCTCTCTTTCAGCTGTTGAAATTAGCCCAGTAGGCGGGCTTCAGCTACATCCTTGATCATTTTTTCCCTTGAATTATATAGCTTTATGAGTTACCTCAATTGCTACTTGTTGCTTGGCTTTGGCTTTCGCCATTTGGTCGTAAATCATTGTGTTGTGAATACCTAGGCCACAAAAAATGGCAAATGCCTAAAGGGATAAAAAAAATTGGCATTAAGTTCAGGTCTCCAAAGCAACTTACTAGTCACTTGAGAGCTTAAGCAATGACGACGGCGACCCCGAGGACAGCACCAAGTAAAACATGAATTTTGCAATTGTCTAGATCTGATCAGCGTGCCTGTTAGTCTCAGAACTTGCTTAAGCTAAATATGTAATGCCAGCGTGCAATTCCAAATGAAAATTCGAAAAATTAGATGCAGTAGTTCGCGTTCTCCAAAATATGCAGAACTTAGACATTTTACGTTGCAAGGGAGCACAAGCAATGACAACGCCTTGTAAAAAAATTAATTTATATGTTGTCTATATATATATTTGAAGTAAATCTTTCATACCTCAAACAGTGTTTCATCACTCTCGTCAAATGGTTTGTTGTTCAGTTTGCTAATCAATTGAGCTACTCCTGCAACAGAAAGGCGTACAAAATCAATATCATATATAAAATCAGTTTTACTATCCCATTAGGCCCACAGGTCATAATACTGATAAAAGCAAGGTTCCAATAGATAATCAACACTCAACAAAACTCGGCACACATACCTAATTAGGTAAGTATCCACCTGCAATTATTCTTTAAACACGTCCAGCCTATCATGTATATTTGGAGTGTTAAGGGTATTTGTTAGGGGAAGGGGAGGAGAGGGGATATGTAACTTATCAGGATAGCATGTGGCATGTTAGTGAGCCTGTACACCCCTTAAGTAAACAAATTGTTCAATAAACTTACTTACCAATGATCTCAAACTTGTTGTTTCTAATTGGCATGCACAGTATTGGACGACGAGCATCTACACCATTGTCAGTGCTCATGGAAAGCTGTTCAAATTAAAACATTGCAAATTATTGTCAGCAGATATTAAATAGGAAGAGTGGTAATAGACTACCTGGGTGTACCTCCAGGCCATGTATGCATGCCTTTGGAATTGGGTAAAACGGATTTAGCCTCATCAAAAGTGTGAATTTGTATAACGAAAGGCTAAACGAGAGATTAGTTGAAATGTGGCATAAATGATTGAGATGTTGGTTTTAACTACAAGACATAGTATTGGTATACTGCCCACTTAAAATTTATGCAGTTAAATGCTAGCGGATGAACTTAGTGCCTACATCTTAAGTTCGCAAGACTCTCAAATATACTTGTGCCATAGGTCTTGAGTTCCCATCCTCCCCCGCCCATTCCCTTTATTCTCCTCCACTATTCTGATATTGTAGTCAGTGTCGACCGGTGTCTGTATACCAAGAGGCCTTGAAAGCAGATTTTCACATATTATTACTGGTATTTTTCAACTGGGTTTTGAAAACAAGCAAGAATCAGGATTTAGCGTATATTTGCAAATTGCCTTTAAACAATACATTCACTCAGCTGGTTATAATTCAAAATATTACTGTGAAGAAACTTACTATTCTCTTCAGCCTCTGATCTTGTGCAGCATCAGGAACATTGAGAGTCTAAAATAAGGGTGGAAAGTTTTAATCACAAATAAATAAATTACTGGACCATATAATAGATAGACCTATTTTTTTAAATTTTACCTTTCCAGTCGAAGCAACTAGTTTAGCTATTCTCGTAGTGAAAGAACCATCATCTCTTCCTTCACTGTAACTGAAATTTAACGGAAGCTGAATCAGCTGATATAACTGGAAGCTGTTTGGCCAAATACAAGTTCAACACACACAGCTTACCAAACTCCAGAAAAGAAGTACAACAACAACAGTGGCATGACAGGTACAGGCTAATTAGTGCAATTTTATGTGCTAAATGATTATCAACTTACTGATACAGGTAGTTTGAAAAGAAAGGAACAAAAAAATTAAAACTACTTACAGTAGAACATACTTACATAGTACTATTACTATTCCGGTTTCCAGACACTCGCAGGTTGAACACTTTAGTTATTCTTAAATCCTGCAAGAAAGGAAACTTTATTAATTCCACACTGTAGGCAATTGGCTTACTACATTTTATGTAAAACAAGCAATGATTGGATCAACACAGCAGCCAGGACCTGATATTCTGCCAAAACCTAAGAACTAACAACAAAAGATACATAAAGCATTACTCTATTAAACAGAGCATGAGCTCGAGATTTCTATTTGCGTGACAGTTGAGGAGGGCGCAGCCCAAGTCAACTTTCATGCGATAGAAATGGAGAGCAAATAATCTAATTTTTTTTGTATAAATCGACTAGTCGTCCAAAACTTCATCTAAATCCTCTTCACAGACACTTCAAAAATGCCAAAGAAGCAGCCGTCATTTCGTTAACAAGGGCACACTGCTACACTACTCACTATTTATCACAGAATAGATAGTGAGTAGCGCAGCCAATTAGAGAACGGCATTTGTGATAGAATGCTAGTAGATTTATACTAAAGGAGGATTGCAAGGACACCATGGTTTAAGCTCAGTTATCTCCTAAGTTGTCTATGTGTAATTTTTGCTTGGTAAAAGTCACTTCATGTAAAATCTCAACCAGCATTTTTAAGTGATACACAATGTGCAGTACTACTGTAAATCCTTGAATTAGCACCCCCCTCGAATAAGCACCCCCCTTCGAATAAGCGCCTCTCCTATCGGCTGAAATTTAAAATAGGCATACCCTCCCCTCCCCCCCATTTTGTGGATGAGTAAATTATGAGACAACAAAGGATGTATAGTTTTTGTCGGTAGTATTAGATTTGTACACTGTTTCAGTTTGTTAATACGTTAAGTGATCACGTTGAACACGTTAAGTACTAACGGTGCCACGATTTAAACTTTAGGATCAGCTTTTTAGGTCAATAAACAACTTATGTTGGTGTTTATGCGCGGCTGATGTATTAAAAAAATGATCATGTCAGGCCACGATTTGGGAAAAATTAAATAAGTGCCCCCTCGAACAAGCACCCCCGTCTTCTCTTAAATTTGAAATAAGCACCCCAGGCGCTAATTTGAGGATTTACGGTACATCTCCTTATTTAAAGTACTGAGAGAATTAATTTTCCGCAATCCCGCAACTCACTCCTAAGGGCAGGAACAAACCACAGGCAAAGGTCATAGGTCACAGATTACAGTCAGGTTAGACTGAATAGCAATCTGATTAACCTGTGAATAATGCTCAGGTCAACCTGAATAAATGCTCAGGTGACCTGTGACCTGTGACCTGCATTTTGCACCTGTCAGCAAGCACTATGGTTACACCATGGAACAAAGGGAAATAACAAATATTGATCACGGTTAATTTTTTAAGCTGAGGTGGTTTCCCACCTGTGCTCTATCCTCTGCTAGACTGTTACCAAGAACTGGGTGCATCAACAGCAGAACAGAACATCTTTCACATTTTAACATTGACAAAGCCCGTCTCATGATTTTATGCACCACTTTATCCAGAGATGTCTGTTCTTCAAAGATGTCATGTACAAGCTCAAGCAAAGCCTAAAAAAGACAGAAAAAAACAAAAAAACCCACATTTGATTGCTGATCTTTGCAACATTTATACTAATGATTTTGTGCACAAACACCAGAGTCCATCCAAATACCTAACTTCTAAGGTAGGGTATGTAGACAGGGCTTAAGAGACTATTTTGTTAATAAAGTTCTTATTTATTGGCCTACTAAGTTGTTCGTGAAGTGTCAGGTTTTAACAAGCCAAAGTAACTTTACACTGTCTAGTCAGTTGGTGGTGCAGTGGGGTCAGGTAGTGGAGTGGGGAGGGAAGGGAAGTTCAATGCTCTCAACCATGAGATAACAACTAAGTGAGACTTTAAATTGTCAGAAACCCAACCAATTAATTTGAATCTGTCTTTTAGAAAACAAATTAATGCACTCCAAAAAGAAATGTATAACTCTTGGCTAGGATACTCCTATAACAGAAGTAATATATATGTGATGTGTATAATGGTGTACACTTCTAAATGCATATTGTCTGCAATTCCCATACATTGTTGCACTGGAGAAAGATGGTGTCCTGAGTCTTCCACTGGTAAATGTGGCTAGCAAGGTAATGTTATAAAACTGATTTGCTTAAAATTAATTTTTTAACCACTAACAGGAATGACTACTCACTCTATTTCTGTTAAATTCAATTGCTGAAAGTTCAAACAACTTGGCATTGGTGATACCTATTCCACAGAATGTCAGATACATTTCACAGACCTGAAAAGGGCAAAATTAATAATAAACAATGTTGAAGAGACTTAACATTACCGTGACAAGTTGTGTTACTCATGCTAAATATTAAGTGTCATTTGAGACATATTTCTGTACTTTGAGCCATCATCTTGTCAGTTGTGTCAAGATCATGTTGTGTAATCATAGAAGAGCAATCAACTGTTACTGAAAAGTCTGTAGAACCAGTTACAACAAACAAATTTTAAAATATTAAATACTATATAAATAAATTTATCTATGCAACATTTAACAATATCATCTCAAATCAACCAGAAAAATTAAAAAAGTACTTTATTCTGGATCATCATATAGCAGTCTATTTACCAAGAAATACAAGCACTAATAAAAAGGTGGAGTTCTTTGGCAAGAAATATCTAATGTTAGTAAATATAAAATGATTAGTGGAGAGGTACAAGCTTTCATGTGCAAAGATAAAAAGCATATCAGGTGGTGTTGCAGAGGCGGATCCAGGATTTTTCGTAAGAGGGGTGCACCACTAAGGAATGGCATAACTGACTGGTGAGATAAACAAATCTTAGAAGTGAATATGTTATCCCAGGGGGGGGGGGGGGCACCCCCCCCTCCCCCCCCCCCCAGATCCTTCCCCGTGTTGGATGTAAGGGGGGCCACCCCCCTCCCCCCTCCCCCTAGTCCCCCCCCTTTTTTAATTTTAAAGGGGCCCACCCCCCAAAAGGGCCCTTATTTTTTTTTTTGGGGGCCCCCAAAAAAAAAAATAAGGGCCCTTTTGGGGGGTGGGCCCCTTTAAAATTAAAAAAGGGGGGGGACTAGGGGGAGGGGGGAGGGGGGTGGCCCCCCTTACATCCAACACGGGGAAGGATCTGGGGGGGGGGGGAGGGGGGGGTGCCCCCCCCCCCCCCTGGGATAACATATTCACTTCTAAGATTTGTTTATCTCACCAGTCAGTTATGCCATTCCTTAGTGGTGCACCCCTCTTACGAAAAATCCTGGATCCGCCTCTGCAACACCACCTGATATGCTTTTTATCTTTGCACATGAAAGCTTGTACCTCTCCACTAATCATTTTATATTTACTAACATTAGATATTTCTTGCCAAAGAACTCCACCTTTTTATTAGTGCTTGTATTTCTTGGTAAATAGACTGCTATATGATGATCCAGAATAAAGTACTTTTTTAATTTTTCTGGTTGATTTGAGATGATATTGTTAAATGTTGCATAGATAAATTTATTTATATAGTATTTAATATTTTAAAATTTGTTTGTTGTAACTGGTTCTACAGACTTTTCAGTAACAGTTGATTGCTCTTCTATGATTACACAACATGATCTTGACACAACTGACAAGATGATGGCTCAAAGTACAGAAATATGTCTCAAATGACACTTAATATTTAGCATGAGTAACACAACTTGTCACGGTAATGTTAAGTCTCTTCAACATTGTTTATTATTAATTTTGCCCTTTTCAGGTCTGTGAAATGTATCTGACATTCTGTGGAATAGGTATCACCAATGCCAAGTTGTTTGAACTTTCAGCAATTGAATTTAACAGAAATAGAGTGAGTAGTCATTCCTGTTAGTGGTTAAAAAATTAATTTTAAGCAAATCAGTTTTATAACATTACCTTGCTAGCCACATTTACCAGTGGAAGACTCAGGACACCATCTTTCTCCAGTGCAACAATGTATGGGAATTGCAGACAATATGCATTTAGAAGTGTACACCATTATACACATCACATATATATTACTTCTGTTATAGGAGTATCCTAGCCAAGAGTTATACATTTCTTTTTGGAGTGCATTAATTTGTTTTCTAAAAGACAGATTCAAATTAATTGGTTGGGTTTCTGACAATTTAAAGTCTCACTTAGTTGTTATCTCATGGTTGAGAGCATTGAACTTCCCTTCCCTCCCCACTCCACTACCTGACCCCACTGCACCACCAACTGACTAGACAGTGTAAAGTTACTTTGGCTTGTTAAAACCTGACACTTCACGAACAACTTAGTAGGCCAATAAATAAGAACTTTATTAACAAAATAGTCTCTTAAGCCCTGTCTACATACCCTACCTTAGAAGTTAGGTATTTGGATGGACTCTGGTGTTTGTGCACAAAATCATTAGTATAAATGTTGCAAAGATCAGCAATCAAATGTGGGTTTTTTTGTTTTTTTCTGTCTTTTTTAGGCTTTGCTTGAGCTTGTACATGACATCTTTGAAGAACAGACATCTCTGGATAAAGTGGTGCATAAAATCATGAGACGGGCTTTGTCAATGTTAAAATGTGAAAGATGTTCTGTTCTGCTGTTGATGCACCCAGTTCTTGGTAACAGTCTAGCAGAGGATAGAGCACAGGTGGGAAACCACCTCAGCTTAAAAAATTAACCGTGATCAATATTTGTTATTTCCCTTTGTTCCATGGTGTAACCATAGTGCTTGCTGACAGGTGCAAAATGCAGGTCACAGGTCACAGGTCACCTGAGCATTTATTCAGGTTGACCTGAGCATTATTCACAGGTTAATCAGATTGCTATTCAGTCTAACCTGACTGTAATCTGTGACCTATGACCTTTGCCTGTGGTTTGTTCCTGCCCTTAGGAGTGAGTTGCGGGATTGCGGAAAATTAATTCTCTCAGTACTTTAAATAAGGAGATGTACCGTAAATCCTCAAATTAGCGCCTGGGGTGCTTATTTCAAATTTAAGAGAAGACGGGGGTGCTTGTTCGAGGGGGCACTTATTTAATTTTTCCCAAATCGTGGCCTGACATGATCATTTTTTTAATACATCAGCCGCGCATAAACACCAACATAAGTTGTTTATTGACCTAAAAAGCTGATCCTAAAGTTTAAATCGTGGCACCGTTAGTACTTAACGTGTTCAACGTGATCACTTAACGTATTAACAAACTGAAACAGTGTACAAATCTAATACTACCGACAAAAACTATACATCCTTTGTTGTCTCATAATTTACTCATCCACAAAATGGGGGGGAGGGGAGGGTATGCCTATTTTAAATTTCAGCCGATAGGAGAGGCGCTTATTCGAAGGGGGGTGCTTATTCGAGGGGGGTGCTAATTCAAGGATTTACAGTAGTACTGCACATTGTGTATCACTTAAAAATGCTGGTTGAGATTTTACATGAAGTGACTTTTACCAAGCAAAAATTACACATAGACAACTTAGGAGATAACTGAGCTTAAACCATGGTGTCCTTGCAATCCTCCTTTAGTATAAATCTACTAGCATTCTATCACAAATGCCGTTCTCTAATTGGCTGCGCTACTCACTATCTATTCTGTGATAAATAGTGAGTAGTGTAGCAGTGTGCCCTTGTTAACGAAATGACGGCTGCTTCTTTGGCATTTTTGAAGTGTCTGTGAAGAGGATTTAGATGAAGTTTTGGACGACTAGTCGATTTATACAAAAAAAATTAGATTATTTGCTCTCCATTTCTATCGCATGAAAGTTGACTTGGGCTGCGCCCTCCTCAACTGTCACGCAAATAGAAATCTCGAGCTCATGCTCTGTTTAATAGAGTAATGCTTTATGTATCTTTTGTTGTTAGTTCTTAGGTTTTGGCAGAATATCAGGTCCTGGCTGCTGTGTTGATCCAATCATTGCTTGTTTTACATAAAATGTAGTAAGCCAATTGCCTACAGTGTGGAATTAATAAAGTTTCCTTTCTTGCAGGATTTAAGAATAACTAAAGTGTTCAACCTGCGAGTGTCTGGAAACCGGAATAGTAATAGTACTATGTAAGTATGTTCTACTGTAAGTAGTTTTAATTTTTTTGTTCCTTTCTTTTCAAACTACCTGTATCAGTAAGTTGATAATCATTTAGCACATAAAATTGCACTAATTAGCCTGTACCTGTCATGCCACTGTTGTTGTTGTACTTCTTTTCTGGAGTTTGGTAAGCTGTGTGTGTTGAACTTGTATTTGGCCAAACAGCTTCCAGTTATATCAGCTGATTCAGCTTCCGTTAAATTTCAGTTACAGTGAAGGAAGAGATGATGGTTCTTTCACTACGAGAATAGCTAAACTAGTTGCTTCGACTGGAAAGGTAAAATTTAAAAAAATAGGTCTATCTATTATATGGTCCAGTAATTTATTTATTTGTGATTAAAACTTTCCACCCTTATTTTAGACTCTCAATGTTCCTGATGCTGCACAAGATCAGAGGCTGAAGAGAATAGTAAGTTTCTTCACAGTAATATTTTGAATTATAACCAGCTGAGTGAATGTATTGTTTAAAGGCAATTTGCAAATATACGCTAAATCCTGATTCTTGCTTGTTTTCAAAACCCAGTTGAAAAATACCAGTAATAATATGTGAAAATCTGCTTTCAAGGCCTCTTGGTATACAGACACCGGTCGACACTGACTACAATATCAGAATAGTGGAGGAGAATAAAGGGAATGGGCGGGGGAGGATGGGAACTCAAGACCTATGGCACAAGTATATTTGAGAGTCTTGCGAACTTAAGATGTAGGCACTAAGTTCATCCGCTAGCATTTAACTGCATAAATTTTAAGTGGGCAGTATACCAATACTATGTCTTGTAGTTAAAACCAACATCTCAATCATTTATGCCACATTTCAACTAATCTCTCGTTTAGCCTTTCGTTATACAAATTCACACTTTTGATGAGGCTAAATCCGTTTTACCCAATTCCAAAGGCATGCATACATGGCCTGGAGGTACACCCAGGTAGTCTATTACCACTCTTCCTATTTAATATCTGCTGACAATAATTTGCAATGTTTTAATTTGAACAGCTTTCCATGAGCACTGACAATGGTGTAGATGCTCGTCGTCCAATACTGTGCATGCCAATTAGAAACAACAAGTTTGAGATCATTGGTAAGTAAGTTTATTGAACAATTTGTTTACTTAAGGGGTGTACAGGCTCACTAACATGCCACATGCTATCCTGATAAGTTACATATCCCCTCTCCTCCCCTTCCCCTAACAAATACCCTTAACACTCCAAATATACATGATAGGCTGGACGTGTTTAAAGAATAATTGCAGGTGGATACTTACCTAATTAGGTATGTGTGCCGAGTTTTGTTGAGTGTTGATTATCTATTGGAACCTTGCTTTTATCAGTATTATGACCTGTGGGCCTAATGGGATAGTAAAACTGATTTTATATATGATATTGATTTTGTACGCCTTTCTGTTGCAGGAGTAGCTCAATTGATTAGCAAACTGAACAACAAACCATTTGACGAGAGTGATGAAACACTGTTTGAGGTATGAAAGATTTACTTCAAATATATATATAGACAACATATAAATTAATTTTTTTACAAGGCGTTGTCATTGCTTGTGCTCCCTTGCAACGTAAAATGTCTAAGTTCTGCATATTTTGGAGAACGCGAACTACTGCATCTAATTTTTCGAATTTTCATTTGGAATTGCACGCTGGCATTACATATTTAGCTTAAGCAAGTTCTGAGACTAACAGGCACGCTGATCAGATCTAGACAATTGCAAAATTCATGTTTTACTTGGTGCTGTCCTCGGGGTCGCCGTCGTCATTGCTTAAGCTCTCAAGTGACTAGTAAGTTGCTTTGGAGACCTGAACTTAATGCCAATTTTTTTTATCCCTTTAGGCATTTGCCATTTTTTGTGGCCTAGGTATTCACAACACAATGATTTACGACCAAATGGCGAAAGCCAAAGCCAAGCAACAAGTAGCAATTGAGGTAACTCATAAAGCTATATAATTCAAGGGAAAAAATGATCAAGGATGTAGCTGAAGCCCGCCTACTGGGCTAATTTCAACAGCTGAAAGAGAGCTTATCACTTACTGAAATTTTACGAGAAAACAAAGACTGGTGATACACGTGCCAAAAAAGTCAGCTGAGCTTGGTTTATGAGCCTTCCTAAATTTTCAGCTTAATTCAGGTTGCTCTTAGCTACATTCCTCGTGGTTAGTGCACTCGCTTCCATATCAAATGTTCTGGGTCCAAGCCCTGGCCGGGGACATTGTGTTGTGTTCTTGGGCAAGACACTTTACTCTCACAGTGCCTCTCTCCACCCAGGTGTATAAATGTGTACCAGCGAATTGAATGCTGGGGGTAACCCTGCAATGGACCAGCATCCCATCCAAGGGGGAGAGGGGGAAGAAATACTCCTAGTCACTTCGTGGTACTGAATCCGGGATAAGCTCACGCCTCATGGGCCAGCTGGCTCGTATGGAGACTTTACCGTAGCTACATTCCTGAATGATCTTTGTGGACGGTTTCTCCAACTGAGCCGTAGGTAGCCACTGAAAGTTCAAGGAAATTAATGGAATTTTAAAAGAAAACGTGCACATGAATTTCGTAGAGTTATATTTGGTCTGTGCACCAGGCGAAGTTGCATTGCCACTTTAATTTGTCTTGTGTTTTTCAAGGTGCTGTCATACCATGCGGCTGCGAGAAGAGGAGAAATTGAAAGACTGAAGGTTAACAAAATCGCTAGACAAGTGCATTTGCGTAAACTAGATACAGTGGAACCCCGCCTTGCTGTCACCTCGTTAATATGGTCATCTCGTTATTACGGCCATCTCGTTAATACGGCCACTTTTTTGGCCCGGCGAAACGACGATACATTTTAGTATAGGAAAACCCCCTTAATGCGGCCACCCCGATAATACGGCCAACGGCCACAGTCTGAAATCCCAACCTGCATAATCCTTTACAATTTTAACCCCGTTAATACGGTAGACTGTTCACAGTCCCCTATTTTTCCGTGAGATCGTAGATGTCGATCGTTGAGTTCGATGGGCCGCCATCTTGGTCTCCTGATGCGAGCGAAACTTGGGAGAGTACAAAATGCCCGTGGGTAGTGGCGGTGGGGTTAATAGCGTGGGGTGCCAGCCGTGCCCTCCACCACCCCTACCCACGGGCATTTTCTACTCTCTCCAGTTTCGCTCGCATCAAGAGATCAAGATGGCGGCCCGTCGAGCTCAACGATCGACATCTACGATCTCAAGGAAAAATAGGGGACTGTGAACAGTCTATTAATACGGCCACTCAAACCAGCTAATTGTTCATCTTTCCATTGTTAATATTATACACACTGATTCAAGTTTCATTTTTTTTAAAGAACAGTTGTGTAGAAGTAGAATTCTGATATATTTGTTAAGACGTCACTCAATTTAGACCGTTCATGAGGTGTGACCCTACCCCGTTATGACAGTCACCCCGTTAATATGGCCAAATTTTCAAGGCCCGTTGGTGACCGGAATAACGGTTCCATTGTAGATAAAGTAAGCTTTTTGGAGCGCTAAAATTTCAGACAAAGTAGTCAACGTTCCGGCACTACTGCCTTGTCCAGGGTTCGAAAAACGTCGTTTACTTATCTGACATTTCAGCGCTCCCAAAAAACCTTCTTTTATATATCTATTTTAAGCGCCTTGTAGTGTTTATTTTTTTATATATATATTTATTTCTTTATCCACATCTAATCAGAAAACCAGAAGCCGTCCATGTTAGAGAAATACGATTTTCAGAAATGGAAAGAACGTGCAACAGGCAGTTAGTACGAAATCAAACATTATGACCGTATTTACCAAAGGCTGATATTTTCGGAAGGTCTTCTATCAAAATATAGCTCCATGGCATTCTGTTCATTTTCTCATAGTGACTTTTCTTGAAAGAAAGTGATGGAAATGAAGAAAATAAGGAAGATCATTAACATTGTCCCAAATTTGACTATTATCGAAACAAACAGTAGAATTTGCAACCATTTGTTTTAATGGTAGTATTTCTATTTCCAGACAACTGGCTGATGTATCCTTTCTGTTTTTTTTTTTGTTTAGAACACGCCTGTACCTAAAGCTGAAGAATTCAAGGTGGATAGTTTTCAGTTTGATGATTTCTCACTGGAGCCAGACCAGATGCTTCAAGCTTCACTTAGGATGTTTATCGATTGTGGCTTCATTGACGAATTTCACATAGACTATGAGGTAAAAGTTTCTTCTAGTATAATTAAGTTGTCCATAGCCCAAGTGAGCAGACGTCCCCCTTCGGACGCCAGTTTCTAGGCAAACTGCGACAACGTCTGAAATTTGAGCCAGAGAATTTCACTGTAATGATTTTCTTCCGTGGAAGATCTTTCCAGTTTGCTTGTTGTTCTTATAATTCTCAGACCTCTATCTATTAGTGGTGTGTAATTTTGTAGTTGGTCTGACACAAAAGGCGAAAATTCGTTTGCGTTTTGCGAGCTAAAGTCAGTCCCGTTATATATCAAACACGAAAGACGGTGTTTGATCACATTTCCAAACACTCGCACCGAGAAGAGAGCTGAAATACGATGCGTAGCGGAGTATTTTTGACGAACTTCGAGGTGTTTGGAAATGTGATCAAACACTGTCTTGAGTATTTGACATATCTTCCAATCGAAACTTAAACTAAGGAGAAAACAGAGAAATAAAATCGTAAAAAATCTATGCTAGTTAAGATCAGATATCAAACACCGTCACGGGCACGATTTCTTTTGTTTAAACTTGGTGAATTATTAATGAGTTTGAGAGTTTCATGAAAAACGCAACTATCCAACCTGTTTTTGTTTGGCCTTTTCCTAGATATAATTTCAGCAATAACAGAATCTTGAGTGATTTCTCTCATTTCAGGTTCTTTGTAGGTGGCTATTAACAGTGCGGAAGAATTATAGGAACGTCATTTACCACAACTGGAGACACGCCTTCAATGTGGCACAGTCAATGTTTTGTATGCTCACGGTATGTTTCCGTTACAAAGTATGATTTCACGATTTCCTCAGAACCTCATGTTGCTTTATTTTCTGGAACGCAAACTGTAATGATACAAAGTGCTTAGAGGACTATCGTCCTCTTATTTTTGCTGTGGCTCAAAGGAACTAAACAACATGGCATACATACGAATTCTCATTAGTGGCCAGACTACTTAGCATGAGAAACCAAGCAATAACAAACTAGAACACACTTGATAACATAGTAAATGACATGTTATTTCGTTTCAACAGACTGGAGGCATGAACAAGTTTATGAGTAATCTGGAATGTCTTGGATTGATTGTTGGCTGTTTGTGTCACGACTTGGACCACAGGGGGACAAACAACGCTTTTCAGACCAAGTTAGTTTTTTTACTTATAAATGGTCCTAGATGCCTCGAATGAGACCAAACGTTAATAAAAGAGCTACGTCACGGTTTGCGCACCCTAAAAAGTTTAACCTAAATTTTTCAAGTTCGTCTTTTGTAGTCCGTGTTAATCTTCTCCATCCTTTTTCTTTATGGGTTTACGTTATTGTTATCTTTTTGGTGTTTTTTTTCTATCTTAGTAAACTACTATTTTCAGGTTTCCTTCAATTTATAGGTAATTTTGTTTGTGGACAAAATGACTCAAAATGCCGCTAGTGAACTCCTTTCATGAACTACTTTAGTCTCTCACGACGTTGCGATCACAAAAGAAGACGGAAAGAGATTGTCCCAGAGATTGTGGCCTTGCAATATTGCAAAAAGCAGGGTTTGTCTCGCGGTTGTCCAGCGTCCAGGCTTTGGTTTATGTTTCAGCCCCATTTTCAGGGTCACTCTTCAACTCTAAGAAACTGTTGTTTTATTTAACTGTTCTTTCCTTTGCTGTTGTCAGGACGGACTCGCCGTTAGCCAAGCTTTACACGACCTCCACTCTAGAGCACCATCACTTTAATCACGCTGTGATTATTCTCAGCACAGAGGTAAGTGTGTCACCAGTACTGCAAGTGTTACACTACAAATACATTAACACTCTTATATGGAGTAAGGTTCACGTTTGTCACAGCAGACAGCTGTGCGACAGAAGACAATTTCCAGGCCAACGAGGAGTCTCGATTCGGTTACTTTTGAAGTGATAAGGGAGTTCTAGAAAACCTTAGAGTAAAAGTATATTCAGTGGTGGATAATATTTCAAAAGTCGCAACTTTGGAAAAACTCGGGTTTTAAAAAAGCTATGCTACGATATATTAAGGTGGCTCACAACGGTTTCCAGCGTTTACTCAGCAGTTCTTCTCTGATGAATCACAATTAATGCTACTGCTTATGCAATTTTCTTTGAAAGGGCCATAACATTTTCCAAAAACTGAACGCTGATGAGTACAGACAAGTTATAAGTTACATAAAGCACTCGATTCTGTCGACGGATTTAGCTGTGAATTTCAGGTAAGCGGATCGAAATATATGTGATTTCGTGATATAGTGTTTCGTGATGGTGCTAAGCTTGACCAGTCTCCTTCCCTTGCAGCCGTTTCTCTTTGTTCCCCAAGGTTTTAGTCGGTTTTCTTACAAGCATAGTAATTGCCAAGTTTTACAAAAAACTTCAGCTCGCGTTGTATTTTCGTTTACGATGTGAAGGGGAAAACATGCCCTTTCAGGCAATTCCTCGTCAACTTAAAACAAGAGCGGTACTGATTAGAACTTGGATTACAAACGCCTCCTTTAGGAACAGTATCTTTTCGACTGACATTAGATGCTGTTTTGGGCTACTAGCACGGACTACAATACTTTCTGTATCATTTTTTAGTAAATGATATATCGTGCCTTCTCCTCTTCAGGCAACGATCAACCTTCTTTCCTTTGGTCGAGAGAGGAGAACTGGACACTAGAATCCCGGATCACAGAGACATGCTCAAGTAAGATTCTTTACAACTGAAGCACAGATTCAATTTTACTTCGAAATAATCGCGCCTAAAGGAATTTTCTCATTCTCACAATACAATTTCGTTCCCAGAGGCCGCGATTCTTTTGGTTAACGCCAGGAATCGAGACCTCTGCTAAAAATCAGTCGTAGCAGTTACTCTCTCTTTGCATGTTCAAATTAACAAATGGTAAACGCCATAGCGTGTACTATTGAGTTATGGATGCACGCGGGAGGCCGCTAAGCACGAAAGAAGCGTAAGAGTCGCACGAGGCGATCGCCTCGTGCGACTCTAGCTTCTTGAGTGCTTAGCAAACCTCCCAAGTGCATCCATAACTCAATAGTGCACGCTATGGCGTTTA
>Ga0126339_10000622_pt1 | contig 20558 bp, 17 predicted proteins | sample OrbTmetagenome_2_FD_92532 | JGI IMG/M metagenome (GOLD analysis project Ga0126339, IMG submission 92532) | Coral microbial communities from Petempiche,Puerto Morelos, Mexico - Orbicella T R C metagenome | ecosystem: Host-associated > Invertebrates > Cnidaria > Coral | place: Petempiche,Puerto...
GATCAAGTTGGGTCGCGATACGGACCAACTTGATCTCGAAGATACTCAAAACCTATAGAATGAGAGTGAAGTCGGGTCAGCTTGACCCAAGCTGATCCCGCTTCACTCTAGTGTGGTGGATTTGAAGTTCCTATGACTTGGTCGGGAAGCGCTGGAAGGACCTTCAAATCCATAAACCACACTAGAATCATATAGTTAAGAGTGTCCTGATTGAATCCGAAGTTCGTCCAGCGCCAGCCAAATGATGTAACGAACTTCAGATTCAGGACACTAGACACCACCTCTCCAGCGCCCCCTACCCCGCCTTCGCCTTGCGCAGGTCCTTCACCCGCATCGCCTTGCCCTCCGAGCGCGGCAGCGCACCCGGCGGCGTCAACGACACGCCACAGGTCACGCCGACGATCGATTTGATGTGTCGGCGGATCTTGTCCGCTACCGCCGGGTAGGCATCGGCGGCCAAATCAGGCGTGGCCTCGACCTGGACATCCAGGGTGTCCAGAACCCCCTGACGCTCGACGACCAGCAGATAATGCGGTGCCGTGCCCGGGAACCCGAGCATCACCGACTCGATCTGGGACGGATAGACGTTGACGCCCCGGATGATCATCATGTCGTCGTTACGGCCCGTCACCCGCATGATACGCACATGGGTGCGGCCACAGGCGCAGGGCTCGTCGCACAACCGGGTGATATCGCGAGTGCGGTAGCGGATCAAGGGCAGCGCGTCCTTGGTCAGCGTGGTGATGACCAGTTCACCGATCGCGCCCATCGGCAACGGCTCCAGGGTCTCGGGATCAATCACCTCGAACAGGAAGTGGTCTTCCCACCCATGCAACCCGTTGCGCTCGGGGCATTCCATGGCAACGCCAGGCCCCATGATCTCGGACAGGCCGTAGGAATCGGTGGATTGAAGCCCCAGGCGCGCGTCGATTTCGCGGCGGAGGCTGTCGCTCCACGGCTCCCCGCCGAAAAGGCCGATCCGCAGGGACGATTGGCGCAGATCGACCCCCATGCGTTCGGCGACCTCGGCCAGGTTCAGGGCGTAGGACGGCGTGGCGCAGAGAATGCCGGCGTCCAGATCCAGCATCATGTGAATCTGACGCTCGGTGTTGCCGCCGGAGATCGGCACGACCGTGCAGCCCAAACGCTCGGCGCCGTAGTGGAACCCCATGCCCCCGGTGAACAGGCCGTACCCATAGGCATTGTGGACAACATCGCCGGGGCGAGTCCCGGCGGTGGCCATCGCGCGGGCCATCAGGTTGGACCAACGATCGATGTCGGCGGCGGTATAGCCGACCACCGTCGGCTTGCCCGTGGTGCCGGAAGAGGCATGGATCCGCACCACTTGCGCACGGGGCACGGCGAACAGCCCATAGGGATAGGTGTCGCGCAAGTCGGCCTTCACGGTGAAGGGAAACCGGCGCAGGTCGGCCAGGTCCCGCAGATCGTCGGGCCGCACGCCCTGTGAATCGAAGGCCTTTCGGTAGTGGGGCACGTTCGCGTAAACATGGTGCAGCGTGCGGCGCAGGCGCTCCCGTTGCCGCTCGGCCAAGTCCGCGCGGCTCATGGTCTCGATGTCGGGATCGAACATCCAGGCCCGTGGCGCCATAACAGTCATCGTGATTCCCTCTCAGCATCTCAGCATCGTCGGTCAGCCGCCGTTCTATCCCACTCTGGCGGCCCGAACACCAGCCGGAGCGTGCACCGTGGATCAAACCGACCTGACCGGCCTGCTCACCGTGCTGGAGAACGCCGGGGCGCTCAAGGACACCCTGCGCAGCGGTCGCACCGCCCAGGGACGGCCGGAAAGCGCGGCCGAGCACTCCTGGCGGCTGTGCCTGATCGCCATGGTGCTCGCCCCGGCGCATCCCGAACTGGACCTGGCGCGGGTTCTTCGGTTGTGCGTGGTTCACGACCTGGGAGAAGCCATCAGCGGTGACGTTCCGGCAACGGAACAACACAATGACCCGGAGCGAAAATCCCGGGAACGCCGGGACTTTATGACCCTCGTCCAGCCGGCCCCGGCCGCCATTCGTGGCGCGCTGTTGGCCTTATACGACGAGTATGACAACGCGGCGACAGCGGAGGCCCGGTTCGTCAAGGCCGTCGACAAGCTGGAAACCCTGATTCAACACGCGCAAGGCCCGGACGACATCACGATCGACTTCGCCTTCAACCTGACCTATGGAAAACAGGCGACCGATCGTTTTCCGATCGTCGCCGCGCTGCGATCCCTGGTGGACGTGAAGACGCGCGCCCGCATGCCGTCAGACTCCAAGGGTGATGGAATCGGTGCCTTGCCCTAGCGTCGCCCGCGTCATCTCCACCGGGCAACCGGCATGTCCTGACAACCGCCGGGCCGTTGACGCGCGGCGTCATAAAGGGGGGATTGTGCGTGGATCAGGTGTTGTTCGTGAAGGTGTTCGCGGCGCTGTTCGCGATCATGAGTCCGATCGCCAACCTGCCGGTGTTCCTGGCCCTGACGGCCGATCTTGACGCCAAGGCACAGCGCAAGGTCGCGGCCACGGTGATCGTCGCCCTGTGTGTCGGCGCGGTGCTCGTCGCGTTCGGCGGCGCCGCGCTGCTGGACGTCTTCGGCATCGGTGTCGACGACTTCCGGCTGGCCGGCGGGTTCCTGATCCTGCTGATCGCCATGACCATGATCTCGGGCGAGAAAAGCCAGACGCATCACGGAACGGACGAGGAGCAGGCCCATCACCAACAGCAGGCCAATCCGGCGGTCTATCCCTTGACGGTACCGATCCTGTTGGGGCCGGGCACGATCTCGACCCTGATCATCTTCCGCCAGCAGGTCGCGGACGGCGCCGACCAGATCGCCTACGGCGCCGCCATCGCCTCGGCCATCGCCCTTCTGGGCATCACCTTTCTCGCCGCCCCCACCCTCAGCCGGATCCTGGGGCAGACGGCCATCAGCATCATGAGCCGACTGATGGGCATGATCCTGGCGGCCATCGCCATGGACATGATGGTCAGCGCCCTGAAGGTTCTGCTGCCCGGGCTGGCGGGGTGATGACGTCCCTTTACCCCTCTCTTTCCTTGTCCAGCAGCGCCGTCTTCCGCTCCGGCCCCCAGCGGTATCCGGACAGGGCGCCGTCGGCCGCCACGACCCGATGACAGGGGACGGCCACGGCTAGGTGGTTCGACGCGCAGGCGCGGGCCACGGCACGCGTGGCGGTCGGCCGGCCGATGCGCGCCGCGACCTCAGCATAGCTGACGGTCTCGCCGGCCGGAATGGCCTGGAGCGCCGTCCACACCGTGCGCTGGAACAGCGTGCCTTGAATGTCCAGGGGCAGGTCGAGCCCGCGCGCCGGCCGCTCGATCAGCGCCAGCACCGCCGCCACGTGATCGGCGAAGGTCGCGTCGGCGGGCTCCAGGGTCGCCTTCGGGAACCGCGCCCGCAGATCCGCCAGCAGCGCTTCGTAGTCGTCTCCGAAGGCGATGGCGCACAGCCCCCGGCCCGTGGCCGCGACCAGCACACGGCCGAGGTCGCTGTCGGCGACCGCGTGGCGAATCACCTCGCCGGCCCCACCGGCCCGCCAGGCCGAGGGTGTCATGCCCAGATGCTCGCGGGCCGCGTCGTGAGCACCGGCCGGACCGCTGTAACCGGCCTCGTAGACCGCATCGGTCACCCGCGTTCCCCGGCTCAGGGCACCCTTCAAACGCGTCGCCCGCGCCGCCTGGGCATACCCCTTGGGGGAAACCCCCACCTGAGCCTTGAACAGCCGCTGAAAGTGGGCGGGGCTGAAGCCAGCCTCGGCGGCCAGGTCGGCCAAGGTCGGCTCGACCTCGTCGTGCACCAGGCGATGGCAAGCCTGTTCCAGGCGCGTCCGCACCCCCTGGCCGGCCGGTTCGTCGGGCCGGCAGCGCTTGCACGGCCGGTAGCCCGCCGCCCGCGCCTCCTCCGCCGTGTCGAAGAAGCGCACGTTCGCCCGGGCCGGCCGGCGCGAGGGGCAGCCGGGGCGGCAAAAGATCCGGGTGGTGGTGACTCCGTACAGGAAGGGACGCGACTCCAGGGGCCGCCGCTCCACCACCGCGCGCCAGAGGGTTTCGGTCTCGTCCCAAGCCATGCTCGCCGCCGTCATCGCCGCTGTCGCCGTCATGCGCCGGCCTCCTTGCGCCGCAGGGCAGCCCAGAGCCAGCGCCCGGGCCGTCCATCCATCACCGCCAACCCCAGGCCGATCAACGCCATGCCAACGACGTGCTCGCCGCCCAGGGTTTCGCCCAGAACCAGGATGCCCAACAGGTTGGCCGTCACCGGAATCAGGAAGGTCACCAGCAGCAGATTGGTCGCTCCCGCCGTTCCCAGAATGCGGAAGTAGAGACCATAGGCCAAGGCCGTGGACACCACCGCCAGGGCCACCATCGAGGCCACCACGGCCGCGCTCGGCGTGGGCAGCGTCCACGGCTGGTCGACCACCAGGGCCAGGGGCACCAGCACCAGGGACGAGCCGGTCACCTGCCCGGCCGCCGTGACCATGGGCGTCACCCCCAGGCGCGCGAACCGCCGCCCGAATGTCCCGGCGAAGGCATAGGACACCGAGGCACCCAGGATGGCGACCTGGGCCAGCACCGGTGTCCCGTCGGCCAGCCCCAGGGTATCCCAACCAATCAGCACCACCACGCCGACGAAACCGACCATCACCCCACCAACCTTGCGTGGGGACAGGCGCTCGTCCGCCAGCAACACACCGGCGACCACCACCGTGAACAACGGCGTCGTGGCGTTCAGGATGGACGCCAGGCCGGAGGCGATTTGGGTCTGTCCCCAGACGATCAGGCTAAAGGGAATCACGTTGTTCAGCACCCCCATCACCAGGAACGCCGCCCACACCCGGAGATCACGCGGCACCGGCACGCCCAGCGCCCGGATGGCCAACCACAGCACGGGGGCCGCCAGACCCACCCGGAGCGCGACGATGGTCAGCGGCGGCAAGGCGTGCACCGCCACGCCCACGAAAAAGAACGAGCCACCCCAGAGCAGGGACAGGGTGAGCAGCAGGCCCCAGTCACGCGGAGTCATGGCCTGGGCAACACTCGGAGACGCGGACACCATCGGCGGACCCTTTCAAAACGTGTGCCGTCAACACGGCAAACCCTAGCAACGCCCCAAGCACCGCGCATTCGCGTTCCTGCGATCAAAGTTGGCGGCGCCCCGTTGAGTCTATTGTGATGAGGCGCAGTCCCAGGCAAACGGTATTCATATCGAAAACAAAATTATCGACGCCGAAACAAAACACCGTTCATGGTAATTGGTTTTGCAATGACACAACATTCGGGATAAAAATCGTATCAATCGACCTCATTTGTTCATCAGACGTTATTCAAGACCAGTTCATTTCGTTGACTTTGCGCAATAGGTCGCATCCGTGACGGGATCGTCATGGGTCGCCTCGGAGTATCGTTGATGCCCCTATCCCGTGCCCCAAGAGCCGCACGCTTTGGACGTCGTCCCGAAGCCGCTATGCCCACCAACCTGGGCAACCCTGGAACCAGAGGTCGCTGTCCGGCATGGCCGCTGGCGAGCCGGCCGGCGATACCCGCGATCGGCCTGGTGAGTCTCCTGACCATCGTCACATGGAGCGGTCCGGCGGGTGCGGAGGACTCCCTGTCGGCCCTGCGGGCGGAGTTTGACACCGCCCTGGCCGCCCAGCAGGCGAGCATGGACCATATGTGGACCATGACGGCGGCCGCCCTGGTGTTCCTGATGCAGGTCGGCTTCCTTCTTCTCGAAGCGGGGCTGGTGCGGTCGAAGAACTCGATCAACGTGGCTCAGAAGAACATCGCCGACTTCGTGCTCGCGACCGCGGCCTTCTACCTGATTGGTTTCGGGTTCATGTTCGGGCCGTCGGTGGTGGACGGATGGATTGGATGGGGCGGCCTGGGATTCAACGGGTCCGACGACTGGACCTACACGTTCTTCGTCTTTCAGCTCGTGTTCTGCGGCACGGCGGCCACCATCGTCTCCGGCGCCGTGGCCGAGCGCATGCGCTTTTCCATGTATCTTTACACGGCCGCCTTTGTTTCGGTGCTGGTCTATCCTGTCTTTGGACATTGGGCCTGGGGCAACCTTCTGGTCGACCAACCCGCGTTCCTCGCCGATCAAGGGTTCATCGACTTCGCGGGCTCCACGGTCGTCCACTCCATCGGCGGCTGGGTGGCGCTGGCCGGATGCCTGGTCATCGGCCCCCGCCTCGGCCGTTATGACGAAGCCGGCCGCCCGCAACCGATCCACGGACACTCGGCGGTTCTGGCCACGGCCGGCGCCATCCTGTTGTGGGTGGGATGGATTGGCTTCAACGGCGGTTCCACCACCGTGGGGTCGCCCGACTTCGCGCACATCATTTCCAACACCATGCTGGCCGGTGCGTTCGGCGGCGTGATGTCGATGGTGATCGGGCGCCTGCACGACAAGCTGTTCCGCCCGGACCGGCTCATCAATGGGGTTTTGGGCGGCCTGGTCGCCATCACCGCCGGCTGTGACGCCGTCGGCACCGGCAGCGCCGTGGTGATCGGCGCCACGGCCGGCATCCTGGTGGTCTACGCGGCGGCCTTCCTGGAGACGGTCCTTCGGGTCGACGACGTGGTGGGCGCCGTGCCCGTTCATGGCGTGTGCGGTGCCTGGGGGACGGTGATGGCCGGCGCCTTGGCCCTGCCGGACAAGATGGCGGCGGAGTCCTGGCTGATGCAGGTGCTGGTTCAGATGGAGGGCGTGGGGTTGGCCTTCATCTGGGGGTTCGGCACGGCCTATGTGTTCTTTCGCGTGCTGGACTCGACCCTTGGACTGCGCATCTCCCACGAGCACGAGATGCAGGGCCTGAACGTGGCCGAACACGGCACGACCCTGGGCACCGGCCTGCTGCATCAAGCCTTGATCGACATGACGATGGGGCCGGATACGCTGTCGCACGCGGACAACACCGAGCAAGACGACGAGGTGCGGGAACTGACCGGTTCGTTCGACGTCTTGAAGACCCGGCTGCAAGGCATGCTGATGTCCGTCGCCAACAATGCCCGCACACTCCTGGACGCCTCGCTGACGTTGCGCGGCATCTCGCAGACCATGACCCTCCAGGCACAAGACATGACCGGGCGCACCGAGACGGTGTCCGCGACGACCGATGACGTGGCCACCCGCGTGGCCACCATGTCGCGGGGCGTGGGTAGCCTGAACGAAAACGTCCTGGATGTCGCCCAGTCCGCCCATGCCATGTCGGCGCGGGTCGAGGACGCCTCGGGCAATGTGGAGCAGATCACCCAGGCGGTCACCGCGATCGCGGAAACGGCGCGGCAGGCGGCCCGGACGGCCGCCACGGCCTCGGACCGGGCGGGCGCCGCCGGAAACACGGTCGAGGCCCTGAACGCCTCGGTCTCGGACATCACCGCGGTGGTCGACGCCATTCGCACCATCGCCGGCCAGACGCGCATGCTGGCGCTGAACGCCTCCATCGAGGCCGCGCGCGCCGGCACGGCGGGACGCGGCTTCCAGGTCGTGGCCACGGAGGTCAAGACCCTGGCCGATCAGGCCAGCGTCGCCGCCGACGACATCACCCGGCGCATCGAGGCCGTGCGCACCGAAACCAGTTCGGCGGTCTCGGTGATCGAGAACATCGGCACAGTGATCACCGAGGTACACGCCGCCGTCGACCGCATCAACGAGGCCCTCGCCCTCCAGTCACAGAGCGCCGAGGCCATCAGTCAGAGCATGGCGGCGGCGGCGGGAGAAGCGCGCGCCATCTCCGGGGCCATCGAGAACGCGTCCGGAACCGCGCGCTCCGTCTCCTTCGAGGCACGCGAGGCCGCGCAGGAGACCCACGCGGCGTTCCACATCATCGGCCAACTCAACAACGCGGCCCAGGAACACGCCACCACCGCCCAGCAGGTGCAGGGAGCGGCCGGCGAGGTGTTCAGCATCGCCCGCGACCTCGAGTCCATGGTGGGACGCCTGGGCGGCATCCAGCGCACCCTGGATCTGGCCGACAAAGAAGCCTCCCACCTGGTGGTGATGGAGAACGAGACCGCGCTGTAACACCGGCCGAAGAATGAACTGATTTCATTCGTCGGGCGGCCGGTGCGACTGCGCCGGCGCCGGCGCCCCTGGGCGGCCGCGCAATCCCCCTTCCCAAAACCCTCCGCCTGGGTCAGAAAAGAAGGCGCGTCCGGCGGGGTCCGTGCGAGCCCTTGGGGGGAATCGGGTCTTACCAGAACGCCCCACCAGAACGGTCGGGCGCCGTCGTTACCCGCTCGACCAGGGAGCCTCAGCGCCGCCATGACCGCGACCTCGTCCTCTCCCGACCCCGCCCCTCCCACGCCAGGCGCCATGCCGGACACGATGCCGGGCACCACGCCCGACACCGCCTCCCACACCATCTGGGACCGCGAGGCCCGGTCCACCGCCGTATGGCGGGCGTTGGACGCCGCTCACAGCCTCCATCCCTTCTCGGACCACAAGTCCTTGGCCGCCGAGGGCGCGCGGGTGATCACCCGCGCCGAAGGCGTGTGGCTATGGGATTCGGACGGCACCCGGATTCTGGATGGCATGGCCGGCCTCTGGTGCGTCAACGTGGGCTATGGCCGCACCGAACTGGTGCAGGCGGCCGCCCGACAGATGACAGAGCTGCCGTACTACAACCTTTTCTTCAAGACGGCCACGCCGCCGGCCATCGCCTTGTCGCGCAAACTGGTCGAGATCACCCCGCCCGGCCTGAATCACGTTTTCCTGACCAACAGCGGCTCCGAGGCCAACGACACGATCATCCGCATGGTGCGTCACTTCTGGGCGCTGGAGGGACAGCCCGAACGGCGGGTGATCATCGCCCGGCACAACGGCTATCACGGCTCGACCCTGGCCGTGGCCTCAATGGGCGGCATGACGGCCATGCACAAGCAGGGCGGGCTCCCCCTGCCGGACTTCGCGCACATCCGCGAACCCCATCAATTCAAGTATGGCCCCGACAGGACCCCCGAGGACTTCGCCCGCGAGGCGGCCGGCTGGCTGGAAGAGGCGATCCTGTCCGTCGGCCCCGGCCGGGTGGCCGCGTTCATCGGCGAGCCCATCCAGGGCGCGGGCGGGTTGATCGTACCACCCCCGGGCTATTGGACCGAGATCCAGCGCATCTGCGCCAAGTACGATGTCCTGTTGATCGCCGACGAGGTGATCTGCGGCTTCGGACGAACGGGCGAATGGTTCGGCAGCGATACCTATCAGATCCGCCCGGACCTGATGACCCTGGCCAAGGGTCTGTCGTCAGGCTATCTACCGGTCGCCGCCGCCATGGTGGGCGACCGCGTGGCCACCACCCTGATCGACCGAGGTGGCGAGTTCCTGCATGGGTTCACCTACTCCGGTCACCCCACGGCTTGCGCCGTGGCGCTGGAAAACATTAGCATCCTGGAGCGGGAGGGGCTGATCGATCGTGTTCGCGACGACGTTGGCCCCTACCTCCAGGCCCGGTTGCACGCCTTGCGCGACCATCCTTTAGTCGGGGAGGTACGGGGCCAGGGCTTGATCGCCGGGGTCGAGTTGATCCGTGACAAGACCCGCCACGCGTTCTTTGCGCCCGTCGGCCGGGTCGGGACTCGCTGCCGGGATCACTGTTTCCGCAACAATGCCGTGGTGCGGGCCGTGTACGACACCATGGTGATGGCGCCGCCGCTGATCATCAGCCGCGACGAGATCGACACACTGGTGGATGCGCTGGCCCACGCGCTGGACCAGACCCATCAGGACCTGCCCCGCCTGCTGGACTGACCGGAGGCTCCCACCCGCCCGCGATGTCCGGCACCGCCGAGACGACCTCCGAAGGCTCTGGCTCGGCGCCCCCGCATCGTCCCCTGGACAGGCTCGCCCCGGGGGCGTCTCCCGGTTGCCATCATCCCGGATGGAGGGACTCCATGACCCCGTTTCGCACCACCCTCGTGGGCGGTCTCGCCGCCGTCACCCTGGGTGTCACCACCGTCGGCGCGGCCGCAGCCGAGGGCAAACTGCATTTCTACAACTGGTCCGACTATATCGGCGAAGAGACCATCCCGACCTTCGAAACGCGAACCGGCATCGACGTCACCTATGACGTGTTCGATTCCAACGAGGTTCTGGAAGCCAAGCTGCTGGCGGGCAGCACCGGCTACGACCTCGTGGTGCCCACCGGAATCTTCATGGAGCGTCAGGTGCGAGCCGGGGTGTTCCGGCCGCTGGACAAGGAAAAGGTTCCCAACCTGGCGAACCTGAATCCCCAGTTGACGGACTACCTCGCCCAGTTGGATCCCGACAACAAGCATGCCGTGATCTACATGTGGGGCACCACCGGGCTCGGCCTCAACGTGGATATGGTGACCGAGCGCCTGGGTACCGACGCGCCCATGGACAGCTATGAGATTTTCTTCAATCCGGAGCACTTGTCGAAGCTCGCTGATTGTGGCGTGCATGTGCTGGACGCGCCCACCGAGTTGCTTCCCATCGCCCTGCACTACCTCGGCCTGGACCCCAACAGCGACAGGCGGGAAGACTTCACGGCCGTGGAAGAACTGCTGACGCCCATCCGCCCGTACATCACCAAGTTCCACTCCTCCGAGTACGTCAACGCCCTGGCCAACGGTGACATTTGCCTGGCCCTGGGTTGGTCCGGCGATGTCTTGCAGGCCGCCGACCGCGCGGCCGAGGCCGACAACGGGGTCACCGTCGACTACGTGATTCCCAAGGAAGGCACGTTGATGTGGTTCGACACCCTGGCCATCCCCGCCGATGCCCCGAATCCGGACGCGGCGCACGTCATGATCAACTACCTGCTGGAGCCGGAGGTATCCGCCGCGATCTCCAATTACGTGGCCTATGCCAGCGCCAACGATGCCGCCAAGCCGTTCCTGGACGAGGAGATCCTGACCGACACGCGGATCTACCCCTCCGATGAGGTCCTGGCCCGCCTGTTCCCGGACCGCGCCTCGTCTCAGGCCGTGGACCGGCTGCGCACCCGGCTGTGGACGCGATTCAAGACCGGGATCTGAGATCCCGAGGCTGGCGGTCCGGACCCCTCGGCGGGTCCGAACCGCCGCGCTGCCTCGCCGCGGCTCTGCCGGTCGCAGGCCAGGAGGCCGGCACACAAACGCCGCAGTCGGGTCACGATAACCAGCCGACGACTCAGACGCGGTTCAATCGGACGTCTCCCCAGACGCATCGAGTGTGATGGGGAAAGAAACGCGGCTGTACCGCTGGGAATAAAGTGGAGGTGTCGCATGCAGGAGGTCATGCTCTGGTCGGCAACGGCTGTATCAGTGGTAACCTTTGTCGTGCACACCTTCGTGGGTGGCGTCTATGTCGCGCGACCCTTGCTTGAGGATCAGGCACTTCCCAGGGCCTCGAAATGGCTGAACTACTATTGCTGGCATGTCACGACCATTCTTATCCTTGGGATGGCCAGCGCGTTTGCGTACTGCGCTGTTCACCCGGAACACCTTGACCTCGTTGTGTTCATGTCGGCCCTGGCCGCCGCGCTGTCTATCTTGAGTGCCGCTGTTGCAGTAAAAGGGCGCATCCACCCTTTACGCTTTCCGTCGACCTCCCTGTTCGCGCTGAGCGCCGTTCTGGGAGGAACGGGTTTGGCGTTCTCGTAGTGCCTCCGTAGCACCGCGATGGAAGACGACTTGTGGGATTCCGCCGGCTGGAAAGGCTGCAGAACATGATCGACACCGCGGTTCAAAGCCCCCTGGCCCGGCCCGAGGGCAGCCGGCCGGGTGCCGTGCAGCGCCGGGCGGAAGCCCCCCCGATCATCGACATTCAGGACGTGGTCAAGACATTCGGGGACTTCGTCGCCGTCGACCATGTCTCCCTGACCATCCGCGAGGGCGAGTTGTTCGCCCTGCTGGGCGGGTCGGGCTGCGGCAAGACGACGCTGTTGCGCATGCTGGCCGGCTTCGAGCGGCCCACCGCCGGGCGTATCCTGATCGGCGGCCAGGATATGACCACCGTCGCGCCCTACGACCGTCCGGTCAACATGATGTTCCAGAGCTACGCGTTGTTCCCGCATATGACCGTCGAGGCCAACGTGGCCTTCGGCCTGCGACAGGACGGCTTGCCCAAGACACGGATTCGCGAGCGGGTGCGGGAGATGCTGGACCTGGTGCAACTGGCGCCCTTCGCCAAGCGCAAGCCACACCACCTTTCGGGCGGCCAGCGTCAGCGCGTCGCCCTGGCCCGGTCGCTGGCCAAGCATCCCAAGGTGCTGCTGCTGGACGAACCGCTGGCGGCCCTGGACAAGAAGCTGCGCGAGGAAACCCAGCTTGAACTGGTCTGCATCCAGGAGCGCGTGGGCACCACCTTCGTCGTCGTGACCCATGACCAGGAAGAGGCCATGACCATGGCCGACCGCGTGGCGATCATGGACAGCGGCCGCATCGTCCAGGTGGACACCCCGCATGCCCTCTACGAATACCCCAACACTCGATTCGTCGCCGAGTTCTTCGGCACCGTGAACCTGTTCCAGGGCGTTCTGGTCGAGGACGAGCCCGACCACGTGCTGATCCATGCCGAGGCGCTCGCCAACCCGGTCTACGTCGGCCATGGCATCAGCGCCCGCGAGGAAGCCACCGTGTGGGTCGCCCTCCGTCCCGAGAAGATCGCCATCTCCAAACAGGCGCCCGACGCCCCCCACAACTGGGACAGCGGCATCGTCGAGGACATCGTCTACCTGGGGGGCATCTCGACCTTTCACGTGCGCCTGGACGGCGGCGCGCTGGCCCGGGTCACCATGCAGAACCTGGAGCGCATGGCGGCGCCGGACATCACCTGGGACGACCGGGTTTTCCTGTCCTGGCGGCACGACAACATCGTCGTGGTAACCTCATGACCGGGCTCATGACACCCGGCGCCGATCCCCGGGACGCACCACCGCCCGTCGGTCCCGAGGCCCGTGAACAGGCGGAACGCAGCTGGACGGACGCGGGACGTGCCCACCGGGACATGCGCCTTACGCCCCTCCAGCGGGTCATCGCCCGTTTCGGGCGCGGTATGGTGATCGCAGCGCCCTATGGATGGCTGCTGCTGTTCTTCCTGCTGCCGTTCATCATCGTTCTGAAGATCAGCTTCGCCGAGTTCCGAATCGGCATGCCCCCCTATACGCCGTTGCTGGACTGGCTGGAGGGCGGCTATCTCCAGATCAAGCTGGCCCTGGGCAACTACCTGTTTTTGATTGAGGATCCGCTTTACATCACGGCCTACCTGACGTCGCTCAAGGTGGCCCTGGTATCGACGGTGATCGCCCTGCTGATCGGCTACCCCATGGCCTATGCCATCGCCCGGTCGGACCCGCCCTGGCGCTCGGTGTTCCTGCTGCTGGTGATCCTGCCCTTCTGGACCTCGTTCCTGATCCGCGTCTACGCCTGGATCGGCATCCTCAAGAACAACGGGCTGATCAACAACGCCCTGATGACCCTGGGGGTGATCGACGAACCGCTGCCGCTGCTCAACACCGAATTCTCGCTCTACGTGGGCATCGTCTATTCCTACCTGCCGTTCATGGTCCTGCCGCTCTACGCCACCCTGGAGAAGCTGGACGTCTCCCTGCTGGAGGCCGCCGCCGACCTGGGATGCCGGCCGTTCAAGACCTTCCTGACGGTGACGTTGCCGCTGTCACTGCCGGGAATCATCGCCGGTTCCATGCTGGTGTTCATCCCGGCGGTGGGCGAATTCGTCATCCCCGACCTGTTGGGCGGCGCCGGGACGCTGATGATCGGCAAGGTGCTGTGGAGCGAGTTCTTCAGCAATCGCGACTGGCCGGTGGCCTCGGCCGTGGCCATCGCCATGCTGGTCTTCCTGGTGGTGCCCATCGTCGTCTTCCAGCACTACCAGCAGAAGCAGGCGGAACGGCGGGAGGCCGGATGACATGCGCCAGCGTTCGCCCTTCCTGATTTCGGCGCTGGCCTTCGGCTTCGCGTTCCTTTACGTACCGATCCTGCTGCTGATCCTCTACTCCTTCAACGAAAGCCGGCTGGTCACGGTCTGGGGCGGCTTTTCCACCAAGTGGTACGCCGAGCTGTTCCAGGACGAGCAGATGCTGGAGGCCGCCCTGGTCAGCCTGCGGGTGGGCGTGTTCTCGGCCACCATCGCCACCGTGCTCGGCACCCTGTCGGCGCTGATGATGGTGCGCTTCGGGCGCTTCCGGGGGCGACTGCTGTTCACCGGCATGATCACGGCCCCCCTGGTGATGCCCGAGGTCATCACCGGCCTGTCCCTGCTGCTGCTGTTCGTGGCCCTGGAGAACGCCATTGGCTGGCCGGCGGGGCGGGGCGTGGACACCATCACCATCGCGCACACCACCTTCTGCATGGCCTACGTGAACGTGGTGGTGCAGTCACGCCTGGCCGGGCTGGACCGCAGCGTGGAAGAAGCGGCCATGGACCTGGGCGCGCGGCCGTTGAAAGCGTTCCTGGTGATCACCCTGCCCATGCTGATGCCGGCGCTGATTTCGGGCTGGCTGCTGGGGTTCACCCTGTCCCTGGATGACCTGGTGATCGCCAGCTTCGTCGCCGGACCGTCCGCGACCACCCTGCCCATGGTGGTGTTCTCGTCGGTGCGCCTGGGCATCTCGCCCAAGATCAACGCCCTGGCCACCCTGCTGGTGCTGCTGGCGACGACCACCATCCTGCTCGCCGCCTGGATCCTGCGCCGTCAGGAGCGCGAGCGGGAGCGGGCGGTGGTCGAAGCCCTGGCCGAGGAGCGGCGGCGATAACGGGACCGCATTGCCGCCCCTCGTCCACGTCATCATCAGAGGACGCGACGGCCAGGCGTCGTGCCGGACCGCGCGCTACAACAGATTCGGCAGCACCCGGTCCGGCGGACGGTGGCCATCGGCGAAGGTCTTGATGTTGATCAGCACCTTCTCGCCCATGTCGATGCGTCCCTCGATGGTCGCCGAGCCCATATGCGGGATGGCTACCACATTGGGAAGGTTCAGTAGCTTAGGATTCACCGCCGGCGCATGCTCGAACACATCCAGGCCGGCGCCGGCCAGGGTGCCCTCGCCCAGCATGCGCACCAGGGCGTTTTCGTCGATCACCTCGCCCCGCGCGGTGTTGACGATGTAGGCGTGCGGCTGCATCAGCGTCAGGCGCCGCGCCGACAGGATGTGATAGGTCGCCGGGGTGTGCGGGCAGTGCACCGAGATCACGTCCACACGGGCGAGCATCTGGTCGAGGCTGTCCCAGTAGGTGGCTTCCAGCTCGGCCTCGATGCTCTCATGCAGGCGATGACGATTGTGGTAGTGGATCGCCATGCCGAATCCCTTGGCGCGGCGTGCCACCGCCTGGCCAATGCGGCCCATGCCCAGGATGCCCAGGCGCTTGCCCCAGATGCGATGGCCCAGCATGTGCGTGGGCGACCAGCCGGCCCATTGGCCGTCGTGCAACAGACGCTCACCTTCGACCAGCCGGCGCGGCACCGCCAGGATCAGCGCCATGGTCATGTCGGCGGTGTCCTCGGTCAGCACGTCCGGGGTGTTGGTCACGGTCACCCCACGCTGATGGGCGCTGGCGACATCGATATGGTCCACACCGGTGCCGAAGTTGGCGATCAGACGCAGGTTGTCGCCGGCCCGCGCCAGAATGGAGGCGTCGATTCGGTCGGTCACCGTGGGCACCAGCACATCGGCCTCTTCCATGGCCGCGCCGAGTTCCTCACGGCTGAAGGGATGATCGTCCTCGTTTAACCGGACCTGGAACAGTTCCGCCATGCGAGTTTCGATGACATCCGGAAGCTTGCGGGTCACCACCACCAGGGGTTTGGGCTTCGGCATGCGGACAGTCCTCTCCCAGCGTTCTCTTGGTCACGGTCGGGTGGGGCGTCGATTGGACCTCGGGACCGGCGCGGACCGAGCTTCCCCCCGGTTCCTTGTGTACCGACATCCACGCCCTGATGTCCAGGGGGCCTCGGACAAACTCGCCGCGCCGGCCTCTCGACCAAAGGCAGCGCGACGCTTGACCCGCGGTCAACTGGCGCCCCTATAATGCCGCCGGATCCACGAACGAGACGGGTGCGCGTGGAATGACTTGCCGAACATCGCGGCGCGTCGCCAGGGACGCGAAGCCGACGGCGTGGGGTGCGTGGTTGGGACGCCTGACTGCGGCCGTTCTACTCTCCTTTGCCCTGGGAACCGCGCAGGCGGTCGCCCAAGACACCGATCCACTCGAGGACACGCAGACCCTGGGCACCAGCGGGCGCCCCCTGCCCCGCTTCGTGTCGTTGAAATCTGACCAGGTGAACCTGCGCACGGGGCCAGGCACCCGATATCCGGTGTCCTGGGTCTATCAACGCCGTCACCTGCCGATGGAAATCATCCAGGAAACCGAGGACTGGCGGCGCGTACGCGACCCCGACGGCACCGAGGGATGGGTGCATCGGGCGATGCTCTCGGGCCAGCGCATGGCGGTGGTCATCGGCCGGACCAGCCAGATTCTGCTGCGCGGCCCCGAACCCGACGCCGAGGGCGTGGCCGAGGTGGAGCCGCGGGCCGTGATCAAGCTGCTGCAGTGCCCGCTGGAGGGCTTGCATTGCCGGGTGGAGGCCGCGCGCTTCCAGGGCTGGCTGCCGCGCATCGCCTTGTGGGGAGTCTACCCTGGGGAGTACGTGGACCGATGACCGTCGCCGGCGCCAAGCGGCCCCGCCTGCTCCCCGCCGCCGCCTGGTGCCTCTACGACTGGGCCAACTCGGCCTTCCCCACCATCATCGCCACCTTCGTCTTTTCCGCCTACTTCACCAAGGCCGTCGCCGAGACGCCCGAGCAGGGCACCACCCTGTGGGCCTGGGCCACGGCCCTGTCGGGGGTGCTGATCGCCGTGCTGAGCCCGGTGCTGGGCGCCATCGCCGATCGGGGCGGCGGCCGCAAGCCCTGGCTGGCCGTGTTTGTCATCCTCACGGTCGTGTCCTCCGGCTTGTTGTTCCTGGTCGAGCCGGATCCGGCCTTTGTCCTTTTGGCGCTGGCGCTGGTCATCATCGCCAACACCGGTTTCGAGGTGGGCAACGTCTTCTACAATTCTTTGTTGCCGGAGGTGGCGCCGGCCCGTTGGTTGGGCCGTGTCTCCGGCTGGGCCTGGGGCCTAGGCTACGCTGGGGGGCTGGTGGCGCTGGTGGTGGCCCTGTTCGGGCTGGTCCAGGCGGCCCCGGCCCCCTTTGGCCTGGACGGCGGCCCAGAGGCCCTGGAACCGATGCGCGCCACGGCCCTGCTGGTGGCCCTCTGGTACGCGGCCTTCGCCTGGCCGCTGTTCGTCTTCGTGCCCGACCGGCACCGCGCAGGCGCATCGACCGGCATGGGAACGGCGGTGAAGGACGGGCTCGCCACGCTGTGGTCCACGCTGCGCAGCCTGCCCGTCCGCGACCCCAACCTGCTGCGATTCCTGATCGCACGCATGCTTTACACCGACGGGCTGAACACCCTGTTCGCGTTCGGCGGGATCTACGCGGCCGGCACCTTCGGCATGAGCTTCGACGACATCATCGTCTTCGGCATCGCCATGAACGTGGCCGCCGGCCTGGGCGCCACCGGGTTCGCCTGGGTGGACGACCGAATCGGCTCGCGCAACACCGTGCTCATCGGCCTGGTGGGGATGACTGTGTTCGGCACGGCCATCCTGCTGATCGAGGACGTGACTCTGTTCTGGGTGTTCGGTCTGGCGCTGAGTGTCTTTTTCGGCCCGGTGCAGGCCCCCAGCCGCACGCTCATGGCCCGTCTGGCGCCCGAGGACCTGCGCGCCGAGATGTTCGGCCTGTTCGCCCTGTCGGGCCGCATCACCGCCTTCCTGGGACCGCTGGTGCTGGGCTGGGTGGTCCTGTGGACCGACAGCCAGCGCTGGGGCATGGCCTCCATCCTGCTGTTCCTAATCCCCGGCCTGCTGCTGATGCTGACGGTGCGGGAGAAGCCGGCGACCCCCAGTTGACGAACTGCCCCGCGAGCGTGTAGAACCTCCCTCCACGCTGGGTCCGGGGGGCTGGACCGCCGGGATGCCCGTCATCGGGACCCCGATAGGGCGATGGTCTCGTGCTTCCTGTGCTTGGAAAGCGCGTGCCTGGAGGGCGGGCAGGACGGTAATGCAGCGGATTGCTAATCCGTACACCCGGGAAACTGGGTGACAGGGTTCGACTCCCTGGCCCTCCGCCACTGACAACCCAAGGCCTTGATATTCCAGTAAGGCCTTGGGTTCTCAGCCTAAACTCTTCTCGTTGCTCCCTCTGACCGTTACAGGGGGAGCATAGAGTCAAGGTGACCGGGTATTCCCGCCTGTGCCGCCGAGGCGCCGTTTACTGGCACCGGGCCGCCGTGCCCCTGGACATCGCCGACAGCTATCCCAAGACCGAGGAAACGTTCTCGCTCCGAACCAAGGATGGCCGGGAGGCGCTGGAAACCCAGCCACCTCAGGGAAACCTGACGGACGAACACATCAAGCACATCGACGAGATCGACTACGCCTTTCGGCTCGAGGAAGACGATGACGTCCGTCATGAGGCCTTCAAGGGACGCTCGTTCAAGGCGCAAGCGCAAACTGTCGATGACTTGGATGCCTGATCTGGTCTCGGTTGTTTGGGCCAGTTCCATGGGTCCGCCGCTCTCGCTTGTCCTGGGTCACAAGGAGCCTCCGCCGCCTGACCATCTGCGCCGCCAAAGCCACTAGGCCACCGCCTCTTGGAGGGCATGGCAAACTGAGTCATGCCGCATGCGCGCGCCCGAAGTCCCTTGACTTCACGGCGCGAATAGCCCCTTTCTTGCGCCATCGACGGTTCCTGGGCGCCGCGCGCCCGGGTGAAAAGGGAACACGGTGAGGCGTACCCATCAGGGACCAACTCCGTGGCTGCCCCCGCAACTGTGAGCGGTGAGCCCTTCGTCAAAAGCCACTGAGAGAGTCTCGCACGGGTCTCTCGGGAAGGCGACGAAGCAGCCAGGACCCGCGAGCCAGGAGACCTGCCGCCGACGCGTGGCGCCCAATGGAGAGTGGCGCCGCGACCTCGACCGGACGCCGGGGTGCGCGTCTGGCGTTGGGTGCCGGCGGCGGATCCGATCGCATCGCGTTCAGACCTGATCGCCCCTCGCGACGCCATCACTCCCCCGATCGTCCTTTCACAGACTGCGCGCGCGGCCCTGTCACCGCGCCCCGCATGCCTTGGGAGCGACGCACCGCCATGACATCGCGAAAGACCACCTTGGTCTCCCTTGCCGCTGCCGCGGCCCTGCTGGCCCCCACCGTCGCCAGCGCCCACTTTCAGCTCAGCTACACGCCCGAGGTGAACATCGCCCGCCCCGGCGACGTGCCGGTGAAGCTGATTTTCTGGCATCCGTTCGAGAACGGCCACGTTATGGACATGGGCCAGCCGCTGGACTTCTACATGGTCCATCGCGGCGAGAAGATCGACCTCATGGACAGCGTGACGCCTATCACCTTCCAGGGTGCGAGCAACAGCGCCGCCGCTTTCGAGGCCACGGTGCCGGTGAAACGCTCGGGCGACTACGTGCTGGTGACCGTCCCCGCCCCCTACTACGAGGCGAGCGAGGACATCTACATCCAGCAGATCACCAAGGCCTACCTGAACCGCAACCAGATGCCGACAGACTGGATGGACGCCCAGGGCCTACCGACCGAGATCGTGCCCCTGAACAAGCCCACCAACGTGATCGTCGGTTCGACGTTCTCCGGCCAGGTCCTGTCCAACGGTGAGCCCGTCGCCGGTGCCGAAATCGAGATCGAGTTCATGGCCAGCGAGCCGGACATGGAAGCCAACGCCACCACCGAGCCGACCGCCGACCCCATGCCCGGGGGCGCCGTGGTGGCCGTGACCGACCCGAATGGCGTGTTCACCTTCGGCATTCCCAAGGCGGGCTTCTGGGGCTTCGCCGCCCTGGGCAGCGGCCCGGCCACCGAGCACGAGGGCAAGGAATTGAGCCAGGACGCGGTGATCTGGATCCGCGCCTTCGACCTTCAGTAGTTCGCCTCCGGGCCGGCAAGCGCCGTGCGCGCCGGCCCGGTCCTTTCCTGCCAGCCTTTATCGGCCAGCCTGTTTAGGGAGGTGTCGCCATGCATATCGTGGACGGAGCCTTGAGCCCCGCCGTCGTCATCGGCGGCGCCGCCCTGGCCGTGGGGGGACTCGCCCTGGGCCTGCGATCCCTGACCTTGGAGAGAATCCCGGCCGCCGGCGTCCTAAGCGCCACGTTCTTCGTCGCCGCGCTGGTGCATGTGCCCATCGGCCCATCCAGCGTGCACCTGATCATGAACGGACTCGCCGGCCTGGTGCTCGGCTGGGCCGCCTTTCCTGCGCTGTTCGTGGGCCTGCTGTTACAGGCCGTCTTCTTCGGTTTCGGCGGCCTGACGGTTCTGGGCGTCAACACGCTGAACATCGCCCTGCCGGCCGTGCTGGTCTGGCTGCTCTGCCGCCGCGGAGTCGCCAGTGCCGACACCCGCGTGGCCGCCCTGACCGGCCTGCTTGGCGGCGCCCTGGCCATCATTCTGACCGCCGTGCAAGTAGCCCTGGTGCTCTGGCTGTCGGGCGACGAGTTCCTGCCCGCCGCCAA
>Ga0126339_10000625_pt1 | contig 20541 bp, 7 predicted proteins | sample OrbTmetagenome_2_FD_92532 | JGI IMG/M metagenome (GOLD analysis project Ga0126339, IMG submission 92532) | Coral microbial communities from Petempiche,Puerto Morelos, Mexico - Orbicella T R C metagenome | ecosystem: Host-associated > Invertebrates > Cnidaria > Coral | place: Petempiche,Puerto...
TAAAAGATGTTTCACCCGAGTTATTCCCTTGGTGAACCAATTTTTTAAAAAAACTGTTTTGTTGGCTATCTTTATTAGGGAGTTATGCCAAAGTTGTTGATCCAGAAAGTGATCTTTCGATGTAGTCCATTTTACACGTAGGGTAGTCCATTTGGGTAGTCCGTTTGGGTAGTCCATTAGGGTAGTCCGTGGACTAGGGGTCAGTGTTTTGTCCATCACCGGACCGAAATGATTTCAGTCAAATTTGTCAAAGCAAAATCAGCTTGGCCATTTAAGATATGGTCCTAACTATTGGCAGATTTCACAATATTGTCAACAAAATTTTGTCATTTTTGTTACTACATGCATTTTGTTCATGTACATGTGCAGATAAAATATTAAACCTGCTGCTTACCTTACAGTGCGTGGTTCTTGAATTAAGACATCTTTCACTTCATATCTTGGTCTAATTGGGTTCAATTCATTTATTCTAAACCTAGCTGTGTTCTTCTCTAAAGTTTCAAGTTTAAGACTAAGCAATACATTTGATTTTTTGTTTAGTATATTAACATCAAAAGAAGAATCTGTGAACACTATTGAATCTTTGACCACAGAATATGGAGATTCCCCAGGCTGGATTGCTCGGTTATTCCTGCAAAAAAAAAAAAAGATATTATTTTCAAACTTTCTCAGCAGCTGCAAAAGGTATTGGCTATTAGTCATAATCAGTTCTAATCAGTAGTGTTACACAGGCATAATGAGCACCATGGAAAAAAAAAAAACCTGCAGTGAATTTTTTTCAAACTTTCTCTCCACTTACAAATTAATTTAAGTTATCTTAAAATTAGAGTATGAGTGCCAGAAAGTTTTCTGCGAGCAAATATTCATTGAGATGTGGCTAAGTTGACTATCGCTCATTGAAAACGAGAGTGAGTAGCCTAATTGTTTTATTAGATACTCTAAAGGATTACAGCACAAAACCTACAATCTTGTTTACCTAGTATTTTTAAGCCCAAAATTAAAAGTAACATTCAGTTTCAGTTTCAGTCATTTACTATATAACAAGCACGAACAGATCATAAGGTGCTATCAAGTTGGCTATAACGGTGAGTAGTACAGGACTACAGATCAACCCTGGCAATTTTAAGTAATCAAGACTACTTAATCTGACTTGCTTTTTTTTCTACTGGCACAAAATACAAAACGTTTATTCAATACTTTTCAGCTTCAATATGAATCCTGAGAGAATAACATACAGTACAGTGCAGCTCAGATATATGCGAACCAAAATATATGCGCAATTCACGTCAGCCCAATACGGGTATGCGCGTATGCATATACGTACATACACATATATAGTATATATACGCCTTCAGACTAGACTTAATAGCAAAATGTTAGTTGAAACGCACTTGACAGAAAATTAACAGACTGAATATTAATTAAAAATGAGAGTATTTTGCCATTAAATCGAAAATTTAATTACCTGAGTGTTTTTTTTTTGTTTGTCAAATAGAACCGGGGATACACGCTTCAACAATAATCTATCTTCATGGAGGAAACAACACAACCGACATTTTTTCGACATAAAGCTAACACGGTCTAAGCAAGCGACTTGGAAATGTGTGCCAAAACACACAACTTTTCCTTGAAGAAAATTAAAAATAACAAAACGTGCACGTGAGCGGCGCACCATAGAAACTTTGATAAACAGTTCTTTCATCAGGGAAAGAGTATTTTACCATTTGAATGAACGGTTTGTGTCAGACATAACCGGAGATATCATTTTCTCGACAAGGTCTTTGGAACGCTTCAAAGAATAAACATCTCGCAAGGGACTTGCCTATGCATGCCGAAACACAGAACTTTTCCTTGAAGAAAAAATAACTAAACGTGAGCGACGCGCCAGTGAAACTTTGATAAACAATTATTTGGCTAAAGAAAGAGCATTTTACTGTTTGAATGAAAGGTTTGTGTCAAATATAACCGGAAATATCATTTTTTCGACAAGGTCTTCAGAATGCTTCAAACAATAAACATCTCGCATCCCTTTAGTTAAAGTTATGAACAATAGTTTACATTTCCAGAGTTTTGACTGATTTAGTAACCATTAGATATCAGCCATAAGTAACCTCTCAGCTGTGTTTAATTGGAAATCTGGGAATCTGATTGCTTCTATCATTATTTTCTATTTGTTGATAGACAAGAGTTGTCTGTGCATTGCATTTGAAGCTGAAAATTGTTCTTAATTTTAGGCTTAAAAATACAAAAAATTGGTTAACTTTCTGCTAATTAAAACAATTACACTACTTGCCCTTGTTTTAGTCGAGCCTTAGGCAATGTGGCTGCATCTTGTTGACTACTTGCTCATAGAAAACTTTAATATAATTTTACCATGTTTAACAATAATGGTTGACAAAAATTACATTCTTAGGTCTTGTTTAAAAAAATACCAGTCTAATAAGATTTACTGATATCTCATGGTTGTTTTGTTAAAAGAAAACAATAATTATTCAACTTGGGCTTATCACTAGGTGAAAGATGATCATAGCATTGGGTATCTATTATCATAAATTCAACATATTTCTCATGGAATAATATCATTTTCAAATAAGACATTCAAATAATTTTTATGATTGTAACATTATTTTGCATCATACATCTAGAGGACATTACATGGTAGCGCAAAGAAGTGAATTTCATTTTCGACAGGTTGAGCATGTTGATGTTGTTTTTAACACTCAAACACAAGAAGAAAAAAATTCATACCTTCAATCCACCATGTAATTTTCTTTTAATTATATAGACATTAATCTACCGCAAATATTTTTGCTTGCACATGATTATATTGGTCCAAATGCATCACGTGATTGAATATACTCCAGCTAAAACTGGGGAATATCTGAGTAATTTAATATTCCCCAATTTTCAAAACTCCCCATGTTGCAAAAAATATTTGTATAGGAAATCATATGGTTTCGAGTTCAATTTGGAATTAATTTGCATGAGTGAGCTTTTTGAAAAACTCACAAGTGCAAATTAACTCCAAATTGAATGAGAAAAACCGTATGATTACTTATTAATAATATAAACATGAAAAAATTTGCGTGGAGGAAGTGCCAGAAGATCTTTCTTGAAGCCATTTTTTCTCATTTGAGGAAACTTTTTTCAAAGTTTCAGCACAAAATTTTCGTCATCATTTTATGTGATATCATTTTCTTAGAAAAGTTCCTATTTTCTGTCAGTCAATCATAATCCACAATTTCGATGCGTAATTTGCACTGGTGTTACACTTTTTGCACTGATGTTACACTTGAACTGCACTGCTCTTAGCCAATCAGAATCGAGTAATTTTTTCATGTGTATTATTCGAAGGATAATAAACACAATAGCCTCCACTTGACTTTAAAATATGCTCGGATACTTGTCCTTGGACAACATATGTTCCTGGAGTCTCACAGTTTTCCTCAAGCTTCCCTCTCAGAAAACCATTTGCTTCTTGACACAGATACTGTCTGTGGACAAATATCTGAGCATATTTTCACACCAATGATTGCACAAACAACGGTGAAAAAGCTGGAATGGAAATGATGTCATCAGTATCCTAGCCTCACTAGTCTAGTGATATGAAAAATACACGAGTCAGGTCTCCAATGTAGTTTTGTATGAATTTTACAAGTGCTGTGTTTTTCAGTGAAACATTCCTGTCCATATAACAATTAGAAGTATTGTTTTTGTTTAAACTTAAATTGCTAAAGAAGCTTATTAACACCCTTTGATATATTAACCATACCATAAATTATATACAAATATTAATTTTACCCACCGGCAAAAGCTACAGTCATCACATTTCTTAAAGTTCCCCTTGTCTACTGCATTGATCTCTGGAATTATCCCCAGCAACAGCAGCGAAAAAATCCTAACAGGGTATGAAAAAGCAAAGAGATTTTTTAATGTCAGCTAGGAAGAGCTCTGTACAATGTAAAGCTTGCGTGCGACCATAATTGACTTGACTTGGTAATTGAAATGTATTTAAATTAAATTTGAAAAGATGGGCGCACATAGCCTACTGCATCCGACCGATCGACGTTGGAGATAGCATAAAAAGGAAATAGCCCAAAGCGAAAACCGGTGTCAAAACAGCTAAGTACACGTGTCGAACGTAAGATCTTCAATGAGATAGGATAAGTGACCACGCAGTGTAAAGAACAAACCGATCGCAATGCTAAAACACAATGAATACGAGTGAAACCGAAGTAAATAGGTGAATAAACACAGAAAGAAAAATTAAAGATCACAGTACCTTGTTGCGTGTGAGGTCGCCATTGAAGTCTCATGAATCTCACGGGCCGAGATATTTGGCGAGAAATCTGGGAATGAGTACTTTGTTTCCAATCTCCCGGATGCAATTCATGGACACGGTCGTGGACTGGGCGCTATCCTTTCAGTGGGGTTCCTCTTCGAAGTAACTAACCAACCTGCAAAGTTTGGATCGGTGCATTTGAAAACTTAAAACCGTCTCACGAGGACCTGAAAACTCATCGCAAATGGTACGTGATCCTTCTTTGATGGTTTAAACGTCTTTTCGACAAACTCCTAGCCTTACCGGTGCGATAGCGAGTCCGGATCTCGGCAAACTTTCTCGCCGATGAAAGCAACCCCAAAGCTGCGAACTGTTGCTGTGGGAAGAGAGATAAATATTCCAGTTTTGATATTGTTGGACTTTTGTTGACATTTGGAGCAGCTTCGTTGGACTTTCGCTTGTGTTGATTTGCTTAGTGTTTGTGTAGCGATGAAACGGCGAGATTTCGCCTTTCGCCGTCGCTGTCCTTGACCTAGTTTTTGAACTTGCCTTTCCAAGATGTTTAGTGTTTATAGTTGCAGCAATAATTATTCGAAGTGAACGCTTTCTGGCACCTATTTACACATACACCAGCCTGTTCAGTGCATGTCGTTAACCTAGGCCCAAGCAATATGTGAACATCTTGAAGTTGTATTTCTTGATCTTGGGTATACGCTTTCTGTTTTAGGGCAACGAGGCTTCCTTACCCGGTGACATGGTGACTCACTGTAAGTTACGCTTACTAATCTTATAGAGGGCGTCTGTTGTACTTAGATTGAGGAAAACTTGTAGTTTCTGTAGATTGATTTACCTCTCAGTTGCCCTACTCATATGATAATTATCTTTCTTTGAAACTATAGTTGATGCGGACGAAATTCGGCGACTTGGAAAGAGATTTCGAAAGCTCGATCTGGATAAGTCGGGCGCTCTTTCCGTCGAGGAGTTCATGTCGCTTCCAGAGCTACAACAAAACCCACTAGTTCAAAGAGTTATTGATATTTTCGATACAGATGGAAATGGAGAAGTGGACTTTAAAGGTTAGAAATAATATAGCTTTTTGACTGTTTTATTAAATATTGTATATCGTTCGATCAGGCACTGAGGAAGTATGCGGCTTGCGAACCCGGTTTGCTATGGCTAGCCGAATCCGGGGCGATAACTTCGTTTGCAACTCTTAAATACTTGCAAGTGTTGCACTTAGAAATCGAGCGGTCATTGGCATGGTCATATCCTAAATTCTGTTGTTCATTCTCCTTTAAAATGGTCCGTCCAATTATTTGGGATCTTGTGCTTAAATCGCTAATTGAAAATGTGTCACGTTATCTTCAATCAAACCCAGCAACTCCCAAGTTTAGTTTTTTGTTGAAATTTTCGAGCGTGGTTTCCGGTGTTTTTGCAGCTCCAATCGAATTTTTAGAAACGGTTACGGGAAACTAGCGATATTTTAGATCAGGTGTACTGTAAAGTATTCGTCTTCTTTGTCCTTCGCGAGTATTGCGAAAACAATTTTAAACTCCCCTTGTCCGTCACCTGCCTTCCAACGGACTTGAGAAATATATGGTAGCACGGTTTCTAATTGCACAGAAATTGCTGTCCAATTAAAATGGTTTGACTCGAGCTTATAAGGGATATGAACTGCCTAAAACACTGTCCAAGCCATCCGCTGTTTTTATCTAAGTTCAGCATAATTTTTTCATGGAGCAGCTGTGTTTGGGGGGTGAGAAATATTGCATTTTATTGTTATCAGTCGAGCGCGAAAAGTCAGGCAAAACTCACTTTGTGTGCGGCTCAAGAGGGACCAATACCATGATTAATATTGGCTGACTGTTGTGTATTTTCACTATGTGCGCTCAGTGTAGGTCAGGAAGCATTTATCCATTTAATTTCAGTGCAAACAGGACAGGAGAGACTCTATTTGTACATGTAGATGTTGCCAGCTAAAAGCTTTAGCATCTTTAATAGGATTGAAATGTAACTTCACTATGATATTCCTGAAGATGGCTCCAAATTTAAATTTTTGATAGACGTAGATGTTGGCTCTATTGAATCAGCATAAAAATCGTTCTCCCCATTTTTTTTTTTGCTGGTACTTTGTTTGGTTTTGACATGTAGCGACAACCCATTTGATGTGACATGAAAATTTGTTACAATTGAGACTAATATTCCAATAGTGTCAATTTACATATTATTAGAAAAAATATCATCTTTCGCACAGATGCGCACTGCAATCTACGATCAGGAGAATTTACATTTTGTTTTTGGAATGGAAAAAGCCAGGTTTAAAAAAGTTTCACGTCTTTGACGTTGCCATTGAACCAAAAAAAATTGGGTAACCCATTAGTCTCATCTTGAGTTCTCATTTCAGTTTACAATTCTAGTAGGTGGTTTCTCCGTGGCCTGCGTAATTTGCATAAAATGCCAAAAGCTAAAACTGTTCAATGAGTATAAACAAGTTAAAAATTTATGACATGTTATGTTTATCCTGGTGAAAAGAGGATGAAATTAAAACCCATTTTGAGCAAGTTTTGAGTATTAATACGTCCAGGAGTAAACTACAAACTGACACATTTCACTCAGATCAGTTTTGTTTTTGTATACAACGCAATTTTTTTCCAAATTATGCCTTACTGCATAGTTTATTGCTGTCACTGAGGCAACAGCGAAGCGTATAACAATTAGTAATAATTACTAATTGTTATTAAGATACGTGTACGGAGGAAACAGTTTTGTGTTAATGCAAATGTGAAACAAAATTGATTTGTCGACGACATAGAGCTTATACGCATTCATCTATGAGATTTCTTGTGTCCACACTGGTTAAAATTTACCCAGCTAAGAATGAAAGCTATTAGCCAAGGAACATTAACATGTGAATTGTTTGTGAGATTGAATGAGACTTAACCTTCTGGGCACAGTGGATGCTCTCAGTGTTTTGTTGAGTCAGTTGTCTCTTAACAAGCGAGTCAAGAAGGCATGCCCTTGTTAATTAGCAAGGCAGCTATTCACTGTTAATAATTATCCCCAGTTGAATTTAACACAATGGAAGTTTTATACCTATATTCATTGTACCTACAATGTATCACACGCAATATGATTGCCAAGTTTATATTTAACAGTTATTCACCAAAGGCCAAGTGATCATTCATGAATATTTAATACCAAGACAACGTTGAGGTTTACAAATATTCACTAAATGAATGTTCACTGAACCTGAGGCAAATAATTGTTTATAATAAGTATAATTATTTTGTAGAGGTGAATGTCTAGGACTACAAAATATTAGACTAATTCATGAAAGCGCAGATGCAAATGTTCCTTTGTGCATACAAATATGTCATTGTTGTTGTAGTTTAAATTCATAAATTGGTTGCACTGATCAATGTAAACATGACTTTATTGTAAAATAAGCAAATAAACACCACAAAAAAAAGGAACATTCTTCAGGCACTTTTGTTTCAATATTGCTGACTTTGTGCATAGTTTTACTGATCATCTAGAACATCAAAAAAGTTTAGTTACTCAGTCTGACACAATTTGTCATGACTGGCAATGTACAATTTTAACTACCATTTTTATGCTTTGAATACTAGGTCTTGAAAACATTGTTGGTGTAAAGCCAAAGTTAACAATTTTAAAATTCTCCATACATGTAGTCAATAAAGTGGACTTGTTTTTCAAATTTATAAATGGATATTCTGGTCACTTTCGCTATCTGCCATGTTTACCTGGGTACATGGCAAAGGTGGTATAGCTAAGTAACCAAGCTTTAAATTAATATGTTACATTCACCTCCTACAGCTGTACATGTACATGTAGCACACTGAATATAGCGTCATAATCTGAGCTTTTTACCAATCAGAATGTTTAATTCTTACATGTACAATGGTTTTATTAAGGTTTTCAGCAGGAGGCAACTGGTTTAGTCAGGTGGGCAAAACTATTTGAACTGAACTTCTTTATAAGAAAAACGTTCCCTAGATTGTCAAACCAGGCAAGCAAAATTATCCTCTCAGCATGGCAATTTGCTCAGTGGGAAAAAGAAGCACTTGTCCATGCAGCTACATGGTTGTAAATTATTTAAACCAACCACAATTAGGATTTTATCAGATGTGGGCCAGTTTTAGTCAGCAGTCATCGACTCTGACCAAATGTTGTTTATCACTTGCTGCCGCTGTTTAAACTGTTGTCTAGTACAATTATGTTGCTGGTTTACAGCACAAGTTTACATTGTGTATTTCACTAAAAATTTTGCAACATTTAATTGAAAACAAGGAAGTTTGATTGTAAAAATGAAACATGTATTACATGAACGTACACATGTATGTCTGTAAAACCTTTAATTGGTTTCTGTATACACATCTTTATCTGAAATGTAAATTGCGGATGTGTTAATTAAAAATACGTAAAATTTTATAATAAGAATGAACTAAGATAAAGTCATACAGGACATGTTGCCAAGCTTAAGTTTCAAGTAAAGTACATAGTCACATACACATACTTGGCTAAACTGGTCTTTTATGAGGTACAATGTAAACAAATAAATTATTCTTAGGAAGAATTCCTGCTGTCGAATGTCATGTATGTTAAATTAATTTATTGATTGTTTTGTTAAATTTCCGGTCATAAATTTTTGACAGAAACATAAATCTAATATATGAATCTAATATATAAGAGAAACCTATTTTTGAGAACAGGTTTATATTCAGTAAACTGTCAAGTTATTCTTGACTTGTTCTGGGCTTTGTTTCCTAGCTCAAAACATGACTTCTCCCTTCTGATATCCTTTTAGTTCTGCCTGTGTCAGTTTTGATAATTTACATTCACATGTAACTTTTGGCTCTAGACAAGATTCTCTAGTTGATAAATTGAAATCTTTTTGAAATCATGCCTTCACTATAATCTGAAAATGCATTAATGCTGAAAGAAGAGATCTTGAAAAGATCCATCTCTCTCTGGAATAAATTGTTACATAACTGTAATTTACTGGCGTGGTGAGTTTCTCTGTGTTCGTTTTTTTGAAAAATGATTATATACCATATTTACATTTATTTATTCTTACACCTTGTAGGGCTCCATTTGATTATAATCTTAGTCACAAATAAACCAAATCTCACCTTTGTTATGAATAATTCACAGCTGTGGTCAAACATGACATGTAGACCAAGCAATAATTGTGCACAATTTCACACTTAAAACCAAAATGCTTGTTTCCACCCGTGCTGGTCATTGGTCAGTTTTGATTGACTTCTCACTGTGGTCATAACCATGTTACTTATTAGTATCTTCTGGTTTGTTTCTGAGGTTTTTGAATTGAATTTGCTGCTTTAAAAGTAGCATCTATAGTGACCATCTGTCCAGAATGTTGGAGCAGTAACAGTATTATAAGGAACGAAATGGCTTGAAAGCACTGGAATATTTTGTTTGTAAAGTGAAATCAAAGGAGTCAGGATGTGTTTTAATTTTTAATTTTCACGTCTGGGGCATGTGGTGGCACTCGGACACTTCTAATTGAAAGAAGCTACAAATAAAAGTCAAAATTAGAAAAAAAAAAAAACACACTTCATGCAAATATTGTGTTTAGAATTCTCTAGTGTACTGTAAAATATGCGCACTACAAGTTTGTACATGTATGTAAGTCAACACCTTACCTAGTAAGTGATAAAAATGTTTCAGTGTACATGTAGCTTGAAAAAAAAAAATACAATATACTCAAAGAATCTGTTATAACCGATCTTAGTAATGAATTTCTTTCATTGGTGTATAAATTATGTACAAGATTGATCTTTCCATGTTTTCAGCATGACTTGATTACAAAGGCCTACCACTGTGTTTAGATTATTTGCTGGAAGTTGATTTGATTTCCCAGCTTAAACTGAAGTTGCTGTTGGCTCATCGTTATTGTATCTTTGTTGGGCAGTCTAGTCATGCCATGCTCACGAACTAATGCAATTTGAGTTCAATGACAAGACAAGGCTGGGCAATAAATGGCTTATCTATGAACACAACTCATTAATTAACTCCCTCTTGGTCTAAATTGACCACAACATTTGGGGATTAAAAGAGGCAAAATGTTTTATGATTGAGTTGCAGTCTTCTTTTACGATCATGAATGATATCTGATGTGAAAATACATGTAATTCAGCTCTTAGCCATCGAGGAAATTTCAGATGGTCAAAATGATAGTCAGCTGCATTGTATTTATTATTACAATTTCCTTATATGTTATATGTACAATTACAAAGAACAAAGTTCTTTATCTGAGATACTTTGACTCTAAATTTTTGTGGTGTTGCTTTTCTCATCAAGGCTGCAATGGGTGACAATTAAGTAGTTACTTTAAGACACTTTTAGAAAATTACACTTTGCCATTTTTAACTTCTCATTCTATTTCATGTGCATCTAGCTACCCTCAACCCCCCAGTTCAATGTTTTGTAAATGATGTGGTCTGTGCAGTACTAGAAAGAGAAATATCGTCATTATTTAGGGGTAAGGGGAGAGGGGGTAAATGTTCAATATAATTTTACTGCAAATTGTCTCTGTCAGCACTTTTGTCGCTCATTGTGGTTTTCAGTAGTGCATAAGCATGAGCCAACATATGTAGACGCAGTGAGGTGCTGCTAGGTGGTGACATACATGTATGTTAGAAAAATTTCCTAACAAAAGGTGCTTCTTAGCAGCACACCACTGCATCTGCCTATGTTATTTATGCTTATGGTTATGCCTAGTGAAAACCAACCTTGAGGCAATATTCCAGACCTACATTGTGTACATTGTAAACAAAAACATCTTAATTTGCTACCATGAATATTATGCCGTTCATCAATTTATGATGTAAAAATGAGAACCTCTCTCTTTTGAAGAAGAGAGTATAAATGAGATTTAAATGTATCCCACTATATCATGTACAACTTCCCTTAATTTTATGTATGTGGTACAAATCTTTACACTGTAAATTTCTTGCCACCCTAGCAGGCTTGTCAAGACATGTTTATACTGTAAACAACAAGTCAGCTTTTGTTGAAGTAGCAGGCTGTATTTTTATTCTTGTCGAAAGAATCAGAAGTATTACACAGCAGGGTAGCCAGCCAAAATCATGAAGAACACACTTTTTGCACTGGGAGCCATCTACTTGTGACATCCCTCACTGTACATGTGCTAGAGCCTCATTATCTCAAACTCGGTTATCTGAGCAAATTCCCTGCTTTCTTGAACTCAATTCAATTTCTCTCGGATATACTTTTTCATTTGTGACTAACTGTCAGCTATCTCAAACCCTGACATCTTGAACTATTTTTCATTTCCCTTAAAAGTTCGAGATAGCGGGTTTCAGCTGTTTACATGGCTCAGAAGGGTAATTTTTCAGGTGTCAGTAACAGGGCATGTTTAAGATCTAATGATTGTTCTCTTAGGGGAAAGAAGATAGAAATTGTTGTAATAAATAACCCTATTCAGACCAGGGGGAGCAGAACTTTATTAACTTTTTTGAAGTAATTGCTATCAAACTGTGAAAACATATCATTCTGAAATTTATCTGGAAATTATTTCATTGATGAGACATGCCACTGTATTTATAACTTGATGTTTCCATGGCAAATGTGACGCGTTTTGACAGGAATGTTTTTCCAAATGTTTTATTAACAAAATTTAACCATAGTTAAGAATGATTGATCTTGAGTGTTAGTGAACCAGATTAGTGAAAGATCATTATTTGTCATGTACTGTTTGTTTAAAGTTATAACATTTATTTTATTATTTACTTGAGTGTTTTTTTTTCATTGTTGTTAGAATTCATAGAAGGAGTTTCACAGTTCAGTGTAAAAGGTGACAAAGAATCCAAGCTTAAATGTAAGTACACATGAAGGTGAAATTTACATAACATTATAAAATTATTTACATTTGTATTTAATGAATTTACCTTCAGCATATACGACAAAAGGAACAGCTGTCTGAGAAGGGAGATAACTGCCAGTAGCACAGTGTTGATATCTTCAATGTAATCTGTTTCCCAAGGCTTTCTCTCATGATCTTTAAAGTTCTGCAGAAAATTTACAAAACTACAAGTAGTGGTCATATTTTTGCAGGTCATACACACAAGCAGAAAGCTTTTTTGCAGTTTCTGGTGAATCAGTTCAATCTATCAAATGCATGTTTTTGTAGCAAGTACAAAATTAGTCAAGGAGGTTGTTGTCGGACAAAAAAAAGTTGTTAATTAAAAAGTTATTTTCAAAAAGAAATTCACTGCTTTTAGACTAGCTGTCAAATTTTTGTTGAAATATATATTTTCACTCCAAAATTTAACTGCCTCAGCCAGTTGGTACAAGTAACTAATTGACAAAACATTTTTGAGGAATTTAATACGTTTATTTTAAACAATGTGTGACACAATTATGTGGACTATGTCCCCTACATGTAGATAGTGTATTTAAAAAAAAAAATTGTCACATAATTATGTGACTCATTGTCACTAAATTTTAAAGAGTTCAAATTTCAGAAATGTGAGTTACCCTAGATATATTATTGTATACATACTTGTTTTCTTTTGAAACAGAAACTGAACTTTTGAATTTGTCAGCACTACCAGACTGAGGCAATAGATTTTTGTTAACAATGACTTGTTATGCATAACGAAAAAAAATGCCATGTTCTACCACTCTCTTTTTGCAGCATTAAGTTGGGATTTTTAGGGACTCAGAGCAAAGCTGTAAAATTAGAGACACTAAATGGCACTCAAGGTTATTGCAGTTGTTAAAATGAATTCTTTTAAATTTTGGTCCTCTACTTATGCACGAAATAAAGGCTATTATGCTCAGCACCAAAATCAATGTACTTATTTTTGGTCTTTTTTTTTTATGTAGTTGCCTTTAGGATATACGATATGGATAATGATGGTTTCATCTCAAATGGAGAACTCTTCCAAGTTCTAAAGATGATGGTAGGAAACAACCTCAAAGAAACTCAGCTTCAACAAATTGTGGATAAGACAGTAATAAATGCTGACAAGGATGGCGATGGAAAAATCTCTTTTAGTGAATTTTGCGCTGTAAGTCTTGTAAACTGATTGAATTGTTGTTTGAATAGCACCTTATTCACTGCCAGAATCAAACTTCTAAATTAGTTCTTCTAAGATGTAAATGTGATTCAAACTTCAATTCCTAGCCTGTGGATGAACCCTAGGTGGCGAGTGTGACCATTCAAATGAGCTGCACTCCCATGTTGCACTGTTTACTGAGCTGTGTAAGGTGGCTGTAGCTTTCAGCTCTGGATAAACCTCTGAAGATTGTTTGCTTTTCAGTTTTGTGCCAAAATTATATTTGATATCTGTCTTTATTCATGAACACCCTTCAGAAAGGGTTAAGATTTGGTGCCTAGGTTTCCCATCTACAGCAACTTTGCAGTAAGTTTGAAATGAATAAGGCTTGTCTGTGAAGTTGTAAAGTTATGTCAGTTATCAAACATCTTCTTACTGTGTCGTACAGTGTTATAGTCTGGGCGAAGCTTTGTCCTGAAAAGGACTGTTGTTTCAACAACCTAAGTGGCAGTCATCTTCAGCATCTACTGTTTGAAGAAGATGACTGTTGCTATGGTTGTAGAAACACCAGTTTTCAGAGAAAACACAAAGAGATACCCTTGGGTTTAAGTTATTTACTTCTTTGTCATTTTCTGTTGGCAGGTTGTTGGTAATATGGATGTTCACAAGAAGATGGTAGTGGATGTCTAACAAGACCTTAATAACCAAAGCCTGTGAACTATTTATTATTCTTATTTCCAAGGCAAGACATTTTGTAAAAAAAGAAAACAAACGAGCAATATTCTCGACCTAAAACTCTGTTGCCACTGTCACTGCTGCTGCGAAGAAAGAATTGAAGCTGCTGATTCGCTTGTTAAAGTGAGAAGAAGGAAGATGAAATGACCTACATCTCCTGAGCAGGCTACAAGCAGCGCAAGCCAAGAAAAGAAACAAAAAGCAACAGCTACATTTAAAGGAAATGATAAGTCACTTCAACAGCATGTTTGTGAAAAGAAACCAGGGTTTTAGTGAGAAAATGGAATAAGCATGGGTGTCGTTTTTATTGTGAGTGGCATGTCAAGTTGAAAAAAGAGTAAAGTGGGCCATCCCATAATTTGTATGCATCTCTGAAGGCCTGGTTACTTTTTACAAACTGTGTTTTTGTTTTGCTCTCTCAAACAGCATGTGTTGCTAGAGAACTATTTGAAAATAACTCTGCTTTTAAATCCCTGCATAACGTTATTAATTTTTAAACAATATATCAATATTTTACTCTTTCTTGCTTAGAAAACTTAATCTAGTTCATAAAATTAAGAGACAAAGTGACTGAGAACAAGTGGTTTGCAGTGTCAGATGGAGCATTCAGCTGTCTAAACTTAGCATTTTCCCCTCTTGAGTAGTCTTCTTCAGAGCTGTTATTTGTAGCAGCATAATTATATAAAAAAATTGTGTCAATTGACTTCTCAAATAATTGCTGTGAAGAAGGCTTCATGACTATTTACACATAGTTACTTGACTCATCCATGCATTTTTTTAACCCTTCTAGTCGTACAACATCATTGTTTTAATGGGAAAATATTGACTTTAATACTTTGTTCTTTCTGTTAGCACAAGTTTTGTTTTGCAGCCCACACCCTAGGGCAGGACGTCCTGCTTCACATACTTTGAGCTATTACGTGGGGCTTCCTCTCACTTAGCTGATTCGTGCCTCTGCACTTCTTCAAGTGCAAACTTCATTGTATTATGGATTTTTTTCTTATTTTATTCTGGTGGGTTTCATCTTGGGAAAAACAATTTCTGTCTCCCCTTCCCACCTCATTATACTTTCTGCTATCTTAATCCCCCCGGTAAATGTCTTTTGCCCTCCCCCCCTGCCCCTGTTCACCCAATAAGTCTGTTACCCTTGTTGCTCTGGGAATGATCAGCATTGCAATTTCTCCTCACTTGGTCACAAACAAAGCCAGACATGGTTGTCATGAGAATTTAGTTCATGAAAGCAACTAGCCTTCATATTTCTTGTCACGCAGTCTTCCCTAAGGAGGAAGATTGCGTGACAAGCCAAACAGGTGTGTAGATGGGAGTCTAGGAAGCAACTTACATAATTTTTTTTAAAATTATTTAAACTATTTCGTTACCAGTAGGGAGAGTCTGCATGTTGAAACTACAAGTGTTCAAAAAGCGTTTTAGTTGCCGGTAATTATATTTTGCTGGTATGTTAGCATTAAAGGGGCTATGCAACTATTAGTTACGTAATTTTTTTGCAATGTGTACAGCTGTCTTCAAATCAAAAGAAACCTGAGAATATTAGCTTACAAAGGTAGAGAAACACCATGCTATTGATAAACTGAGATGAAACAGGGATGGTTATGAACGAAGATGACTGATTGGAGGTTAAGTGATTGGCATATGCCATCTATGACATAGCCCCTTTAAAATCCCATAAAGAAATGAACTGCCCAGATGTTTCCTTGAAAGCACCCAGGCTTTTGTAAACTGTTGTAATTTCATTTTGCTCTTAATTATATATGTAAATTCATAGTCAGCTCAGTAAAGAGTTCAAAGAGTAGGGAAAAGCGATTAGATGAAGTTGTGCGTCGCTTTACACTGTAAATAGCAGTAAGAAGAAAAGTATTGGCGTTGCAAATCTTTATGATGCTGATTAACAAAAGACTGGCTGCTTTCATTGATGAAGTATATAATTTACTATTCACTAGGATTTTTTTATTGTCATTAAGAAAGCAAGGCAGAGCATGCTCATATGCCAGTATTTGGAAATGTCATATCTTGATTGATGAAGTATTGTTTTTTGTTGTATTTAATGGAGTCTGTGAAAGGTTCTCCTTAATTCGCAGTCTTTTCCTTCAAGGTCCACAGCAATCAAATAATTAAGGTTGAAGTTCTGTAAACATATTGCATAGTTTACAGATTCACAAGATTCACACCAGCAGCGTTGAACACTTTTTCTATTATGCAGATCATGACAGTGAAAGGGGAAAATCTAGATTTAAAAATTGATCCTTTCAAGGCAACTGAAAAGCACTATCATGGATTAACTTTACTCACTTCAGAAAATCTCGTTTGCAGAGCCTGCGCGTTTTTGGTCAGCAGTGACCAAACGCGCCAGAGTTAGAGCTGGGCACGAGATTGTCACCTTAGTAGGACAGACAAGGGGAGACAATTCTCCCTCCACTTTGAGTTGTAGTTATATACTATTTGTTATTTTTGTTTTTGTCTGTAATACAAATCATATGGTATATTAATTAATTTCGAATTTCGAGCTGACAGTGCCTCACATTCAAATTAAATTGGACTTAAAAGTGTAGGTATGCAATGTAATTTTGTCGATCTTGTGTTTAGGTAAATGTATAAAATTGAAAGTCAATAATTGTTATTGTTGTTCACGTTCACTAATCGTCTTATTGTCTCATATCAGAGAGTCTTTTTTTGTCCCGTTCCAGCTATGTCACGTAACGCAACTCTCGGCGTTGCGTGACAGAGCGAGGGCCAGAACCGCGGCAATATTGCTCTCCTTGTTGGGCTTGTGCTAAGAAAAGTCAGTTTCAACCCAACCAAGACTGTTATCTGTGGAGCAAAATGTTCACAAAAACCAATTGTTTCAATTTCTGATTGAATATTTGGTATGGTGATTATTTCACTTCAGACCGAAATATTAACTGTACAGTTGTATTTTTTCTCTTTTAATTTCAGCGATTCGTCGTGGCTGGCTCGAAAGTAGACAGTTAGACGTCTTGATTTTATAAGACACCAAACTTGAAGTCTTTCAAGTTTCTTTGGCGCGTCGGAAGAATAAACATGATGTTAAATAGAGAGACCTTTAAGAACACGACTACAGAAGTGTGAGGTCAAACATTTTCAAAAGCGGTGGGCTTAATGAGAGGTTGTCGTTTGGAGGGTGGACACAACGTTTCAAATTCTCATTACCCAGAGAGAATATGACAACCCCCCGGGGATACTCAGAAACATTTGCTACCCTGTTTAAGACCTAACCCTTAACCAATTCTTGACTGTAGTGCAAGAACCATACGCTATTTAAGACCAAAATGGCCAAAACCGATACCCTATTTATGACCGAAACGGCTAATAAACCATACCCCTTTGGGGCCGCATATACCTATATAGCTCATATAAAGGAATACCCCCCCCCCCCCCCCACTTCTCCCTTCCCCTTCCGAGACGAGAGGCTCTGAGAGGTAGACTGCATAACGAACCAAGTTAGCGTAATCAACAAGATAAGTTTACATACATTCTAAAATGAATGACAAGGAATATCTCAAATTATTGTCGATATTAATTTTTTACACCATTCTTTCTTAAAATAGAACTGGTTAACTCCAAAATGACTTAAACACTTTTCCACACAAAGCACATGAGCCAAGCTAGAAAACTAAGTGATATTTCGTATTTTTAAATACAGAAGTTTAAAAGCTCTTGCAAGTTATTCGAAATGTGTCTGTTGCTAGTTTTTCACGAGAGCAACAAAAAATATATAGACATTTTCCTAGTTAACACTTTTGGCGGTTTTCTTTTTTAATCCACCGCACGCGAGTTTCCGATTTTCTCAGTTGCATCTGCTCATGCAGACTCGCACTATTCTCCTTCCGTTGCATTCAGTTACGTACTGTTTCTTTTATAAACTATTTCATTGTGTTGCTGTCACTTTACTCTTGTCGTCATACCGTCAAAGCAGACTCGATGAACTGCAAAGAAATCATTTCAAAACCAAAGCATTATATTCACACAAAGCTAATCAAATGTTACTGCGCCTTTCAATAACATGCGGACTCTAAAATTCAAAGCTCAACCGACAAATGCGTTTTTTTGCTACCGTCAATCAAATGTTCGGCGGCTCCTTCCAGCTTCCGACTACTACCGAGTACTGTTTCGTTGTCTGAACTTTGCTCAACGCCGAGTTGATTACCGCGCGCTCGGTAGTAGTCGGAAGGTGGGAGGAGCCGCCCAACACTTGATTGACGGTAGTAAAAAACGCATTTGTCGGTTGAGCTTTGAATTTTAGAGTCCGCATGTTATTGAAGCGCGCAGTAAAGAGGAATCTCTGCTGACATCTCTGTTCGTTGTTTGCCATTTTGGCCGAGAGGGCATCATGCCCGATACACATTGACTCCAAACGTTGAAAGAACTTGTGAAATTTGGTAATACGGTAGGTCAAATTCATAGCCCTATGGTCTTCAGTGAAATATACTGGAGATTCTGGCTTTCAAAACTTACAACATTTCTGGGTAACAAAAGCGCTAATAAGCACAACATTCAGGGCTGTAGCCAGTAAACCATTGCGACTGGGGTAATGTCCATAATTAAATTCTCTTCCTAGGTATTTAGCAGTGTTTCACTTTCCCCTTTCAAAAAAGAAACAACAGAAAAGAAAAAAAAAGAAAGAAAGAAAGAAAGAAATGACCGAGGCAAGTGCCTCGGTTTTCCTCGAACTGACTATGGTCCTGACATTCTGTGGACTCAAATTTCCTGGGACAGTTAGTCGTTTCCATACCGTTTCAATACTCACAGTTGATGTTTTTATAGCTCGATGAGAGATTGTAGCTCTTGTGATAATTCGAGGTAAATTTCCCGTAACTACAGAATGCTAGAATTTACTCTAATATGGGTAGTCAAAGACATTTTCCTAATGCATGGCTCTACGTCAACTACATGTATAACATCACAGTCCCTCAAACTCTGTATGTGTATCCAATTCTAGAATTTTGAGATTAAGAAATTTAGGCAACCACGATGGACTCGGCCTCTGCCGTGTTTATGCTTTCAAAGGATCGCTGCAAGAATAATTCAGCAGTTGTTGTGATCATATAGAAATCTTTGCTACAAGGTTAACGATCGCTGAGTGATACTTCAGCTCTATCTCAACGATCTTAGCGTTCCTAGCTATAACCGGAAACCGGAATCCAGAAACCGGAAACCGGAAACTAGAAACCGGAAACTCGATCGCCCAACTTTTTGCGATCGTAGCGACAATATATAAACCAGTCTTAAGTTTCAAGCCCAGGGCTATTCTCGAGAAAGCTTACGTCTTATAGAGCGTGTTGGGGAGCCTGGGAATCAGATTGGCAAAGTATATAGTCCTTCGTAAATTGTTGAAGTGTGATAAACTTACATCATCAATTGTGAATACTGCCTTGTTTGCTCGTGGGCCGCGTTTCGTTACGTGATTCCTGAAAGCATCTGCAATTAAGAATATCAAAATGTTCATTTAAAGGAAAATAGTTTCTAAGTTAGTCCCAAGAGTAAATGAAGTTCGTCAAGAAAGCCGTTTGTCGGAGGGTATGTAGTCCTGGAAAGAACTGTCCTTCGTAATTAACGTTTCAAGAATCTGAACGTCGGGAAGTTGTTATGCAGAGCCAAGCGATAAATTGGCCAAACGTTTTTGGCGGTGTTAATTAATTAAGTTCTTGAGGATGAGGCAGAGTGGCTGAGTGGTTAGAGCGCTGGACTTGAAATCCGGAGATCGCAGGTTCAAGTCCCGCTCTGACCACTAAGCTGGAGTTGTTTCTAGGTAGACCCTAGTTCAATTCCTCGGTCATGCTTGTATGTAACCAACTGGTCTCTACCTCACGCCAGTTGGGACAAACTTTGAACAGTTTTTTTAAAAAAAACTGTTTCGTTAGATTTGGTGCAATTTTATTGACTATAACCGTTCAGGAAAAGTTCAAATTCAAGGTTGACTTTTTCATTTTAACAAAACCGACATTCAAATTTCGACTACTATATAAAACCGACGCAACTGACTAACAGTATATTTAAACTGACCAATCCTAAAACACAAAGTCGAAACGGCCAATAACATCACTGCGAAACTGACCAATCAGTTTCAAGAGACTTCATCGCCTGCGAAGCAGATAAAATAATTCAATAATTCAATTCAATGTTAACTTGTTCAGTTTAGCTTACCGAACATGACTATGACCCGCACTAAAATCTGTATAAATATGTCGAATGCGATGGTGCCTTTCTTGTTGTGATACCGTAGATGAATGGAGCTAAGAGCTGTGTTGCTGAGTCGATAACCTACACAAGAAGTAACATTTGCAAAGAAACGCACGTGAAAAACAAAGGATAACAAAAAAAAAAAAAAAAAAAAAAAAAAAAAAAAAAAAATAAAAAAAAAAAAAAAAAAAAAAAAAAAAAAAAAAAAAAAAAAAAAAAAAAAAAAAAAAAATCAATAAA
>Ga0126339_10000626_pt1 | contig 20540 bp, 7 predicted proteins | sample OrbTmetagenome_2_FD_92532 | JGI IMG/M metagenome (GOLD analysis project Ga0126339, IMG submission 92532) | Coral microbial communities from Petempiche,Puerto Morelos, Mexico - Orbicella T R C metagenome | ecosystem: Host-associated > Invertebrates > Cnidaria > Coral | place: Petempiche,Puerto...
GTGCTTTAATGCTTTGCACCAATGCTATGGTACGTTATAACGTTCAGAAGATAACAAAGCTACAATGTTTTAGGTTTAGCTACAATAACGCTTACAGTTTGTTGACCTTTGGAATATAACTGCACAATAGCTCTATAGAAAGTGATGCGGCCATGAACGGCTCATTCAGAACGTACGTCACGCTCCATTAACTATATTTTACTGGCGTGACAGTAAAATCTCATTTTATTATTATAATTATTATTATCATTATCATTATCATTATAATTATTGTTACTATTATTAGTAGTAGTAGTAGTAGTAGTAGTAGTAGTATTAGTGTAAGAACATCAATCGAATGGCCCTGTGACGTCATGTTAAAACGCTATTGTAAAAACACATAATATTGCTCTGACTAATGATGTTATTGTTTACTTCGAAATTCCCATTGTTATCCTCCAATAGGAAAACAGTTGTGGAATAAAATAATCATTGGGCTAGTTAATTCCTTTTACTGCTGCCTGCCGCTCAACCTTAAACCTTAGGGTAACTCATAACAGCTTCCATCATGTTTTAATGACCTAGCTTTTCTCATCAAGGGCGAAAATGAAGATAATTCAGTGTGGATTATCTGTGTTAATATAAAGCTAAACACGTTGCACTATGCATTCTACTTTAGTATTTAGAAAAATTGTAAGAAACAAGAGGAAATGAGAGACAATATAAAAGAACATAGGCCTATGTTTATAAGCTCACACTTTCCCGGCCCGCTATGCACACAAGCGGCTAATTTATTTCAAACGGTCTACCAAGGATTTGCATAATCCGACATATCAGTGACTTTCCTGAACTGAAGAATCTTGACATTCCATCAAAGCAAATATTAACGCTTTCTATTGGAAACAGAGACTCATTTCCTTCGTTTCAACTTGTATTTTTTTATGCTGCGTGAGTAGAAAGTATGCAAGTTGTCTCTTTCGGTCTATGGATGTAAGCTGTCCGACTCTGGCCTTATTTTCCAGTGAGGGCGACATTAACAAATTTGTAAAGTACTCTTCACAATAGACAAAAAAAAATTGTTGACAACATTTCCATCAAAACGCGCCTCTGTAGAACAAAGCGATGCAATACAATTTGGCTGATGTAATGTTGACTCACATGGCGCGGTTGTGAACTCTCTCTCCACACGCACGCAAATGTTTTGAAATTGTTTCCACGTTATTTAACAGACTGGAAAGTTTTTCACTCGCTTAAATACCGTCGATTCCTTGAACACAACATAGAACTGTGATTTTTCTACTAAATAAGCAGATTTTACAACCAGTCAAACCCGTTTATTAGGATTTGAAAAAAACCGGTTTGTATTTATTTTCATTCATGGGTCGATAGCTTTTGTCCACAAGCCAGCCTGCAGGCAAGTTGTATTTTTCAGTTCTCGCGCGCTTATAACTTGGCGGAAATGACGGCGAGAGAGAATCGAAAAGACGGCCAGGTAACTCTGGCTCTAACCACGGGTGATAACGATGAAATAGCGACAGAAGGCAAGTGTGATGACTCGGAGAGGGACACGGCGAGCGAAATGGAAGTTATAGGGCGCCGGACATGGGGCAACAAAGCTGAGTATATTCTCGCCACTATCGGCTTTGCTGTTGGATTCGGAAATTTATGGAGATTTCCTTATTTGTGCCAGAAAAATGGAGGAGGTAAGAGAAAATTTTCTGTAATTTAACGTGTGAAAATTGGACATACAATAAGCGATAAGAATAGATACAGCATTTGATAGTCGCATAATACACTGTGGCAACCGCGCGGTTGAAAACAACAACAAAAAATAATTTGACCCTTTTCTAACATCAGAACGAGATTTTCAAAATTATCCTATTCTGTAACGGCTAACTTCGTCCCTTTCGACACTCAACTGCAGTCTATTTTTCTGTGCTTTTGAGATACCATTTCCTATCTTTGGAAGTATAAATGCTTGTTTATTCACGATAGCACATGTATCGAACAATAAAGTGTTTAAAATGCGAAAGCAAAAGACGTCCTGTTGTGGGGATTAAAAAATGACACGAATTTATATCCGTATTTAACTGAAATTAGTGCACTTTTAAAGGATCTAACCTCACAAGTTTAATATCAAGTAACATTCAATGTTTATAAAGCCCAGCCTGATGATTACATATTTTTTTGTAACTCTGTTTTTCTTTTTACTGTATAAATTTCGAGCTACTAGAATCCTCTAACAGTAACGATATATAACAGTAATTTTTTCTTATGAAAATGTTTTTACAATGTTCCCCGCGAATTCTGAAAGTAAGAATACATATTAACTTGGAGAATTTTGCTAAATGTCGGTAAACGACGAATACACTAATGTCAGTGGCATACAGGAGTAAGCAAAAGTTGAAGATTCCCGCATTGCTCGTTTGTAACAACGAGCAAAACCGACGGAAAACAATTCTATCTTCAAAGTTGTCGAATTGCGATGACCGAAAAGAAAAAGATAAAATGGCATCTTGGCATTCGGCGGTAAATGATATTAGCAGCGAGCGCTGAAGCTAAAAGGCAAATCAACGAATCCGAATTTTACGCCTGCAAAACGGTAACTCTTGGTAACAATAGATCGACTGGACCTTACGGGTCAAAACGATGAAAACAAACGAAACAACAAAAAACCAGTTAGCCTCTTTTATCCTCACAAACACAAAAATTGTAGTGATTTATTTTACTGATTCAGAATGACTTCGTTGAGGAAAAGCACTGAAGAGCTTATCAAGTGCCCACACGACACCTTACTTGAACGAGGAAGGACGTTTTTCGTCGGTATAATGCGGTTGTTCCCTTTAACAAGCGATCAGAACTCTTTCTCTCTATGTTTTAAAGGAGACCCATAACGGTTCTTTTAAAATTTACTCTAGTTGCCATCCTCGACTGACAAGGCAGAGGCAAGTTTCTCAAATTTCGCTCACAAAAAACCAGTAGAGTTTCTCGGCTCGACAAGCTTGTTTTGTAGTCAAAGGGGTTATTGACCAAGCTTGTTCGGTCAAGACGGCTGGATATTGGCCAAGTTCTTTGTTTTACGTTTTTATGGACCGAGACAGAGTCGATGTCCGCAAACACGAAAAAAAAAGAACGAGGCCAATATCCAGCCATTTTGACCGGACAAGCTTGGTCAATAAAGAAATTATTAATTATATAGGGCAAGAACACTATTTACTTACGGCACACCGCGGGCAATCCCGAGTGGGCAAGGTAGCGCCATCTTGGCCGCTCGGGTAGCCATTCACAGCGCAGGGTTCGGTTCATCTTGCCCGCTGACGGAGGTGGCCATATGATAAATACAAAATTGACCGAGCCTGGACAGTCGTTGTTGTACTTTCATGGTCACCGGGTCACTTTAAAACTTATCTCACTCGCGTGTTGTGTTGTGAAGTTAACTTCACTGTGTCACCTTTGATTTCTTCAGGTGCATTTCTCATTCCGTATTTCATCAGCCTGATCTTGCTCGGAATTCCGCTGTTCTTCTTGGAACTCGCCATTGGCCAAAGCGTCCGCCAGGGTCCCATCGGCGTATGGAAGGCGATTCATCCCTACCTGGGTGGGGTTGGGCTTGCTTCGGTGGTCGTGTGTATTCTGATTTCCATGTACTACAACATGATCATTGGCTGGTGTTTTTACTACCTTTTTGTGTCTTTTCAAGACCCTCTGCCCTATTCCTCTTGTCCTAGTGGAGTGAACTGCACGGTTAACGAGGAATGCAAACTAGCAGGTCGCACACAGTATTTCTGGTACACTAAAGCTCTCGGTGCGACGAGTTCTATCGAGGAAATGGGTGATTTCCAATGGCATCTCTGCCTTGTGCTGCTACTGGCATGGATTGTCCTGTTCTTGTTCGTCAGCCGTGGGGTCCAGTCAGCTGGGAAGGTAACGTTCTAGCAATTCTCACGATAGAATAGCATGTTATTACTTCTTGATATGACAATTTTGGTTAAGTACGCTGCCGAGACACAATGAGAGAGCATCACATAAGGGGGACAGTGGTTCCTCGTCAATCCTGAGCTATTTTTAGATTCGCCTAAAGTTTTCTAGTTCACCGCGGCCTGTTACCCCACGGATTGTAAGTTCTTGTGGAATACTATTGAGGACTATGTTACTTGGAAGTGACTTTGTTTGAATGCGAGATTAAGAGGACTGAGTAAGCTGTGATATATTTCTTATTTCAGATCTTCTTCGCCCAGCGAAACAAAGCAAACGAAATTAATCACTTTTTCCTTGTATTCTTGCTTCTCTTGGACTCTATCCCCGAAGTCAAATTAGAATTTCAGTGCGAAAACCAACTGAGGCTAAGAAATTCAGAAAACGTTAGTCTAAAATGATTTTAAAAAGTAATTCCTCTCTGGGTTTACCTATATTCTGTATTCGTCCGTGCATACATGTATACGTAATACGCTGTAATCCTAAAATTTCATTCACAAACTAGACGAGACTCTATGTTAGTGACAATAATCCCTTCTTGGTACGGGAGTGAACCTGTATTATTTTCCCTTTTTGTCATCAGGCAGTATATGTGACCGCTACACTGCCATACGTTGTGTTGGCTATTTTCTTTGGAAGAGCTGTAACATTGAAAGGGTCATTGGATGGAATAATACACATGTTTAAGCCTCAGGTAATCAAAGGTGTGGCAAGAGATATTCTACTTTTACTTAAAAACTAGTACTCTTTTGAAAATTAACCTGTCTATCTGAACTATCCCGGAGTAGGGAGGTGCATTGATTTCATTTTGTTCGTGTTAGTTTTCTAGACTAGCTTCTCCTTTAGTATGGCTGGAGGCCGCTACACAAGTGTTCTTTTCTGTTGGTGTCGGTTTTGGAACCCTTATCGCCATGTCAAGTTACAACCCAGTACATAACAACTGCCGTCGAGACGCCATCTTTGTATCTTTAATTGACAGCTTGACGTCAGTCTTTGCAGCTGTTGTAGTGTTCTCCGTTCTTGGTTTTAAGGTAGGTTAGTGTTCTCAACAACTGCCGTAATGTTAAAATATTAATCCGCGAATCTCAAAGACATTCACTGTCACCGCAAATAGCGTAATGAACTTAACCAATCAGAATAGGTGGTGACGTGCGCGAGAAACATGCAGTTGGTATCTCTCTTTCTCTTAGGTCGTGTTCTATTGGGATCAACCTTTTCAACCGCAATCGGTTTGGTTCATACGGTTGCCGTTTCTCAAAAGAACACTTTTCCCACCGGGAAAAGTGAAACCCGCTAACACCTGGGATTGGTCCTTAGGCAAGCTACAATCACGTGACATAATCACACAAATGCTTTTTCAACCGTTTCAACCGTTTCAACCTGGTTTGAGGCCGGTTGAAAACTTAGTTGATAAACCAAACCAATTCAACTGAAAACGGTTTTTCCCCATTAGATCACGAAAAACCCCAACCAACCAGAAACGGTTGATCCAAATAGTACACGAGTACAAGACCTTAGTACCTAACTCTCCTCTGGAAGAACAGGGCCATTGCAACTGGTGTCACGCCAGGGTAATAGACCTTTTTCGACTGGACGGTTCGTTGCCCTATTTCAGACCATGTGAAATGGGGCAATGGCTCTTGAGAATTCCTTTCTAATTTTCTAATACATGTAGTCGTGTGCTTATAAATAATTAATTTTTAGATGGATAAAAGAACAATACTCTAGAGAATATCATGTGGTCTGTAATGGGATAGAAAACCGCCCAAGCGAAAAAGGCCTATTTGTAACTGCTGTTGAACAACAAAGGAATACAGCTGTGTCACTGATTGTAGCGGAAAGGTTGCAGCCATTTCCAGGACTGGATACAGAAATATTTTTGGGCCTAGTTTGTTGTAAGAAAAAATTACAAATTCTCAACAGAGTGTTTATCTGGTTTTTCAGGTAGTCTAACAATTCATGCTTTATTTACACAAAATGATTTCTTCTTCTTTTCTGTACACCTTGCACTATCCGCTAAAAACTGATATCGCCGATACTTCCTATTAAAGCTAAGTCCTTTTTTTCCTATATGAAAAAATAATCATTTTAGTATAGGTCGCCTAACAAGAAAAATTCTGAGCTGATTTGTTTCATTGTATTAAACAGGCACACGATTCGTACGATGAATGCTTAAGGTTATATGGAGGAGTGAACAACACAAATCTTCCTCCCGGAATGACGCTTGACAAAAAATGTCATAATCTGGAACACTGGCTTTCTGAGGTAGGAGTGCAAAAGTTGCAGCAGTCTTTCCAAGTTCCTAGTGGTCGAATCCTGTTTGCGATAATGTGTAAAGTTAAAGTAACCTTTTTTCCAGTTTCGATGGAAATAATGTGACTGAAGTTTATGCATGGAGAGGACCAAGACCTGTCTTGTTTGCGTAAACTCCACATTTCTATGAGCTTGTGCCATTTCAGTCGGGTCCTAAAAGTAAACGATGTGAAACAAAATGGAGTCGACAAACCAACTATCGCGGACAATTTTTCGGTCCTCAAAAAGTGCCGTAATAAACTAGACTGCCTTATTTACGAAATGTTGTTTATACAAGATCTCAAACCATAATTGAACGTGCCATCTGACTCGATTCGCGCGAAGCTATTTCATTAGCATAATTATCACGCACACAGGAATGCCATCTAATGATATTCATAACTCAACTCTTTTAACAACTTTGACATTCAACGATTTTTATTCTTGATAATGATGTTGGATACATCGAAACGTCGAATTACGTTACTTTTTATATTTTTCCTTTAGGTATTCAGTATCATCGAGTCGTTCAGTTATTGAAGATTTCTTGAATGTTCTAATACAAACACATGTTAATTATAAGACTGCACTCACGTCAACCTCTGTTGATCGAGGAAAATGCTGGCCCGGTCAACTAGGAATTGCTTGCTCCCCAGATTGATTCAGTTACGATCAAAAGCGTTGCCAACATTGATCTTATTTGTTTTTCATTTCGTTCAGTCTTTTCAAGGTCCTGGTCTGACATTCATTGCCTTTACTGAAGCCATTCTCAAGCTGCCTCTGTCGCCACTGTGGTCAGTGTTGTTCTTCTCCATGCTGTTGTCTCTTGGTCTTGGCAGTATGTTTGGAATACTGGAGGGTGTTCTTAACTCACTACACGATCAGAAGTTGATTCCGCTGCGGAAGGAAATACTTACAGGTTAATTTCTAGTTAGTTTTTCAATGGTTTGTTAGCATTACATGGTAAAAAAAAAATATCTTTTCCGAAGATTCTTGAATATTCGTTCTGGAATATTTATCTCATTAGGCACGGCGCTTGTTGCCATAAGTAAGGGTAATCTTATAAATGCGAGTGCAATTAAGGATTTCCACTACGAGTGATAATTGCACGTGTCTTTAGGCGCGTGCAATTTGAACGAATTTTCAAATATCACTAATTGAACGAACCTTCATACGATTACTCATTTATTATATGACTGGTGAAATCATGAAAGAGCGCGCGTCAATTTGCACTGCAGTGCAAATTGAAAATTGACGATAAATTGGCCTGCTCTCAGCCAATCACAATGAGGTAATTTTCTCAATTACACAATAACAGATGAAATGATTTAATCTATCCCCCAGGGCTCACGTGTTTTCTATGCATGGTGATTGGTTTGCTGTTCTGCCAGAGGTCTGGGGAGTACTGGCTGCAGATGTTTGACAGCTTTACAGGAACACTTCCGCTTCTGTTTATCTGCTTCTTTGAACTTGTTGGAGTTTCATGGGTGTACGGCGCTAACAGGTGGGGACTGGCACATGGGAGGGTCATTAAATAGGAGTTACACTTGTTCTGTCATACCCCTTGTAAAAACACAAGGAATATTCGTTTCTCTTCGTGTGTTTGAGGTAAAGAACCTTGTCACAATTGAAACCGAATACGCAACTGAATAAAAACACCCAGAGGGAGAGGGGAGGGTGCTTTTTTCACGCACCGCGTCCTCGGGACCGCTCTGCTTATGAACAGACAAGTGAAATTCAGTCTTGAAGATCAAAACAGCCTGTTTTTGGGCTAACAAAACACAACTTCCAACAACACGATACTTTATTTAGTGTACATTTTCAGTGATGTTTTCATGTAAATGTACTTGGGCTTTGATCACGATAGACTGAATGAAATACACGACTTTTTTTCCAACTTTAAACAGTGTGTCTTAAATTTCCAGGTTTTATGATGACATAGAGTACATGCTTCGAATGCGGCCTGGTCTGTACTGGAAAATAACATGGAGATACGTGTCTCCAGCTATAGTCCTGGTGATTTTTGTCTGCAGTCTGCTAAACATTGGATTGAAGCCAATTACATATTCAGCGTGGAGACAAAATAAGGTAAATTGACTTGATCTAGCTGTGCTGAAGAAGCCAAAGTCTTATGACAACAGATTGTGTGAGGACAGTACGATTCAGTAATTGTTATTTGAAAATTGTGAATTCTAGTGCTATTTCTTCGAAAAGGCTTCTTCCATATATCACCGAAAACGTCCAGTTTCATAGTCAGATCTTCAACTGAGATTTCTCAGTTTCTACTTCTCCTTGCTTACACGATCGACGAAATTTTCCCGCCATGTTTTCAAATTTAGAGACAGGCGCGGGGCCAAAACTCGCGCATGCTAATTATTACGTTTTTCCGCTCGGAAGGTTCTTCGATGAATTTGATTGATAACTTCAAATGAGAATCTATAGTTGACTGAGAGCTAATTACAAGCTAAATAATAAGTACAGCTAATCGTCAATGTGACTTATTTATTTCAGGGTGATGTAAAGAGCGTGCAGTACCCCTCTTGGTGTTATTTCATAATTGCTTTCCTCATCTGCGCATCTTGTTTATGCATACCAGCGGTGTTCCTGTTACGATTATATCAACGAATGACCACGAGGAGGAGGAGAGACACAGAGATTGTGCGGGATTTGCTTGAATCGTCCACCACCAAGAAACAAACTCTCGAAAACGCTGACTGACTTGAAAAACACGAAAGAGTAGGGAATTTTTACCTCAACACTGTACAAACCATCAGGAAAACAGAGTAGGACTAACTCGACTCAGCATTGCTATAAAAATGTATAGTTTTTAGATCCGAGCTAATTATTGGGCAGTCATGCAGTTGGCAATTCTTTTTTTATTATTATTATTTTTCTTTAACAGGGCGCACCAAATGTGTGTGTGAAACTGAGTACAGTAAAACAATTATTTAAGCGAAGTCTAAGTTGGCCCTACATGCCTGTAGGTGCAATGGACAGTTAGTGAGTAACTAAGTTAGTCATATTTTACACAAAAATCTGTTAATTACAACAAGGGAGGTTAAACTATTTTCATCAACGGGTTGGACCGCTCTTTGCGTAGACTACATTTCCATGGGGAGTAACAGTTGTGGCTTTTATTAAATGCCGTCTTAACCCTTCGAAGCAGTGTTTCTAGAGTGAGATGCAGAGGAAAATTTCAAAACTATTTTGAAATGCAATAGAACTCCTATTAGACAGCCACCCTCGGGGAAATGGGAGGTGGCCGCTTACTAGGGGTTCGTCTGGAATTAGCATGAGGCTTAGCAAGTAGAAATGTCAATTTATTTAAATACAAGCACGCTTCAGGCAATATGGAATCCCGTGAAGACGATAATAAACGTGTGTTTCAATGTTCTTATCAATGGTCACTTTCTATTTCGGACTCTTATCTGTCATCGCTTTTCCCCAAAAAAGGTAAACTACATGTATAAAATTTTGGGTGGCCGCTTAATAGGGCTATAAATAAAACTAAACCCTCATTGGGGCGACCAAAAGGTGGCAGCAGTCGTTTAATAGAGGTGGCAGTTTTCGCTTAATAGAGGTGACCAGTTAGTGGGCGTTTTGTTTACAATATTTTACTGACAAAAGTCCGGGACTTTGACAACTGGCCGCTTAACAGGGGGTAGCCGCTTAACAGGTGGCCGCTTATTAAATACAGGTTCGACTGTATTATCAGCCTCAGAGGTTTTGAGATACCTGGTTAGGGATTTCAATCATGGAATCTGCGGGCATGTGGAGGTGCGCTGCACGGCAGCATTATTTAGACGTATTATCAACGTTTATCATATTTTTGTCTGAAGTAAGACCTGGTCAAAGTTAGCCATGAGAAAATAATTAAACTGCGAAATTTATGGAAAAATCATAACACGACTGCCACGCTGAACAGTTCAATGTCTAACATTTTTGCCAAGTTTTAACACTAAGGCCCCGTCCACACTCATCACGCCCCATCGTCATCATCATCAACATTATCCTGTCTACAAGGGAAATTGGGCCGCCCGCGCTACGCCGGAGAAATTTAAAAAACGCAGCTTTATTTCTACGGTTAGGCCTTCCGTCCACACTAATCCGTCACGAAAACGGAGCTCTTCAAACCGGAGGAATTTGAAAACGCCGGCTTTGCGTTTTGGTGAGGACGGAAAACATTTTGAAAATGGAGTTTTTCGAAAACGATGACGTCACGATAATCATGTGATTTGTATGACCGAGTTTTCCTCAAAAACAAATCCAAAATGACCGGTGAGTGTTTCGTTTTCACATTCCTATGGCGTAGTGTGGACGGAAAACATTTGATGCGTTTTCAGAATGAAAACGCCGTTTTTACGTTCCTCCGTAGTGTAGACGGGGCCTAAATTTCCATTATTCCACACCCTATTTCTTCTGCTTCTTATTTCCTGGAGGGCATGTCTCTTCCGTGCAAGCGTACTCCAATAAAAATGCATGCTACGACCCTGTTTCGAACCTCCGTTCCTTTCAGCTGATCGATTTGCTACGCTTAAGGCGTATCAGAGATTCAAGGCGACTTCGGTTGAACCAAATAGCCACTACGGGACCACGCATAGGCTCAGCATACGGCCCTATCATATCTCAGGAAATCAGGACAGCAGGCAAGGCCTCTAACTGATAAAAATTTGACTGAATACCATAATGAAACTATCACAGCCAGACAAGAGATTATGATCCTCTTGCGCCAGATAATTAGGTTAATATCACGCTACTTTGAGTGATTTTGTTAAAGATATGTAAACTATAGATCGTTCTCAGTTGTTATCAAGTGAAATGTCTTAAAAACAAAGATTGAAGAAGATTGCAAAACCTAACTCCTGTCGAGCGAGTGAAATCAAGTTTGCGTGAGCACTTTTGCTCCGAAATTTCCTCTGTTTCAACTCTGTTGTGATCTTTTTAAAATTCAAAGATATTTCATTTTCACCTCATGGATTAAGCAAAAATGGCCTGGCTAATTACACAATTTCTTTTTTTCATATACCGTTTGACGAAGCATTTAACTTGTATTTTAAGCTTCAGGCTGCCTTATTATCAAGGATACAAACTGAGGGGTAAACATATCAAACTGAAATCTATCGCTATATAATAAATATGAGAGGGTTCTACGGGCGGTCTTCGCCGCTTTTCGAGCTGTTTACTATTCCTAAATCCTTTTGTAAACTAGAGACAAAAACAGACCAGCGGGTGTCAGGCTTTCTTGTTTTGGCGGGAAAAGAAGGCGGGAAACGTGGCAACCACGATGCACAAAAAGAATGTTGATTTGCATAAGACGTCCGTCGCATTTTAGCGAAACTCAGCTGTATTTATAAACCATTTTCTTTTAAAGTCTTGCTTAGTTAATAAGCATCTCATGAAAGGTCTACGTCTGCGTGGAACACCTTTGTGTGAGTCATTTTATCGTCAAAAACAGAGTCTGCCAATTTACACGCCGCTCTGTCGGAGTATACCTCCACCGTCGATCAACCCTGAATTGTAATTAGCTAGGTTTACCTTGAAAAGCACTATTGGTCTTTGTAAGAAGATACGAGGACTGCGACTGAATATTTGAATGCATTGGGAATACGATCACTTGCGTCTGTGTTAGTTTTAGTGGAAACAGAAACAAACGTTTTGACGCCTCGATTCCATTATGGAATATGTTTTGAAATTAAAATTCTAAAAGCGATTTACCACTTACTACAAATGATTAGTAATGCATGAATGACAAAGCGGCAGACAGTGTTCATTTAAACACCGAGGCAAACTACCAAGCTTGAGAATCCCTTTCGAAAGTTTTCAAGTTCGAAAGTGACAAACATAAATGATTTTTATGGCAAATTTGCTTAAAGATTATCCAAAATGAACCAATTTGTTGTTAGATATCCATTCCTTTATGAAAGGAACTTGCTCACAACACGTTTACGCAAGATTAAGCTTCGTTCCTTCGGGAAAAGGATGTCGATCCATTTCTTTTTTCCGGGTCAGAAGCGTTGCCTCTGTAATTTCGCGCAAGACCCAACACTTAGTGTATACAGAGAGCAAGTGCACCGTTGGAAAAAGGTAAAAAGGTAGAAAGTGAAATAAATATACAGGTAAAACCTGACCGACTAGTTGCGCAATGGAAACAGAAAGAAGCTCGTAAGTAAAATGATCGTGATTGGCTGCTTGGTTCCCGGTTGATTTGATCTATTGTTTGGCACGTTGCATTGTAAATGAATATTTGGCTGGAACGACTGTGATATCGATTTGTACGTATTCCACGTGGTGTGAACGGCGAATTTTTGGGGACTTGTTTGGATCTCTGTTATTGGTATGTTTAGAATCATTTTGTACTGTTGGATCTAATCTGTGAACTCCTTTAGTATTTTTTCTTTCGTTCCCGATTAACAGGACACACAAGGTAGTTTGAGACGATTGTACGGTTTTCAAATTCATTCAAACACAATGCGACGGGAAGCAAAAAGCGCCGTTAAATTCGAAAATTTACCTTTACTCCGAGCTTGAGCTCATTCAGATGGATCGCTCACTGTCTTTCAGGAGTATCTGTTCATTGAAGAGTGTGTGATTCTCGCATCGAATGGAAAGATCAGCCGTTTCGCGCGTTTGGTTAGCATGAGCGCATGTAAACACGGTGGCGTTCGCAAGAAGTTAAACATTAATTACAACGAAAGAACGAAATAACCAGTCAACACTTGATTTCTTTCACACCGGGAAACTGCTTCATAACATAACATTCTTTCACAAAAAGATATTAACGTGAATGCAAGTGATTCAATAAACCCTATGGTGTCTGCTTTTGATTCGAAGGATCCTTCGCTTCGAAGATAGTCTTACAAAAGTTATAAAAATTTATTAGGCACTCACGTGACTTCACGTGGCGGAAAAACCATTTTCTAAATACTATTATTCCTTACTTCGCTTCGTTTACAAAGAATTGCTAGCTGTTTTCAGAAACCTTCTCCAGACCAGACTATATCTGAAAACATCCACTTGTTTACTGCTCAATTTTTGTACAATTTAAGCCTCTCGAAGGATCGTTAGCTTATTGTTCAGCTCAGATTGTCTATTCTTTCATATTTGCAATTTATACTTGCAATTGAAGTAAGCACAATTTCATCGTTTTTATTCATTCTTAATAGTCTTTAATCTCACACCGTCTGTCTTGCACGGTGAATAAACTGTCATTTTTGACGTTACGGGAAGTTTGCACGTACAGCTCTTTAAAATCTTCACCAAATAAGTTTTTGTTCTCAAACAATGCATGGATCACACTTGTGTTCAATATAAACGGAACGTCTTAGCGTTTCAGTACAAAAGGGCTGTAATACCACCGACAAAACTGAAGTGAAAAATCAACAAGTATTTCATAACTGATTACTGAGTTTCCTTTGCATATTTGCACCTCGTTAGAAACTGAAACATAAATCGAAGTGTAATATTACGCTTATTTAGTTTATCAACTGACCATGGAAATTAATTTACATTACAGCAACCTGCTATATCGAAATTTTAATTCCAGATTCTGACTAATCCTTGCAAACGTTAAGGGAGAATATTTTATTTCTATAATCCAACTTAGACCTGGCAAGAAAGATAAAAAACTCAGTGTTATGAAAGGTTTCAACCATTGTATGCCCACCACCTCAGGGTAAATTACTTAGCAACCATTCCATCTTTGCAGCTGGACATCACATGACCTACTTTGTCTGATGGACTAATAGCCCTAATAATACACTCGAAAAAGCGTGGCGGCATTAGGAAGATCAACAAGAATTTAGAGGTAGAGGCTCGATGTTTTACAGAAAGAAACCTCCCTTGTTTGCGCGAGGTCGCTCAAGTTAAACTTGTTTTGGTATATTCCTGAACAACCCGGCTTTCAGACATCTTGTCTGGCTATTTTTGAAACACGAATTTAAAGCAACCTGCTGCAACATATTGATTAAAAGAAAAGTAATTCAGGTTAAGTTTTGTTCGCTTCATAACAAACTTCATGAAAAATATATTTCAAAGAAAATATAATCATTTTAATTTTATCGCTATTTTTTAAGTTTATTATGGGTGATATGAAACGGCAGTTAATATTAGCATTCCAATTAATATTCAGACATATAATTTAGCTTAAGTTTTACCCTATGATTGGCAGTGTGATGGTTTCACATAATCATTTCGGCGCGTACCACTCAAGACATCGCGCTGAAGTACAGTCAACACATATCAGTGAATTTTCAAATTTGCATGCATAATCATGAAAAAAATATAAAGGACTTTTTACTTAGAAGTTGAGTAGAAGATTAAGAGTCAAATTTTGACTAGTCCTTTTCAAATTAATTGAACATTTTCCTTTCGGAAACGTCACGTAACGAAAACTCTTAACAGATATTTACTGACCCCCAGGGATGGTATTCAATATATCGCAATAAAACAATAATTTTCAGCGGATGTGGTTGATTGAGATCCAAAATACAGTGTGTTCAAACACAGCCATATGCGTGTCCCGGGGTTAAGGAATGATGGTTTTATCTTCAGTCGCCCACTCAAGAATTTCAAACCGACCACGCTGGACGTATTTTGGAGTGAATTTTAACTATCTAGTACTTAGGGTATTTCAGTATGCTACGGTTCATCTACCAGACAGTCGAGAGCGACTATTCCAGAGGCAAAATTGTTAGGGAAAATCTTGGGAATATCTTTTTCTTGCTAAAGTAGTGTTTGTTGTCCAGTTGCCAGTAGCGTGACTCGTCGTGTCAGTGTGCCACAAATTGTCTTAAACCTTATCATTTTAAATTTGGAGGCGCGCCGATGCGATTATTAAGTCCACTTGAAATTGACAAGGGTATCGCGTTTTACGAGACAACAAAAGAGTTGTAGCTCTGAGCTCGCGCAAGTTTTCAATAAAAACCCGTGGGAAACCACGTTGTCCTCTTGATTGCTTTTTAAACTTTTCGTAAACTTGTCAAAGCCAGGTACACCTAAATATAAATATTATGTTTCCAAGAGACTAAACACATCGAAATTGTTTTTAAAAACGTGTAGTTGCAATTTCACATGGATGGAAATAATACAAGCGTGACCTCACGGATGGGATGTTATTGTTCTGCGATTAACCAATCACAGCGCATTACACCGCCAGACTTCTACTACTGTTTTGTTTAGCCTCTGGACGTGCTTCAGACCGATACTAGCGAAGTTCCTATCATCTGTAACGAACTTCGACTTGCCAGTTCACAGGACCTTGAAAGCCTTACGGCTAAAGAGTGAGACAGGGGTACTTTGGAAGTTTAAATTTCAACGTCAGTTTGATTTGGTTTGGCTAAGGATGTTTCCCTTCCCTGCTGGGTTCCACTGCTGGGGATATCATAAAAGTTTACGCTAAAAAAGACATGGCTGCTTTAAAGAAATTCAGACAAGCGAAAAGAGAAATATGTTATTAAATCAAGAGAAGAATGCGACGAATTTCAGTGCCGATCTACAGGTATAGACATGCTTAAATAAATCATGTCAGCTATTGAAAGACATTCAGGAAATCTGGGTCAAGTGGGAATATACAAAAGACGTCACTTAGTCACGCGAGAGCGACGAGTGACGCGAGAACTCACTTAAGGGTCACGCGCGAAGGGGAAACCGCGAGAACGAATCGGGAAGCGAAGTGAACCGGCGGGAAAAATAAGCCTGCATTAAAATAAACCTGCATTAATAAATAATATTCGCCTTAGCGAAGCAAAAGAGCGATGAAGGATAGAAACTATTAATCAATTATGTTTGATGGGAAGCGATTAGATCCGGACTGAGTTGGTATTTATCGGTTCAGAAACTACAATTTGTCGGCTTACCAGGATCAGGGGAGCATAAGAACTTAGGAAAGCTCATTCAGCTAGTATTTTCTTCTGCAGAGCGAGTTCGCTGCTGAGTTTAAATGCTAGCGGCGCGAGCAAAGCACGTTTGTCTTTTTACGTGATACACTGTAATTTACATTTGTGTTTTCAGTGTGACAGTGTCAGTGTTTCAATCGAATATCACTGCGGAACTAGTTACGAGGGCAATACGACAAACTGGGAAAGAAACAATATTTAAGTGCACATAAAATATTGGCATGCAAATGGTACAAACTCGTAATTCCCTACCTGATTGCCAATAGTTGACCGAGATTAGCCCTATTTTCGCTATTACCCAACTATACCAACCCTTGCAGCAGGCTATGAAAACTGACTGAACCGGCAAACGGCATTGGCAGCGCCTTAATCGGCCTCCTAAACTTGCGAGGACAAGAGTTAAAACTTGTCCCCCCTAATATGTTACATTATATTGCAGCGTAAGAGAAAAACAACTAAAACAACATAAACGTTGACGTGAACTTCACCCGTGACTGCAGATTGACTCGGGCTCGAGGAAGACCCGTGCCACTCTTAACTGTTTCGCTGCAGGTTTGCAAACGAACTTAGTGCTCCCGGTGAAAATTTACGTCAGCTCCGATTACTGCGACACCGGGATGGGGCGTAAAATTCACAGGGATTACCTGACTTTCTTTACGCCGGCTGGCCTCGCTCGCTGACTCGCAACCTCGCGGCTTCGTCGCTCGCGCGTGACTCGTACGTGAACCTGCCGGCAGGGAATTATCGAATTTGCCGCCTCCGATCAACAACGGGAATAGGCCGGCAAACCACATGGATAAACGAAATAAAAAGATGACAACAACCTTTGCCAACTCATTCCTCGTTGCACGTTGAACTACGAGTGTTTGCTTTGGCGGCTTTCGATATTGTCAGTCTTAAGTTCTTGAAAAGGTAAGCGTTCAAGAGAAACCCTTTTTGATTTTTCATATTTCATTATAAAGTTTCACTGCTCTGGCACAAATCGAAGGATTCATGAAGGCCCCATATCGTTTGTTGTAAAAGTAATTTCTGATACTTTTGGTGGTCTCACAATTTCATGATAAAACTTAAGCAAAGTATTCTGAGCCAATCAACTTTTTCAAATCAAAATGGTTTTCGTCTTTATATCTGAACGGCTAAAAAGACCTGTAGGATGTATTTGTTACAGTACGTCGAGTCCAACTTTTTAGTGGTAGCGAGAAAAACGTTTTTCCTGTGTAGAGGCAAGAGATTATTATCATAATATCTTGGTCGAGGACATCTTTAGAGAAGAAGATGTTAAACGAGCGACTCATCCTACAACCAGTGTTGTATCTGTTAAACTAAAATCGGAGTGCTTCTTTTTTAAATCTTTTGTTGTTTGTTAGTTCCATCAAGACTAAAATTCTAGAATACTTGAAGGACAAAGTTCCAGTCGTTACAACTTCGAGATAAAGCTGAACATGATCGAAACGTTAAGAGATTCTAATCTTCTGCTTTGTTTTTGTATGGAAGCGTTAGGGAAATTCTCCACTCGTACTCGGCAACTTTCGTGCCAAGCAGCTATAGTTTGTACGAGTCCAGGCCTAGTCGCGTTACTCGATTGTGGTGAAAGATCCGACGGTTATAGCGTGACTCTTAGTACTAGTAGTTTACGTGAAGGTCTAAAGTTGAATCAAACGTCGTGCTGTGTGTCAAAGTCGATTGAATTAGGTCTCTCTTTAAGCTAAACGTGACTGAAGCTCGATCACGGATAGTTGATATATGTAATCTTGTCAAAGTCGATTGTATTAATTAAGTCCGTCTTTAGCGGGCTAAAGGTCGATAGTTTATATAGCCGTGTCAAAGTAAGCTGAAGATGGACAGTTGATATAATCGTGTCAAAGTCGATTATCACATTATTAAGTTTGACTGAAGGTCCACAGTTCATATAGTCGTGTTAACTCGATTGAATGAAGTCCATGTTTTGCGTGACTGAAACTCGATAGTTCAAGTTGATTCCAACTTTTGATTGACTCCCAGTTCAAAATTGTGGTATTCAACGAAATTAATTCAGGTGTACATATATCGTTAATTCTCTTCTAGAATCACTGCATTCTGCTCGTTGAAAACCCAAATACGCAGGTGATATAATATATGTACGGTACAAGTGTAGCTAACGTTACGCCAAAGTCGGGTGGCGCGAGCTGTTTCTCTAACCCCTACACAAACTGACAAAGAGCTGCCAACAGACTGCAGCTAGACTAGCTGCAGTCGAGAAAATGCGTTGTAAATGCTTGAGAAATAAAGAAAGAAAAGAAACGAACTATTTTCGCATTATTGTGTTGCTGATCATCAACTTTCCGCTTTAGTAAAAGTGAACATTTTAATTAGAGACATAACTGTATTTCAGTCACCTCTTGTAAGGCGATAGCTCCGAAAGTTGGTCACGCGCGACTGTCCTGCGGGAATTTGCTCCCTGGCTAGCTCGTTTTCCAAATCTCTTTTAAGCCTGGGAACGATGCTAAGGTAGTGTATCAAGTGACGAACTCCTCTTTCTGAGTGGAAAAAAAAAGATCGTCCATTTTCTGGCAATTACACAGCGCGGTTAAGTTAGACTGAGTCGAAAAAAGCGAACAGGAATATTAGTCCAAGGCAGTGTCGTTGTTTTCTTGGAAGCATAGCATTTAAAGAAAGCGACTTTTTACTGGTATGTCCTAAGAGAGTCACTCGCTTTCTTCAGTGTTTGTACAGCTTTGAAGACATGATTGACCATCGCAGTTGTACAGCTTTGTTGGTGAATGTGGGACTTCTTGTTGTACGTTGGGTTTGGCCGCTTGGCGTCATGACCGTCACAAAGAAAAGTGTAAACTTATTGACGACAATCCCCTCAGAGAAAAACAAAATAATAAATATTTTTAACCTGCGTAAAGGATTGAACGAAGCTTATGCCTGTTTCAGAATGAGTTTTCAACGTGTTTTTTTTTTTTTACGGTTTCAATTAAAAATTGTTTCCTGATATTTCAGCGGGTAAATTTATATAACAACGTGCCTTTTGTTCCAGACGCTGGTAAATCTTACTTGATCCGACATCAGTAGAAAAGTAGGATTGATGCATAAAAAGACGGTATAAACAATTTGAATTCTGAATCTCACAGAGAACTTCGTTCATCACAACATTTCTTAGTTTCAACGTGTTTGGTTATCTTAGCAGAGTTGCTTTTATGGCGGTCTTTCCATATTTTCCGCATCTTATTTACGGCACAACGACAACCATGACTAAATATTCAGTGGTCAACAAATGCTTAAAGCGTCAAAACATCGCGTAGGTGTTGTAGACGGAAAAATCATCAATATCATCCATATTTATAACTCACCTCGTGACTCAAACGAATTCCATGTTTTGTTTTCCAGGGTAAACAGTGTGTTAAGAGTTCAGAGGTTCAGAAAATGGCCAAAGAAGACGATCTCGATTACTCGGATACCAAGAAGATCTCGTTCAACGTTGAAAACGAGGAGCTGGAGGAGCTCAACCCTCCGCACCCGACCACGGACATCGAGAGCAATGGAGTAACAGTTCGTATTTACGAGGCCGATAACGACCGTGGTAAATGGGGAAATAAAATCGAATTCGTCCTCGCTGCGATAGGATTCGCCGTGGGTCTGGGAAATGTTTGGCGTTTCCCGTATCTTTGCCAGAAAAACGGAGGAGGTACTGCAATACTTAAGTTTTAGCATTTTCATTTGTTTGGCCAGCGAGTAAAACGCTTAATCGATCTCTGCCCCGTTCCGTGTCTCATTTCACCCGACGCGTGTGTAAAAACGTAAAAAAACCACCGGTAAACGAAAATTGTGTGTTTAAACTTAAAAACTAACTCTCATCGGAATTTAAAAGCGAAAATCGGACACCTGCGGAAATTGCACTTTTTGCACGTGTTTCGTCCTTTTCAAAACATGTTATATTTCATTTTCATCAATGGACTTTCTTTCGTGGTAAATTGAGTGATTCACGATGAAATGTAACTCATCTTTATCAGTTGATTCTTCTCGAAACACCGTTTCGAAGTTCGAAAGACTTAGAGAAATATTTCATTCGAAAGTAAATTTCACTCAAATTGCTTTCTTCATCCATTCATATTTTCTTAATCGTCGTAGTCTTCGTACTAAGGAATATAAACATTAGTTCTGCCGTAATTTGCTTACACGTCGCAACATAAATTTGCGACATGAATACTTGTTTCAGACTACTTAAAATTTCACGAAACGAATAAAATTATTGACCTCGTAGGGTTAAATTTCATTCATGAATTTGAGACAAATTCTGAGAGATCGTGAATTTTTTACGACGTCACAAGGAGTACATACAACTGCTTTGCTTGACTACCCGAGCGGTCGTTCGCAGCTTTTTGAGTTCCTCGAACACACACACACACACACACACAC
>Ga0126339_10000627_pt1 | contig 20540 bp, 11 predicted proteins | sample OrbTmetagenome_2_FD_92532 | JGI IMG/M metagenome (GOLD analysis project Ga0126339, IMG submission 92532) | Coral microbial communities from Petempiche,Puerto Morelos, Mexico - Orbicella T R C metagenome | ecosystem: Host-associated > Invertebrates > Cnidaria > Coral | place: Petempiche,Puerto...
AAACTGGCGGAAGTGCTTCGAAGCTCACCTCTTCGCAAGAGTGGGTTAACCGTTCTCACAACATTTTTGTTATTTCATATGTTGAAAACTGTATTTCGGACAATTGAAAGCTTGCAGAGTGTCATTACCTTTTAGCCAGAGAATATTTTTAAGGCAGACCTTCGATATTTTTACGCGGTTTCGTGCTAATTTGTTCGGGTTTTGGAGTACGTTGAAAAATAAGCGATCTCCTTAGTGCGTCCAAAGCTGCCACAGTCAGCATGATTGAGTAAATGCAGAATTGCTTAATTTTTGTTTTGAATTGAAGCTGAGTTAATAATGGAGGTCTGTCAAAGGTCTTTATTGAGGAAATTCTAGCTGTCTTGGCTTGATCATTGTGCACTGTGTTTGACCCGTGGCAACTTCTCAAAATTGCTTCTATGAAACATATGGACGACAATCTCTCAAGATCCCAAGTTTTAATTCAAATTTGTTTTTCGAGACTCCAAACTATACGTAGTAAATCACGCCTCCGAAGCGCAAGGACTGAAAAATATACAAAAAGAAATCGCACGACTGAAAAAGTGACATCTTTAAATAAATCGAATGCGCTTTTGTTGTAAATCTAATAGAAAGTCTGAAAGAATCTCTCAACGATCTATTTCCGTTTGCAGTATTTTCCTGATGTTGTGTCAATTTGTTCTTGATTCCAGCGACTCTTTTAAACTTTAAATGGAGTATCTGTGCCTAATGTTTACGAATAGAAAGTGCTTTAAGACAGCAAATTACTCGGTGAAGTACTATTTTCCGGTAAACTGTCGCATGCTAAGATTCGTGGCGTTGACAATTTTAGCAACTTTAATTAATCAATACTGGAAAGTTTCTGGTATATATAGTCCATTACCTTAGAAACAGGGTTTCGAGGACAAAAGATCAACTGACAGTTATGTTTACGGACAGACTGCTGGAAAGTTCTTTACGTTTTTCATTTCATCTTACAAATGTTTCGTGTTTTTCGTGGTAGATATTTGCAGTCGGCAACAAGCTTGAACAATCTTCGGTTAGATCGACAAACAGAAAATATTGCTTCTGTGTCCAAGCTATTATATTTCAATCATTAAAGTCACGAGAAATTAAATGTTGAATATTGTCTGCATTTGCAAATTTTGCGTTCAACTGTTTTGGCGATGAAATAATTTAAGCGTCCCTGCTATTGTCGGAAAACAGACTAAAACGTCTTTTAAAGCACCTGTTTAGTCACGTGACGTGTTCGCTGAACACGAGCCAATTGAAAGAGAACATTACAAAAACATAGACTTCGCTTTACATTGAAGGATGAACACTTTATCGACGTAAACTGTACAAAATCAAATTTGTCATCTACTGCGACAGACAACGCGGCTTTATTTCAGTTCGCCGTTCGGGTGCCTTTGTGCATTTCCGTTCCTATTTGAAAACAACTCACAGCAATCGAAATTCGTTGCTGTTGCTAGTTTAATATTAACGCGAGCATAAAATGTGCCAGCAATGATTTGACTGATTAATATTCCAACCGGAGATTCTTCAAGAAATGGCAAATGTGAAGCTTTGCTGTTAAAGTACTGCTACGAAGCTTGTTTCCTGGTTCCGATTCGCTTTCAAAGAGCCCATGATTGGTGGAACGGCTAACCAGCTCCTTTAAAGGCGCATCAAGGATTTGCTAACCGCTATGAAATGACGATGGAAGATGCTACTAGAAGAGAGTTTGGTTTAGACGCTACTGCCATCGTTGGATGTGGAATATCTTTGTTCTTCTGCACCATTTCCATCGTTGCTTTCATATTTTTCAGGTGATAAATATTGCTTTGTACCAATTTACTCTTTAGATTAGCCCGCCTCGTGTAAATCTAAGCGGCAGAGTATGCGCGCGAGGCTCGTCGAGTTGAGGACCTGCTATGAAAATTTGTATTTACCAGTCAGTTTGTATTCGAACACCACCGTTTAGCAAAGTTTTTACGCGGCAAAAGTCATGATCACTCTCCAAAAATACGATTATGCTGACAGATAGGCTATGGCAGTTCAAAATGGCACTTTGAATATTCCGAAATTTGCGGTAAGCATTTCTAATTGACGAAGTTAGAGACTCGCTTGTTCGCAAATACAGATTTATGAATGTGATGAAAACCGCAAAATTTTCCTTTTTTCGAGGCGATCCAAATTTTCTGGGTGTTTCTTCGAACTTCTGTGTGCGTGAACGAACGACAATTCTGCAAGAGCAAACGTTGTAACATGTTGTTTATGCCAATATTTCGCCGGAGTGGACTCACAAAAGCGGGCTTCTTACCGCTACTACAGACTGTTTATTTGCAAATATCTTGACGGCAAACCTTGTAATTTCAAAGTTTAGTCTTATTCTTGCTGTGCGCTGAATAAATACGGTTGAGATAACCAGTCAAAACGGGCATCGCCGGAGTAGTCGGCAACTTATCAATTCTAATACTGACTTGCAAATGATCACTGTTGTCAATGAGTTGACGAATCAAAGTTACACGAAATAAAAACTTCGCCCTCACCGGACGCCTTTATTTTGTCTCAGAGCAGAGAGTTTCCTCGCGTAAATAATACTTTCGTTTCCGACGCTTCCGTTCAAAAGTACAAGAAGGAACACATGATGGTTTCAGCTTACTTTCGGTCCAACTGAGCAGCATTCGAAAGAGAATCTTTTCGAGCGATTTCACAATGTGTTTTAAATTTATTCTACTTTCTAGTGCCTGAAGCCATTTGGAGATGCTCTTTCGTGGCATGTTCTCTTATCAATCATTTTACAATTCAATGTAGGCAAAATGAGGAGTTTATCTTCTGGAATTAATAGGTTCTTTGGAAAGAGTTAGTGATATTTCACAGCGCATGTTGGTTAGCTGTATAACCATAATAATATTTTCATACACTGACTGCTTCATAAAGATGAGTATATTGCCTTCCTCAGTTATACTTTGATAGCAATATTTTAATATCCGCTCATGTTTTGTTATGTTTTCTTAGATAGTTCAGGGCGACTGACCAAATAACACAAACTTCTAGTCTCGCCAACAACAGCAACTGTTTATTTGAATAGCTAGAGCTGAAAGAGAGGAAATGCTTAATTTTTGCGACAGACAGTTTTTTTAGTGCCTGGAAAAATGCTAGAGGCTTTGCGGAAAATAAGCAGAATAATTTATTTCCAATTGAAAAATGTTTTTCATAATTCATTGAGCGGTTAGTTTAAACCTTTCTGAGGTGTTCCGGACAAGGTAAGGCCGGCCTAAATTAGCATTCAAAAGTCTTTTCAGTCTAACTTGTTTATTTATCATTACTATTTTAGCTAATTGGGAATATTCATTCAAGAGGATAATCAACCAAAATTGCGAGAATGCTCACCGGATGTAGGGAGATTTATCAATGTGGTCTTTGACGATAACCTCACGGTTTGCTTACGAATACTAAAACAAAGTTTTCCGGCATTCAGCTAATGTTGCTATAGTACTCAATAATCTATTTTACGATGAGAAACACACGCAAGGACAAACTTCACGATACGTGGACCGCAGACAAAATTTCAATAGCAATTTTTATTACCCTTTTCACAGTACGCTTTCGATTCTCTGCTTTCTCTGCTACTAAAAACTGCAGGTGATTCCGCCAAAAATATTAATATTTGCGGCGAAATACACGGATGGATTATAAAGCCAGCTATTGTTCCAAAATTCTTTTATGACTACATCTTGTATTGCTCCCTGACTCAATTGTAATCAGTGCTTTCTGTAACCTTTTAAAATCCGCTCAGGTGTTGGTTTCTAGTTTCCAAAATTATTAGTTAAAAACTAATATAAGCCGTGTATTATTCTGCCCTGTGTGCCACCTGTCAATGAACACGGAATAATCCATTTATTGTTCTACAATCAACTGGTTATCAATTCAACCAGGGATTAAATTCACATCATCTAGTCAATTTAAGACTAAGTTTTGTATTTGCAACACACTGCCAAGCGCTTATCAACCAAATATTCCATGCAGAAATGCGGTTGAATTGTAACCGAAAAACACGAAACCAGATTTTAGGTGTTTGCAGTACGAAGTGAAACGTTAAAGTACTTCAAGTAGTAAACAGTTTTTCCACACACAGAGCTATTTTTGATACTACGTTTCACATGTTAATAAATCACCGCCAGTTTTAGAGAAGGTAAATGTTTCTTCTTCAATTCTCTCGTTAATCAGCACGCTGTGAATCGGTTCATATGAATTTCATTATCGTTATAGAAAAAATAAACAGACTATCTATATCTGTAGATATATATTCATGTCTGGCGGCGAGTTTTGACAGCTGTTTCAGTTCTTTCTTCTTAAATTGATCCGCCTCAATGATAACGAATTTCTTCTGTCGCTGGGTAACACCTAGGCCCAGCGTCAGGGACGGATCGAGGATTTTTCAGTGGGGGAGTGGGATGGGCGATACCTTGGGGTTGTAGGATCAATGAGACATGTCTCCAAAATGTTGCAGTTTGAGAATTTGAAAATTGTTACACAAAAAATACTAGCGATGCCACGATTATTTTAGATAGAAAAAATACTTATAATTACAATGAGGTACCTGTCTAGAGTGTTTGCCTTTATTTCTGCCATAATATTCACAACCTTTTTAACCCTAAGTTTAATTTCTGCTTCTCCAAATTAAAAGGGGGAAGGCTAGCAACTGAACTTTGGTAGCTCGCTTCCTCTTAATCTTCCTGGTGTGCATTTCCTAGCTCAGTGCAATAACATAAAATCATTTCTCGTTAAGGTTTAACTATTGGGAAAAGAGAAACAGGCAGAAATGCTTGTTACTTCGCGTAGCAGCAAAATTCGCCGGCAACAACACAATGGATCGACTTTCGCAAAGTACTTGTTCTGTCGCCGCCGCAATCTTTAATTTGGCCAGCTTTTTGCCTGCTGGCATAGGCGTGCGGGCACCTTCGGACTTGGCGAGGGAAAGAGGGGGGGGGGGGCAGAAATGGTGACCTTCTTGCCCGAAAAATTTAGGCAATTCCCGAATGCGTGATTGTTGAAATCGCGATGCAAACGCACTCAAATTGCATGAAAAACAAAAACGTTCACAATTCCCACATCTAATGAAACTGCTATAATTCCAAAAATAATTATATTGAAAGCTTGCATACTCAATCTATCAACAGTCTCAATCCGAGTAAAATCTAAAACTTATTAAAAGAAAAAGTTCTAAAAAAAATTTAAAGTAACTAACTAGAAACTTTATTTAAGAGTTTTGGAAATCACGCCAATAGCATTATTTTGTAATGTTTTCTCTTAAGTGTCGTTGCCCGAATAATTTAGCGTTTTGCCCGAAAAGTCACATAATTTCCGTAGCTGGGGGGGCTGCAGCCCCCTAGTACCCCCCCCCCCCAGCTCGTATGCCTATGCCTGCTGGGTAAGAGCATATTAAGCACTGGCTTAAACTTATTCTGAATCCGAAATTTTATGGTGTACGTGCTCCGAAAAGGGATTCACTTCAAGTCGATAATAAAAACTACTTCAGTTAAGCTTCTACGACCCCAATGTTCGCGATGTTTCCAACTCGAAAGAAGGCCCGACATTAACAGTCCATTAAAAGCCATATTGCTCAATAGCATCCTCAAGCTCATTGCATTATGTCTCTCTCAACTGTTTTACTGATTGTTGATCTTTTTACCAGTAGACCTCGAACAGAGTCCTTTATGATCAAACAGCACCTGACGTTAGCCGTGGGACTCACTCAAATTGTTCTTCTAATCAGTATAGCGGCGTATAGAAAGAAGGTTAGTGTTTAGTCAAAAAGACGGTGTAGACATGGCGATGCCAATGAGCAATTTGCATCGATGGCGCCATCTGACTACAATTTAGCCTTAATTCAAACTTCACTGAGGCTTCAAAATTTGAATAATAAAGAAAAAACGAAATCAATAGGCCATTTACGAGTTACCATGTCCCTCAGTTTCAAAATGAATCCTTGAGCAAAACCTTTCATATGAAAATGAGTTTGATTCGCATAAAACAGAGCCTGTAAGGGCAACACATTTTCATATAAATGGGAAGACTTGTTTTGACACAGAGGCAAAAGACAAATCGGAAATGGCCTATTATGGTTGTTGTTGTGGTCAAAAGACGGCATCATACAAGTTTGGTGTATCAATTCAACAATAAAGGGATGGATTCCACTGATCCGTGCTAATTTTGGGACTCGTCGACTGGTAAAACATGGACGATAGAAAAACATACTCGAGCTTCTTCGATGAAACTATTAGAGGATCTAACGATCAGGCTTTCATCATTTTCTTCTCGATCTGTGAGTCACATAATTTCCGTAGCTGGGGAATTGGGAGATTGGGGATTGACTCGAATCCGGAACCCCAAGGTTGGGCCCTCAGACGAAGGCAAAAGTGAATCTCTCTCGTTTCGAGCTAAATTATCCTCACTCTCTTTGGCAAATGGTTCAAATACGCTTTTCCTTTCTCACAGTTACCGACGGGCTTTTCCTACATCTTTTTTTTTTTTTTGACGTGGTTCTCTAATTTTTATGTTTAGCAAGTCAGATATGCTTCCCCATTTCTGCACCTATTTTCATGTCTGCACTGAGCCGGCCACGTAGCTGGTTTGAAACTTATTAACACAAGTGAAATTTTGTTTCCTTTGTTATTTCAGGAGGGATGCCAAGCGATGTCTGTTGTTATTCATTATTTCATCACATCTTGTTTCTCCTGGTGTTTAGTAGACAGCTTATTCCTGTATTTTAATCACACGAACAGCTCGCATCCTCTGAGAAAACACGTTTACTATTTTTTACTTGGTTGGGGTAAGTATCCAGTTCCTCCACGGATTCGTGATAAACCAATGATTGTTATCAAATTATATTAATAACCAATCAGAAAAAACCTGAAATTAAGCAATGGACCAATCAAAACGCCAAGTGCTGGGTAACATGTAACCAGCGCTAAGCGCGGGAAAACATGTAACACGGCGCCAAGAGCGGGAAAAATGCGATTGGCATCTTGCGCGGGAAACACGCAGACGTCTCGCCATTATTGACGGTGTTTATTGTTTTTTCAGGATTTCCAGTAACCGTAATAGCCATGTCTCTGGCAATTGGTTTTAGAGCAAGTAAAGGACCAAAACCATCGTAAGTAGGCCATTTTTGACATCAGTCAATCAATCAATCAATCAATCAATCAATCAGTCAATCAATCAATCAAATCCAAAGGTGTTTTTTGCAAATAAACATTGGAAAAAGCAACACTGAGAAAAAAACTCACAGCCGATTGCCCTAGTTTGAGGATTTAGTAGCGTGCAGAAAAGATCCTGCTTTTCCTGTAAAATTAAAGGAACATGGCTAAATTAAACGTAACACGACAACAGAGAAACACAAAAATTAAATTGTAATTGCTAAGCAAAACGCAATAAAAAGAAACCAGAATCCAAACGTGCAAACATTATTGCAGAGACATTTTATAAAAGAAGTTTTGTATTTTATATTATCTATATACAGAGTTGGTAAAAATGCTTAAATTGGTGGGCCAAACGTGGACCAAACCTATTTTTTTGTTTTTGCCCACAGATTAGCTCTCTATTCCTGTTGGCCTACTGATCACATTGTCTGGACATTCGTTATTCCATCTCTTCTAGTCGCCGCGGTAATATATTTTCCTGTTCTATCATGATATGCAGACATGCAGACCATTTTGTAATCCGTGCAAATGTTCCGTCGCCTTTTCTACTGAATCCTTGTCAACTGAGTTGCACTTCACGTGAGCTCTCCGAGAAAGAGCCTGTAAGTCTGATGTGTAAATCTGACTTTGTGAACCTTTGCTCTTTCTCCTTGCAGCTCAACTTGATGGTATTGTGTGTTGTTCTCCGTCAACTTAGACAACCGTCGTACGATATTTGTGCCAGGGCCGTTCTGGAAAAACGATGTACAAGGTAACAAAACAAAACTGGGGTGGATACAAGATGTTAGAGAAGAGAGTTCGAGATACGGCCATACGGACCGCTGAGGATTGTCCCCTTTAGGGGTGTCCAGGGGCATCCTCCCCGAAAAAGTTTCAAAAATTTGGATCCTCGGATATGGGGTTTCTGGCATTCTGAAGCCAAGTCAGCATGCTATAATGTCTCATTTTTTTTTTAATTTAGGGGGTTGGACCGAACTCCCCGAGCCCTCCCTAGATTGACCCAGCAAAACTGTTTACACATCCACTTTTCGGATAAAGCAGGCTCGCGAATACAGCAAGTTTACCTGCTGGCCAAAGCGATGATTTTGCTTGTGCTTGTGCTTGCGTCGAATTTTGTTTTCACTTGGGTCATCCCTATTGCTTGCGTTTGTGCTTGCGTCGCTAGTGAAAACCAGGCGTTAAATTTTGATTTACTCTTCTCAAACTTATTAATAATTTATCAAGTTAAAACGAAGAAAATCACAACTGTGAAGGAGGTTTGGATACCAGGTCTTAATTAGTATAGATTTTGACGATTTTATTTGTCCGTCTACTCCCTAGTTTTTGCTTCGATTGGGGAGATATATCAAACACCCAAGACAGTGTTTCATCAAAAATACTCTGCTGCGCGTCGTATTTTCAACTCTCTTCCTTGGTGTTTGGATATCTCGATGAAACACTGTCTCTCGTGTTTGATATGTTACTTTAAAAGGTAACCAAAAAGATAACTGAAGCATGATAGAAACTAAAACAACAGTGATCGCTATATAACTGGCTAGTTTCTAATCAGCGCTCGACAACTGAGCCTCCGAGGATTTCTAGAAGCTACAAATCCTACTACGTTTAAATGTGACAAATTTCATTCTGCTAGAATTAGGACACCGTCGTCCATCCTTTACTTCATAGGAGCCAGTCGTAAACTCTGAGGTAACCAGAATCGTTTTCATGCGCTTGTTGTTCTCAGGTATGGTCTCCGTACCAACAGTCTCATGTTACTTGGTCTTTGCCTAGGCTGGATTTTTGGTATCCTCTCTTTCAGAGAGGTTAAAAATGTCCGTTTTCAACTTTCGTTTGGACTTATTAACGGACTACAGGTCAGTAAACAATACTTAAAGTCGTATCAGGCGTATGATCATTTCAGCAAGTTTACTTATCTTATAAAGCGAATCGTCCTGTATACATTAATCAGAAGGTCCTGGTTCGAGCCTGACCATGATCCCTCACGATTCTCTCCCCACCTGGGTGAATAAAGGGAAAGTCACACGAATCGTTTCTGGTAGAGAGTCCATTTCCGTAAAGTAACTAAAGAGGTCGTTGGAAGGGGGGATGGGGAAGAATGAAGTGGGGAAGTAGTCCGCGATGGACTATCATCATATCCAGAGGTAGTAGCAATTTTCCGAGTCGCTTCCTGTACCAAACGAGAACCAACAGTTTTACATGCCGCGAGGTTTCAAAAAGTTTTTACTTGCCACATAAAGTGGGGACCTCCAGTTGGGATTACGAGTGTGACTTTTTAAGTCTAGTGTTTATGTTTTGTATTGTCACATTTCACTCCGGTCTCGTACTGATGGTCGCTTGCTCAACTAATTAGTATCAGAGTGGAGAGAGGGCTTTTAGAACAACGTAACTGAATTGAAATCTCGTGCTTAAATCTTGTACTCGTTTTGTTGTCTATGGGCTCCTAGTATAATTTGTACTAGAAAGTTAATGCTTTTTTCTCTCCTTTTTTCAGGGAATTTTCTTGTTCTTTTTCCACTGCGTTCTGAACATTGACGTAAGTCAAACATGTTTATCTAATCCAGTTTCAGCCTAGTCTCCTCCCTTAATACATATGGAAGTGTAATAGTACACACGCTAAAAGTATCCTTGTTAAATCTTGTGCAGATAAAAGGATATTATCAATCAGGGGTTCATCGCTGCAGTCATGAGGATGGGTGTTTGACTGATAGAGAACGAAGTAAGCGAGGCAACCCTCAAGTACAGGACCCACAGGTAGGCATGAGACAATCACGTGAACTATCAAAATCACGCGTACAGGACTCACAGGTAAGCATGTGACAGTCACGTGAACTATCAACATCACGCGTACAGGACTCACAGGTAAGCATGTGACAATCACGTGAACCATCAACATCACGCGCGCGTGACCACGTGGCATATACTTTTGAACAGTAGAAATTAGTATGCTGTAAAGCATGTGAAGAGAAATTGTAGGTTTCGGACACTTTCTGTTCAAAATTACTCCTTCCGGCATCGCGTTTTCAATTCTCTTCCTGGCTCTTGGTCCAAGCTTTCTTAAAAGAATTAAATTGAACATTTTGGAGCTAGTCAGTTGTCGTAGCTTGTCCTTGTAGGTAGAGCTGACTTTTCATGGGTCTTTTTAAGGTGGGGTCCCGCAGAAAGATCAGCAGCAAGAGCCATCCCGCAACAGATAACATTCCTTTGATATCAGTAAGAGCCCAAAGCAGATTCCAGGTGAGAAGCAAATCGAACAGTTTTGCACTATAGCCCTGGTGAAAACCCTATCTAGTTGTACCCGGCACTGATCAGTAGAATTTTAAAGTAAATTAAGTATCGTAATCATTAGCAGTAGGTTTTGTAATTAGTAAACAATAGATGATTAAGTATCGGTATGTGCGTGAACTGACTTTTGTATCGATACAGTTGTTGCTGATTTACTCTTACCTTATGAATTTTAAATACTGATGAAATTTATCGTGTTCTTGTTTATATTTATCGTAACATGCCTGCATGGACGTAATATCACTTTTTTTCAGGAAGCAAGCTCATCTCGTTCCCAGTCCTCAGAACCCAAAAGTGAACACCAGCCGATTGAGGTGGCAGTAGTATCAAGGAATGAATCAGAACCAGTGGAGAAAGACAAGGAGAACACACCGCAAAAACCCGACCATGACGCTTATCCAAGTCTGCCAGGGACACCAGAGCCATATGTACCTGAAATGAGCGTGCAACAGACCAAACGAAAGAGCCTACCACCTGAGCTTCCAAGCAAAAGGACGAAAGAAGAGGTGAACAGCCCGCCAGGCGCTCAATTCATTCTGCAATCAGCAGCAGATGGTCGTGACTGGAGACGAAGAATTCTAAACTAATGACGTAACTTAGCAGAAATCCGTAGAGTGTCTCTGATTGGTCAGTCACCAAGCGGGGAAATTTATAACCGGGTAACAACCAATCAAAAGACGCTTAAAATTGATCTGCTTAGTGCTACGTCATCAGTACGGAATTTCTCGATTCAGATCTCTGTCTCGCTCCTAGGGCCTTTCCCTTACATTGAAATTTGGGAAAAGCCCTGGAAACGAGATTGGTCAAATTTCAGATGTCTTTTGCCGAGAGAACAAGCTAATAAATCCCGATCAAGATGTAACGGCTAATGCCTTGTTCCACTCTACTTTTGTAGCGGTGTGGCAACTTTCAGATTCCTCAAGCTGATTCAGACTACACTTTTCTCCTGCAGAATCCCTTAGACTACTTTTGGTGCTAACCTGTCGCAAAAATTTATCCTTCTCCTGGAACTGGAAGCAATTCATTCCCGTCGAGGACTCACGGCTTTTTTTCATTGTCTCATGTTCACGACATTTTTGAACATGTCATCTTTCATAGGCTACAGATTTGCAAAAAGTTAAAACCAAATCATATTTCATGCTCTTCTCTATGGTTTTCGTCTTAGGTGGAAGGACTTAGTAAATCAGCGACACTGACCAGTTTATCGAACTATAACAAGAAGTCAGTCAGAGACAGTGACAACCAGCATCCTACACCGGCAGAACACTTAAAAGTTAGTCATCATTTCAATCAGAGAAGTACTTCTCAGGGTAGTAGCTAGTAACAAGCAAACGGAGGCACTTGCCTCTTTTTTTTTTTGTTTCTGTTATTTTTTTTGTTTTTCGTTTTTGTTGTTTATAGTCACCATAATCACTCTAAATACCAAGGACGAGAATTTATCCATGAACATTGCCTCAGTCATAACTCGTTCCTGGCTACGGCCCTGCTCTTATTTACAACAACACAAAATTGTTACCGGACACAGTTGTAAGATAACAGAGTGGTCTGTGCAAGCAGTGTTCAAAGTTTGTAAAAACTAGAGGACGAACTGCCAGAGGGCTACGTCTGTTGGGTGTTCAACGTGGTCCAAGGCAGTTCCTTTCTTCGACAAGGAAATGAGTGGCGCCTGTTTCTTTTCGTTATTTTCCTAACTTTATTACTTTAGTTATTTTTGTTTCTGTCCTTTGTAGTTATAAGACTAGCTTTCATGGTTATATATTCTGGGTTTTAATTTATTTGTTTGTTTCAATTGAAAACTAATCGCCATATTTTGTCACTTGGTCAGGTACATCACAAGGTAGAGAAATCTCACAGCGAGCCCGTGATCCCTCCATCTGACGATCAGCCGAAACCCGCAAAGAAACCGCACTCTGGTCACGGGCATAGCCATCCTGAAACTCGGAAGCTTAGTGTCCAGTCCTCTGCTTCAACGGGAGGAGGGTCCGAAAGAAAACCTAGACGAACTTCACGGACGCATCAGGGAGCTTCTTTGAATGAGGTACAGTACGCTGGAAAAATTCAGAGCAGGCGCGTTTTCCCCAGGAAGAATGATAGAAAATCACCTATCCCTAAAACTAGAGATGCTAAAACCAACTTTCTTGAGTCCAAAGAGACTAGCTACCTGTGTGGTTCAGTTGTATGTCAAGGTAATACTATTTCTTAGTTAGGATTATGGGAATCTCTTCAGGGTCTCTATCAGTACGATATATAACTATATATCTTCCAGCTAAGTAGGTAAGGACAGTGTTGATTCTCAATAAAAGTATGAAAATCGCACCATCGTGGTTCGCGTCTGTCCAATATACGCAGAACTAGTTCATTTCACGTTGCTGCTTTGTAGAAGACGGAAAAGAAATGTACCAAGATCGATAACACACGAATTAGTTGTATAAGTTCTGGGTTGACTCATTGTGTCTAGTATAGAGAAACCAACTTATGGGTTCAACTATTGACTCGTAGACTCGTCGAACTCTGAAGAAAACACACTCACAATTTGTCTGTCTTTTTTTTTTCAATCTCAGCTGGAAAGTTTGTTTTCCAGTCCGATTTACGTCAAACCTCAAAGACCTTCTGTTTCCAGTCTACACGGGACAAGCAGTGGAGGAGAGAGAAAACTATCAAACGAGGTATGTGAATTGGTTTTGATTCTTCCATATTCGGGGGTATGCTGTTATAATCTCTACTGAGAATTTAACAATTTAATTTTTTACTAACTCATTTTAACTACTTTTGTAACATTTATTAACTGTGCCTGGTGAGAAAACTAGTTAAGACGTTTTTCAAGCTTTCGACGTCAGCACGACGAGTCCATTTGAAATTTTATTATCTTTCTCCACAGACGGTCCAAAGGCCTGGATCAAGAACATCTTCAAGAAATACCGAAGAGACAATGCTCTAAGAGGAAGATCAAAGCTTGATACCGCAAAACCCACGCCACACCCAGGACTGTCTTAATTTTGCCAGCTAAAACTCCGAAAATACGAGGAGCCTGTGGCGTTGAGAGAATTTTGGCATCCGACAGAAATAAGAAGCACGCACTGTAGAGTAGGAAGTCCATTTTGACTGGCTCATTGGTCAAAGGGTTTCGATGCAGGAAGTCTCATAGGAGCGAATTTAAAGAAGGAAGACCCCGAAGATATCGGAGGATTTGTGTAGCCTCTCCCGGTAACTTGAAAATCTAGTTATACTTTGAAGAGATTTGGTGCATTTGAAACTGAAGACTTCGAACTGAGTAAATGCCAGTTTCAACTGAGGCCATTTTGGAATTCTTACGGTCTAGAGCAGAAACTAAATAAAACCAGAAAATATATACGTCCCTTGGGCTGAGCGGACATTAAACGAATATCTAACGCGTGTCCGGAAAGAGACACAACAGTCTATGACGTTACTTTCCGTTTATAAAAGAAATATAAAGCTGCTCGGCTTTATAGTACGAGGGCAAATACTGTAATAGGCAGTACTTCAAAGTACTGGAGGCACACAATTGTTCGAATTATACAAACCATTACTCAAGTCAATGTATAAATAGGCTAGATTTAAAATTATTTTAACAAAGTTCCGAAAACGTCTATTAACAAAAAAAAAAATAAAAAAAAAATAAGCTTAAAGAAATCGTGCATTTGTTTAAAAATGCAATAATTCGCCAAAATTCCCTCAAGAAATCTCAAATGTCAAATGTAAAACTCCTCCGGTCTTTGATGACTGTTTTAAGATAAACCCTCTTGGAATATGTGCCTAGCTACCTCAAGATATTCTACTGCTTCAAATGAGACACTAAGGGTGCTTACCATTTAGCAAAAAAATCCGGAAATTTCGGTTGAAAGTCAAATGGAACAATAATTTTCCGGAAAATCCGTTCCGAAATTGTGGACTCCAGAGCTAGTTCGGAACGGAACGATGAAAATTTCCTTGCCATTTGGTAAACTTTCCAGTTTCCAGTCTCTCATCAGCCGAAAACAATTACGAGAAATCGCATTGCAAATGGTAAGCGCCGTCTCATTCGGTTGGTTTGCTGATTTTGGAAAAACCCTTACCATTATACAACGGTCATCCCAACCGGTTCATTCTGACAAATGGTAAGCACCCTAAATTAAAGAATGGAACCGGATTATTTTTACTCATTTAGTTACAGCAATCGAATCTTCTTACCCCTTCCCACTAGTCAATTATGGTAAAATTAAAAATCTCTCTTAGTCTCACTTCACTGGCTTTACCACCCACTATTATTTTTAACCACTGTGTATGAAGAACAAGCATTGACATTGCATGCAGTAAGAGTGAAATATTGCCGAAGTCAGGAAAATAAATTTTCTCATCTCACACTGTAACAAATGAAAGTAGACTAGAAATTGCTTGTGTGAAGGTGCGGTGACCTCATGGTCAATGCGCTTGTCTCCGTATCGAACAGTCTGGGTTCGAGCCCTGAACAAGGTTTTTACTTAAGACTTTACTCTCACAGTACCTCTCTCTACCCAGGTGAATAAATGGGTACCGGCGAATTTAATGCTGGGGGTTACCATGCGATGGACAAGCATCCCTTCCAAGGGGGAGTAGAAATACTCCTAGTCGCTTTATGCTACAGAACACGGGATAAGCCCCGGCCTAATGGCCCACTTTGCTCATATGCAGACTTTACCTTACCTTTTTGCTTACTTTGTAAACTCTCAATGGTTACGCACAACTGTACCGCTAAATCACATGGATATCAATTTCGATTTAATTTCCACGGACCACAAGGTAGGACTACTAAGTACTTATGCATGCAGCTGACGTCATCCTTTTTTAAAAAAATACACAAACGTTTACAATCATCCTACTGACAACAGTGAGGGATAATAGCTTCATGAATGCATGCTTTGCAGTAGAAACAGCAGGAAAGAATTTTAACCATTCCCCATTCTGTGAAGGAAATATCTTTATGCATAGTAAATCATTGCATTGTATTTGGTTTTTGGGAGATTATTAAATGTATTTACCTCAGCCTTTGGCTTCAGCGGACAATGCAAACCTTGGCATTAATAATCCTATCCTTACTATCATCTAAAATGTCATTCAATAATAGCTCTGCTGATACTGTGATGAACATACTGGTTCAAGAGTATTACATGTGGCTTTCAAGTGTATTGAAGATGTTAAAAAACACAGTATTCATTTCATGTTAGTCTCATGACCTGGTCGATACCAAGTTTGTTTACCTCTGTGCTGGTTATTTTGCGAGATGTACATGTAAGTTTTTTATTATCTTGCTAAAACACATTTTTAGTCAACTGAGGCAAGCAAGAAAACAAAAGACTACTGCAACCAATGACAAACCAGTCCCTTTATTTACCTGGTCAGGAGACCAGGAAACCAAATCCAATTTTTTCCTATACAAACATCAAAAGGCTTTGCGACACACTCAGTTAAGAAATATTGAAACAATCAGTACATCTTGAAAGTTCTTCAAACATTGTAACCAATCAAACTTCTTCTTCCTATGACCTCTCCAACATAAAACCAGAAAGCAATCTCCACAGCAACCAGCGTATTCACTGTAGCTTCCTTCACTGTGATATCAAGGAACTTGCCCTTGAGGGCTGCCTCTTTCAGACCAATGAAACTCTTCTTGATGGCTGGCCACTCTGACAGCTTTGGTGGAAGCATTTCAACTTTGGCATTGTTCCAGAAAGTCACAACATGTGGCTGGACTTTCTTGGCGGCACCTGGGATGAAAAGAGTTTTCAATGCTAAATATAGCAACTGCTTTTCAAATTGCTGAGCTATAGGCAGGGCTTGTAAAAAACTTGAATTCCAGCCTGCAAATTTTAGCACCTCTCAAATTTTGCTTGCCTGGGGCAAGATTTAGTTTATTTTTGTTTTTATTTAGTTGGCAAATGGCTTGCCTGGGCTCTTGCCCATGGGTGAGAATGAAAAATTACTTGCCTGGCAAGAAAATCTACTTGTCCTGGACGAATGGACGGCACTTTTTTCGAGCCCTGTATCACACGTTCTTGGTGTATGGAAAGTACAGTCAAACCTCTGCATATATACAGACAACAAACAAAGGGCCAGAGAAAGATGACTGCATTATGGAGGTGTCTGTATATAGAGGCAGCCAGAGATTATATGATCTCTGGTCAACCAAGTGAAATGGCTGTAACATATCTACAGTATGTGTCTGTACTGTGTACATGTAGATATCTGTAAGGAGAGATTCAATTGGATACCAATGCAGTGTTTCAGCCAGAAAATTTTTCTTGAGGGCCAAAGTGGCCCCAGAAGATCTTTTTTTTAGGGGCCAATTTTTTAGGAAAGGGACCAATAAATTGAAAGCTACTGAAGGAAAAATGCATCAGGGTACCAAGGAAAGTAAAACAGTTTATTATAAACTAGGATAAAATTTAATAGTGAGTGCTTTTTGAAGTGTTTCTACTCAATAAATTTCTTTCGAATCAGATGCTAGTATGATCCGTGCATTACAAGAGAACAGTCGTTAGGCATACATAACGTAGTCAATGATCAAGGGTTTGCAATGCATTATAGGTCGATTTCAAACTTGGAAGTTTTCCGATGTGAGATAATCAATACAGCAGAACAAAAGGATAGAGTGACTTGTTTTCTTATGTTGAATGTTTTAGAAGCAAAGATCTTTCAATATGATTTTCTAGAAGGACATAATGTGTGACATAATAACCGGATTGATCGTCAACACATAGAAATGTAGTCACCATTATGGTGACTAAACCAGAATTTTTGCTGAATTTTGGTCGCCAAGGATGAAGTGTTAGTTACATTGGTGACCGTATCTGTCGCAATTTCAAGCCCTGGGATGGCTTTTAAAATAATACACCGGGTTAAGCCTGTATTTTTGTAAAAGGAAAGGGCCAAATTGGCCCTTTCTTCATTTTTCTGGGGGCTATCTCTGATTGCAATGCGGTATTCCCGCAATGACGCGCTCTGGCGGAAACACTCCCAATGCAATATTTGACTATAATGGATGGTCTGTAAGGCTCCCAGATGCAGAGAGTAAAGCATACTGTTACTACCTAAGTGCCGTGGAGGGGACTGGGGGTCAGAAACTGGGAGAAATAAGTGCAGGAAGGTTACAGAAGGCAGATCAGGAAATGATGGAAGACAGGATTCCTAAGATGGAAAAGTGTAGAGAAAAGCAAAATTTTCAATAACTAGATAATCAGAATGAGAAGGAAGGTTAAGAGAAGTAGGTAAGTAGGAACATCTGACCACACTGCACCAGCCCCCTCCCCCTTCCCTCCACTCACCAGACAACCTGTTTCAGATGCTTTTGAAAGTATACAGTTTTATGAAAATGCTGACTTTTTTTCTGACTTGTAGCAACACTCACAAGTACTTACACAAACTCGAAATTTTAGAAAATGAACAGAAGACTTTGATCATCAGACAAATACTGGTCAAATATTGGTTTTAAACAACTGTTTTTCTGATGAGGTGATTTTGATTATTAGTTTCAAAAAGGAAAAAAAATGCTCAATCCAGCTACATGTAAATCAGAAGCAACAATCCCGTGTAATAACAATATTCCACACTGACTGCCTTAAAACCATAACAAATATAAGAAATATTAAGTTGAAATTCAAGGCAGCGAAATCAAACTTACGGCAGAGTGCTTCTTTTTCAGATTACATATATTTGCCTCTCTAGATAACTAATCTTTTTCTTTCTGAAAAGATTTTAATGCCTAGTTACCTGTTGCATTAAGACACTACTTAAGATTTCACGGGAAAGGCAGTCATAATCGAGTGTTAGTAGTGAGTGGGATATTTGATGTCAACATGCATTTCATCATCACCAAAGTTCATCCTACTTCCAAAGCCTGACACAAAAACAGAGGTGGACGTTGTAAACACACTACAAAACTAATAAATAGTACTACATTCTCTTACCAAGCGCTTGAAACGAAACTCTAGTAGCCAAACGAGGCGTTGCAGTCACAATCTTCTGCCCAAAATTCACCAACTTCTGCGCCATTTTGGATCTTCACCGGCAAAGAGTACCCAAGGTGCAGTGCAAACTCGGTCATGCGCAGTAGTGTAGTGTACACCACGTGCGTTAGTTGTGTTACTGAAAGTTTACGATGGGAAGACCAGGTAAATTTTCTTCTCTTCTTTGGTTTTTTTTATTGCAATTTGTCTGCGATTAAATTTATTTGAGTAAAATCAACGTTTTCAGGTTTTTCTCCGCGTGGCGGCCGAGGAGGAGGCGGTAGAGGAGGAGGAGGTCGAGGTTTGTAAACGTCACAAAATTAATATACCTTGCTGCTTTTACTTGTTTACTGCACGTTGCAGTAATTAAGCTTATATATCCGATCTCGATTCTCAATTTTCAGCCTCATCCACGACATTATAAATGATAATATCACTCTTATGATCCTTAGTTTGGATGTACAAGCGATGAAAACTTAGATATTGCACGTTACAGTAGACAATAAGCTAACAAAGACCTCGTTTATGACTGTCTTTACAACTTCATGAAGCTTGTAAAGTCGACTCATAAATCTTCAGTCTGTTGTCGTTAATTTGGAAAAGAACTTGAGCTGTTGATTAGATGCAAACAGAACTGTGAGCACCTAAGCTCACTCTAGCATCAGCGGTCAGGTGGTACGAAAAGTTATCTTCCAGGTTGACATAATGCCTGATTATGGATAAACTCTGTACCTGATAGGCTATGTAGGCACGGGGGGGGAGGGGGAGGGGGGTGGTCTGAGTATCCCACAGCCTGTTAATCTGTGGCCTACATAACCCGTATCCCATCAATTCCAATTGCAAAACTAACAATTTCCTACACCCTATGCTGTTTTATCTGAACTTAAATCCCATATCTCATTAATTTTCTTCTCCCCCCCCCCCCTCCCTTTAATATCCTGTATACCGTTACTTTTTTGCTGAACATGTCCCATATCACAAAAACCCACTGACGTCATTGTCTACATCATGCGTGTTGTGCGACCTCATTCATCTGTTTTTATACCCTTGCCAGGAAGAAATATAATCATGAACTCTACAAATGATTCTACCTGTCCTTTCGGGAGGCGACAAAATCCTCAATTTTTCGCTTGGCCTTGCTTTGTAAGGAATTTTGTAAATATTATGTGTATAAGGGAATCAGTGATATCTAAATATGTACATTAATATCATGTTACTAACTGTAAACCACTCAGGAGGTTTTGGAGGCCGTGGTGGCGGTAGAGGTGGTGGAGGAGGAAGAGGAGGATTTCGAGGTGGTGGACGTGGAGGAGGAAGAGGAGGAGGCAGAGGTCAGATATCATTGTTATTTCATTCTTGACACCATATTAAAAGCCTTGATAGTCCTTATAGCAAGGACATGTCCATTATGTATGGTATTCTCTCCACGGTAGCTATTCTCCGACACTGAAAATGTGGAGAGGTAATCATTTTTAACAAAACTTGTTTGAATGTCTTTGTTTTAAAATTCAATCTGCTTCAGCATACATGTACTGTTCACAACACACTCCCACTATAATGCAGATAAAGGTAATTTTTGTAACTCAGGTGAAGATACTGCTATTATTTTCATATTCAGACTTGGTGAAACCCTCTGTGTTTAGTGTATTCAAGTCACACTAGGGAAATAAAGAGGCTTCTCACTGTTAAAGTATTACAGTATGCTGTAGATGTCATTATACATTGTTATAAGAATATTACATTTTTGTATTATGTGTTTTGTGTTCAGGGGGTGGACGGGGTGGTTTTAAAGGTGGAGCAAAAGTAACCATAGAGCCGCATAGACACGAAGGTAAGTCACTAACTGAAAGTGCCACAACTAGTATTATAATTTTACTGATTGGTGATACTTTAATTTGCTTTGCTGAAATATTTCTGGTGCACTCAGTCCACCTTTTTCTAAATTTTGAAGAAAGTGGTCAGAAACCAACAAAAATTTAGTGAAACATTAAGCAAGGGGTTACAATGTCATCTATGCATAAAGGATAATTATAATAATTGTTATTTTGCAATAATTAGTAGACTGTAGCTACTCACATGGTAAAAATTTTCA
>Ga0126339_10000628_pt1 | contig 20534 bp, 12 predicted proteins | sample OrbTmetagenome_2_FD_92532 | JGI IMG/M metagenome (GOLD analysis project Ga0126339, IMG submission 92532) | Coral microbial communities from Petempiche,Puerto Morelos, Mexico - Orbicella T R C metagenome | ecosystem: Host-associated > Invertebrates > Cnidaria > Coral | place: Petempiche,Puerto...
TAATAATAATAATAATAATAATAATAATACAATAATAATAATAATAATAGTAGAGCGGTTTTCAATTGAGTGTCGAAAGTAATTAGACAATTACTTTGGTTTTGGTTTTGGTTTTGGTTTTAATACGGTTTGAGACTGGCTGAGTAGTCTAATTGGTAAGTGCTTGGTTTGGTTTTGGTTTTACGACACTCAAATGAAAACCGCTCTAATAATAATGATATCGCTTTGATGAACCACACGATGTTTTTGAAGTTCATTTTTTAATGAAGACAATACATGTTTCGGGTGAGACATCATCCATCGTCAGTTGTACAGTGAGAAATAAATTGAAACTATATGCAATAAATAGTATGACAAAGTGAGATAATAACAAGAATAATTAAGGATGAAGGCGCGAACTAAAAAGGGGGTAAAATTTACGCGCGAACGTGCTTTGAAAGGGATAAATTAAGATGTTTGACCTGGGAATTTAAAGACGGCTGCTCCTAAAGGATGTGCATGGCTTTATACAGGCAGATTGCTTTATACCACGTGTAAAACAAGTGACGTTACAGGGAAAATTTGAGCACGCACCTGGAATATTCCGCCTCGAGATTCCTCGAACAAACAAAATTTAGAACTTAAAAAAGCGAACAATGATCCGTCCATTTCTGGTTAAAGCTCCCCTCAGCCGAATTACTCCATAGTAATACCAGGTAAGTAATCAGGAAAATTCGATTTTCGTGATGACCCCATCTTTGGCCACCTGCTCTGTTTTGTAAGACAATAATTCTTAAAAGAAAAAAACAAATCAATATCAACCAATTTCCGTTCAGAGCTATCTATTCTTTGCGCCGATGCATTCATTATTCATTGCTTAGTAATTTTGCATAGACGGTTGATTGTCTTAAAAACAATGAGCAATGATTTCCATAGCTTAGTGCTAATTATTGAAGCTCACGTTGGGTCACAACTTGGCAACAAAAATTGTCAGACCACTAAAATAAATGCAATGTCAATTTCAAAGAGTTAAATCCTTTGGATAAGAACAAAAATTTCAAAGTTCTGTCACAGTACCGGTGTATTCATAACAATAGTCGTGTTTTTGTGGCGACTTCCAATTAAAAAAAGGCAGTGCCAATGTAGATTATATTTTGGAAACTTGTTGTTTACTCGAAATCACAATTAACGATACGAACGTTCTATGACATTCCGATGACGTACCTCATGTTATCATTATTGTCGAGCGCGGAAGAAATTTTAAACATGACATACAGATACATGACGATAGGTTTTTCCCTTGCGACTGTAAATTTCTGAATGAACCGTGACACTTGGACTGAAACTTGGGGAATCTTCATTGCTCTGGAGAGCACTGCTTTGCCTGCGGGAACAGAAACTCGTCACGATTTCCTGGTACACGAGGATCTACTTCAATGGTCTTCACTGCGGACGCCAAGGAGGAGACATAACTTGGTCCAACGGCAGTTTATTCCGCACTCGTCAATAATAATCTTCGTAATACAGTGTGATCGAAAAGCTTTACAAATGCACTCTCTTATATATCACCATTTACACATTAAGTGTTTACAATTAGAACAATGCAACATACAATACGAGCGGAAAGTACTTTAATTAAGATAGCGAATTTTAATCAACACCATGAAGTTTCCAAAATTAAAAATAGAAAGCTAAGGTTAAAATTCACAGGTTGAAATTAAGATAGAACTGGCAAACTTCAGAAATTGAAAGTAAGATACTTGATTTAAATTTAAATTTAATCCCAAAATTGTAAGATAATGTTTGAGTGATGCCAGTAACGATAATTAACTCGTGAAATAGTTAAATTATGTTTAGAGCTTATGTTCAGCTGGTTGTTTTCCAGTTACGCGTGAAAACTCAAGGAAATTGAAGACAGGTTATCTCTATATAATATATATAGAGAAATGTAAATGAAAAAAAAAAAAAAGATTAAATACTACTTATGTAATTTCTTTTGCACTAGACAATGATGACATGAGGTCGTCGAAACATCATGTAACCTTCTTATCCGTTATATTCATTTTACAATGTTTTTCTAAATCGATCCTTATTAGATGCTTAGTTAACAAGTTTTTTTTTTGTTCGAATTAATTCATAGACACAACCCTATTAATAATAAAACGACATTTGAAGTTTACTAGTATTTACAGGAAGTTTAGACAAAGTCGTGACATTGAGGTCATTCTGCTGATCACGAATGTATTCGTCCTTTTATCAGCGAGTACTTTTATCTGGTTTTCGTGTCAGGTATTAGATGATACCTTCTGCGACGCCACTCACTTGGCCGGCCTTCAACGGGACCCAAACGAACAGTGCAGATACGCACAATTCATAAACATTTTTATCATGTTCTGGACTTTGCAAAAATCGAAGGAGTCGCCGTTCAAACGGAAATACAATGCCTGTTGCGATGCGTAAGGAACGGTCGGTGCTTTTCCGCAAACATTGGAGCTTTTCATCCACCAAACGGGAATATATGATTATATCGTGTGACTTACTTCCAACTGACAAATGCAATGCATCTGAGACGTTCAAAGCGAATTATACTTTCCATCACTACAGTATTACGGTAAGTACTAATTACGTCTATAGTACTGAAATTTGCTTTGAATCCAAATTTTGGTACATAAGTGGAGTTCATACGTTTTCTACAACTAGGCGAGTGTTAAATTACTGCAGTATCAAATTACCTGACATGTGCCGCACAAAAGCCCTGCGCACCAATCTCTTTTACTTTTAATTTTTTGAACTGAATTAGGACTTGAAATAGTATACTAAAACGTTTGTGACAAAATACCATGCTTGTAAGTTAGCATGTAAATAATTAGGATCTTATACCGGCTTTTAAGCCGGTATTCTGGTATGTAACCTGCACAGATAACGTCCCTTTCTTGGTCCAAAAATGGACTCCATCACCAGGGGTAACTTCATAATGAGTTAATTTATCTGAACCTCTATTTTTTTCTATTATTTAGTGATCAGTTTTTCCAGTGAAGCAAATTTGACGGTAATGCAAACAGTAAACGTGGATGTGACGCGTGCTTCTATCAAACCGCATCTCCCTAAATATCCTATAAAGTTAATTTTAGTCAGCTGACAGAACTTTCTCTTTATCCAAATAAAAACCACCAGTTTATAATAAACTTGCTCCTCTTGACAACAACACGGTGCTAATACACAATCAGCACAGTCAACTGAACTCACTGAATCGTTTAGGTTGAAGTTATCATTTTTTTTTAGAAGACGAAATGGTTTTCTTTTATTCAGTATGACACAGAAAAGGTAAAAGAAAATTTTCTGAATACTTAGGACATCCGAAGACATCCGAGGATCCTCCAAAGTTTCACAAATATGTTCTAAGAAAACCCAAAAGTATTCAGTAACTTCGCAGTAATTTTGCGTTCTCTGTAAAACAGGGCAAAAATTTCTGAACTTCTGCTTTACTGCACACTTTTTTCCGCTCTTTAATTGGCCGGATATTTTGTTGAAGCTTAGTGGACCATAGTAGCTCTCTGCTCTAAAAGTAATATGCTTAATTGTTCTATTCTGTATTTTGGACTTGAAAGTATAAGTTGAGGGAACTTGCGAGTTGAATCTTCTGCTGGTGCTTGTATCGTGATAATGCAACACAAGACAGGCCTGAAAATTTTAATTTGAGAAATGAGAAAATATTTCAAGAATTAAATGTCTCAAGTGCTTCTTTTGGCCGAATTTTTACTAGTAATCGATGGGAAAATTCTTAGCTAGATAGTTCTTGCCGATTTCGAGCGGGTACGTTGAGACGAAAAAACGGCTTTTGTGTTTCAGTGAATGTTTACGAAATGGCCGTAAAAGGTAATGTCCTAAAATAGATCGTAAACAGTGCGCGAGCACAGAAGAAATGTCAAAGCTAGAATAATGTGTTATGCTGTTACTGACTACAGATATTTGCCCTCAGTTCAAGGCGATGCACAACACTGCGAAATATGCACCTGACCTACGACGGAGCCACGAAGATAAATCAATTCGCCAAGTTTTATTGATGTATTTCCCTTTGAGAGTGATAATTGTCGATCATGACCCCCTGAATTTAGTTTTCACAAGGCCTTTCTCGTCGTAGAAATACAAAACCAAAGGAAACTAATTAAATGGGCATTTTTTTGCGGGGGTTCTCCCTAACTTGGGGGATTAAAAGATTTGACCTAATATGCCATAGTCCTTCAATCATCAATACCCAACGTTTGTGCCAAGTTTGAGTGAATTCGATAATTTGAGCTGCGTAACCCTCGGCATGGTTCTTTCATGGACATACTCTTAAGAATGGCACACTTTTTGTACGATTTACCACTACAGTGTAATTTAACATTTCCTCGTGAAAGCAATTTGCATCTCGGTATTTTTTTTAAGAGACAAGTAATAGTTAACGATAATATTACCAGGCCGCTTCTTTCTAAAGACGGTTTGCAGTTTAACGGTTTAACCGCCGACCGGTTAGCTCAGTGGTAGAGCACTGGACTAGCGTGCGGGAGGTCGCGGGTTCAAACCCCGGCCGGACCAACACTCGGGGTCTTTAAATAATTGAGGAGAAAGTGCTGCCTTTGTAATGAAATCTGCAAATGGTTAGACTTTCTAGTCTTCTCGGATAAGGACGATAAACCGTAGGCCCCGTCTCAGAACTCTTCTGTGGGACGTTAAAGGACCCACACTCGGCACTGATCGAAAAGAGTAGGGGACGTATTTAACCATCTCATCTGATGGTTAAATGCTCGGAGATATTAGCTGCATAAGCTACTCTGAAATTAGAGGGTAAATAAAGTAATGTATGCAGATTGTTGAGTTAACGATTTTTGTTGTTGCTTTCTTCTGTGGAATAGAAACGCCTACCACAATGATCCCCACAACAGCTGAATGTTTGGTAAAGACAACGAGTGGCAGATGCTGCAGCATACCTTTCATTTACAGAGGAGTGAAATACCATTCCTGTATTAGAGCCAATCACCATCTATTATAACGCTATCTACATTAGAAACTGGGAAAATTGTGGCAAGCATTAGACTGGTGTTGTGATTAAATATACACTTTAGAGTGTATGTCTGTAGGAGGATCTTAATAAGGTTAACCATCAATCGTCAAATGACCTAAAATTTAATCGTCAACCGTCAAAACGGATTATTTTCAAAAGGGACCCCACACATTGAAACCCTCCAGTAAGAATCAAACAAAATTGGCCATACGGTAGAAATTTGAAAGATTAGTTATCCATAGGGGGTTGTAGATCATTCCGTGGTTCATTTGTCAAGTAATTTTATTTTTCGCACAAAAAGAACGAAAATTATATTCAAGGCCTGATACAATAAAATCCAATTGAAAATTAGCCATTTTAACGCACTGCAAAGACATTCACATGTTATCAGGTTTTTCCAAGATTTTGCGAGAATTTATTTTATTATTCCTTAGAAAATTAAACTAAAAAAAATCCCAGAAAAAACAAAAACTGACATAGAGAGAGACTCAATTGAATCGGCACTGTTTCTGTATTTCAAACTAAATTGAAAAAAAGGTCTACACTGCTACCTCCTGTGATTCAAATTGTACAGCTGTGAGTTTTATGCGATAAGGTAAAGGAGCTAGATTCAAATTATCAGGTTAACTGAGTGATTCGATTTCCTTACGTCTATTTTATTTGCGATAAAATTCCGCCCAAAGAGCTCTTCAGGAAAAAAAATGATTTGTGAATTAAAAGCGATTTTCTTACGATTTATTTAAGTCTATATTTTGGTGACACACCCACGCTCCTGATGAGTTTATATGACGTAGTTGGAGCAAAATTGAAAAGTTCCGGGAAATTATATTTTAAATTGCATTTTATTATCTTTTTATTCAGCATGATGGCTTAACAACTGGCTACGTGACAAGGATGAGAAATAAGAATTATAAATTACACGGAAAAAAAACATCAAGTTAACAGCCAAAGTCTAGAGCATTACTGAGGAAATTATAGTCTTGGAGAAGAAATAAAGTTTGCGAGTTATACATCTCTATGTTGTGGTTTCTTCGTTTTCCAAGCCAATGTACACTGTACTAGTCACAAATCATTTGGTTTTCGTCTGGGTGACTCAACTACCGCATGACGTGAGATCTCGACTTACAATGTGAGATCTCGTGTTAATAACGCGAGATCTTGACTTAAAATTTGAGATCTCGCTTTATTTCGACTTATAATGCGAGATCTAGACTTAGTAACAAGAGATTTCGAGTTATATTGCGACATCTCGCTTTACTAACTCGAGATCTCGAGCTGTTACATCACGAGATTTTGACTTATAACACGAGAACACGAGAACCCGGCAAATCATATAATTTTATAATTACATCAATAGTAGATAATCGATTCTGAAACAATAATTATCTTGTCACAAAAATAAATGAAAAATGTTACGATACCTAGAACACTCAAGCTAAAAACTAACGAACGACAGAAAACAAACTAAATCTTGAGATAAAAGACTTTACAAGCATTCCAATATTAAAAGATCCCGAAAGCTGCTGTTCAAAACCAAACCATATGCTCACCCAGTCTTTGGATACGGCGCAGCTGCTTTCCTATGTCCCAGTCTGGCAGCGTTATTGATTAAAACTGACTAGTCGAACTACTGTTTCCACCACCACAAAATGGCGGTTTCATCGTTAACGAGGCAACTGATAACCGCCAGCAACATCTGTAGACTAGCCTGAGGACATCGAAAACCAAATTGCTCCGAATGTCTTGTCTCGCCTGGCGGAATATGATACGTAAACACATGACGAAAAATAAAAATCACGTTTGAAGGACTGCTGTCAGAATCAGAAACGCATATTTGACGATACACACGCATCCCCCTCGACTTGATGTTGTTATGTCTTGGTAATGAGTATTTAGATGCAACACCATAACATGCATCATAAGCTCACGCGAATACGAGTTCATGCTTGATTTTGAACTTGTAAGTCCAGATTTAACTTTAGGCTGCGTAGCAGGCGTTTCCAAAAAAGCACGCGAAGGGAACGAAACTGCGAGTGAGCGCGAAAAATAAGCATCCCCTCTCCACTTCTCCCCGATTTCTTGCTCACCTCAGGCCTGCGTTTTCGCTCGCCCGCTTGCTTGCTCGCTTGTACTATCACTCCACCTGGAAAAGGAAAGGAAACGGCTGCTACGCAGGCTAATTTAACTTGTATGTGGAAGCACCTCTCCAGTTGTTTCCTGTTTAGCCTTGAAGCCTGTTAAGGAAAGTTATAAATAAGTTTCAGCTGCAAAAATATTTGTCGCAGATGTTCCTACAACTTCAACCGACACGTGTAGCGTTAAAGCGTGTTAAGTTTGCATTGTTATGTACGGTATTTGTTAATCTTTGATGACAGTCAAAGATATCACATTAGCGTGCGAACTCAGCCTTAGACCTTGTCCAGAGGAATTCTTTGATCAATCTTACAGCAATCAGCGTGGTTTTTCTCGCTAAATCTGCATGAAATCTGAATTCGAATTTTCCATGGGGTCAAAGTCTTTGCGTTGTTTAATTTTCTGCCTCCGGAGTTCAAGCCTGGGAAGTGGGCAATACCCCTCTTCTACCAACGGCGATGGCAACCACTCTAAGGCATAAGAAAAGTTGTCCTGTCGCAACATCTTGATACTTAGCAACCAGGAAGAACTTCATCACTACTACAGAGTAGTACCAGAGCCGGAGCAGTATAATAGCTACCTCCCCCTTCAAAACTAGTGCCGGGGTAACAAGAGATTGTTTCAAGCGATTCCTTTAGATGACAGATTCGACGGGATTCATCATTTGTTGGAAGTTTGTTGGAGGAAGGAGGGCTATAGCACGTGAGCAGTTTATTTGATTTGCCTTTTACCGTTTCATGCGAGCAATTCTAAACCAGAGAGAACGATCGAGCTTGGAAAACCACCAATGTGACCGTTAGATATGTTTCATTCCACGCAGTAACACACTCGTGAAAAAAGAGAGGAATTGTGTTTGAATTGAACTTTCTAATAGCAGTAGATACCAAATTTAACCAGATTCACCGTTTGTTTGAGGAAGGAAGGCCATAGCTTTCAAGCAGGAATTCTGGTTTGGAATTTCACATTTCTTGCGAGAAACGAAAAACCAGAGTCTTCTTTGCAGGACCTCAATATAATTCAAACATTAAACTTGTATTATAAGACACAAGAAGTCAACACGCACATAAAAAAAGACTACTGGTGTGTTTTTTCTTTGTAACAGATTTATCGTCGTCTGGTGGACATAGAACCTGGTAGCATGTGATTTGGCTTCGATTTTCCACGTATAATGCGAGAAATTCCATACCGGAGAGTCAATACGCTAGGATAACCGTAGCCTGCAGACTGCAGTACAGGCGTTATTTTGGAGCGGAACGTTAGATAGTAATAATAAAATCAGGTTTCCGATTAATGCCGCCATCTTGGATTGTAATTGGATGCTTGACCGGTGGAGTGTTGGTGCAGAGGCCGGGGGTGGGTAGGGTAGGGGTGGTGCACTTGATATAGTTTTTACTTTCCCCTCCCTCCTTGCCCATATTTCCAGTTCACGCCTACTCCCTCGGCAAATATTTCTTCGCCCTAATCCTCCACAGTTACTAAATTCAAGATGGCGGCCTAATACGAAAATGTGCACCCGCGCACCAAAAACTAAGCCTGTACTGTAGGCTAGGATAACCGTCAATCCTATTTTGGAAGGCGTCATGCAAGGAAAGCTTCATGCAAGGAAATCCAAATCAGAGATTCCACTCGTTATTAGATCGTTGGACTTTCATTATCTGAGACACTGACACCGGTACCTTAACACTGGAATTCTGATTTGGAATTTCGTGCTTCATGCAAGAGATTCCAAACCAGAGAGTCTGCCCGCTAGGAGGACCGTCAGCTGGGCAATAGACTTTTATTTGACACACTGACACTTCATCAGAAAACGAGGGAGTCTAATTGAATGTAGCGTAGTTTGCAAGCTGTAGATGACAGATGCAACTGAGTTCATGGTTCCTCGTTTGAGGCAAGACCAGAAGCCTGCGAGAAGGATTTCTGGTTTGTAATCTCGTGCTTCATGCAAGAAATTCCAAAGCAGAAAGTCTGCTCGTGAGGAAAGCCATCAGTTGGAGAACTGGACTTTCATCATTTTAGAGACACTGACACACTAAGACTGACCTTACTATGGTAGATGACAGATTGCCTCTTGGAGGAAGGAACCATAGCTCGTGAACGGGAATTCTGATTTGGAATTTCTTGTACCATACGAGAAATTCCAAACCAGAGACTGGGCTCGCTAGGAGGACCATCAATTCGAGCGGTAAACTTTCATTGTTTTCACATTCGGAAAACGAGGGAGTCCCTTCGTGGTATAGTTTCCTAGCTATGGATGACGGTTAAAGGAAGACACACTAAGACTGACCTAATTGTGGTAGATAACATATTGATTCTTAACATGTTGAGAAAGGAAAACCAAAGACTGCGAGCGGGGATTCTGATTTGGAATTCCATGCTTCATGCGAGAAATTCCAAATCAGAGTCTGCTCGCTAGGGGACCACCAATTGTAGCAATAGACTTTCATCTGACACACTGACACTTCATCAGAAAACGAAGGAGTCTATTTGTAGTGTAGTGTTAGGAGCTACAGATGACTTAATTACATAATTGCATCCACTACCGGTAGTTGACAAATTTAACCAGATTCATGGTTTGTTGGAAGAAAGAGGGCTATAGTCTGCGAGCAGGAATTATGATTTGGAATTTTGAGCTTCAGGTGAGAAACCGCAAACAAGAGAGTTTCAGTTGCTGACTGGAGGATCATCAATGTGACCGTTAGACTTATATCGCTCAGCACAGCAACACTCAGGTAAAATACCTTTGAAACTTGAGGTCGAGGAAAATCGTTTCGACCTGTGCGTTGTTAACCAATTAGATTATGTAATTTGCAATAGTGTACTAGGAGAACTATACGAGTAACAATAGTAAGCTCAGTGATGGGGTTGAACTGTGGCAATTTGCACATCCAGGTTTGTTGCGGTACAATAATAATAATAATAATAATAATAATAATAATAATGATGATAATAATAATAATAATAATAACATCTACTAGACTTAGATGACAGATTGAATTACAAGCAGGTGATCTGGTTTGCAATTCCACTTTAAATTCGAGGAATTCCAAATCAGAGCGTCTGCTCGCTAGGAGAACCGTCAATGTGACCGTTATTAGAATTACGTCACTTAACACGCGAACATAGTCAGTGGAAAAAACAGATGTTTTTGACATTTGCTTTCTAAAAGCAGTAGATAACACATTTAACTAAACGCATTCATCGTTTCTGATAAAGAGACTAAAGAATGTAAGCGGGTGATGTGGTTCTATGGTAGACTTTATTCATTGGAACTAACTTAACTGTGGTAGAATACAGATTAACTCTTACAGGAGGGAGAACCATAGGAGCCGGAATTCTGGTTTGGAATCCTCCGTAGAAATAAAGATGGCGACTGGTGCATTTACCCATAGTTCCTAGCGCACGAAAACCTTAATAACGTTCACTAAAACGTACGGAAACGTTATAAAATCTTCAAACCTAGGCTACTTAATGTCCTTGGAACAGGGACGAATACTGTAAAAGAAATTGGCTTTCTTTGTGCCTTATAGGCTGTGGTAGGCTCTCAGGGCATTGTGGTAAAATGTGCAGCCGCCATCGTTTTTCCTACGATGGATTTCTCGCTTCATGCCAGAAACTACAAGTGATATTATTTCGCACACGTAGTCAACACGCGCACGGAGAAAACCGAGTGATTTTGCAGAAAATTTATCATTTATTATTGGAAGGAGAAACAAAGCTTGTGAGGAGGTGATCTAGTTTGGAATTCCACGTTTAATGCGAGGAATTCCAAACCAGAGCGTCTGCTCGCTAGGAGAACTGTCAATGTGACCATTATTAGAATTACATCACTTGAAACACGAACAGACTTATTGGGAAAAAGAGATGTCTTTGCAATTTGCTTTCTAAAAGCAGTAGATGACACATTCAAAGGCATTCATCGTTTCTGATAAAGAGACCAAAGCCTCTAAACGGGTGATGTGGTTCTACCTTCTATGGTGGACTTTATCCATTAAGACTAACCTAACTGTTGGTAGATAACATATTAACTCTTACAGGAAGAAGAACCCGATAGCCTACCAGCGGGAATTCTGCTGATTTGGGATTTCGTACTTGAGAGACTCAGAGGCTCGCTGGGAGGACCATCAATTGGGACTCCGCATGGTACATTTAACACTGACCTATAACTGTGGTAAATGACACATTGATTCTTAGAGAAAAGAGAATCATAACCTGCGAGCGGTAATTTTGATTTGGAATTTCGTGCTTCATAAGAGAAATTCTAAACTAGAGACTCACAAGTGGTAACTCCAAGTTAGAGTCTGCTTGCTAGAAAGACCATCATTGTGACCGTTACACTCATGATATCGTTCAGCACATCGAGACATAGAAACAAATAAAATTCAATCCAAAAACAAATTAATTAGTGAATAATGCAGAGATGATGTCTGCTAAATTTCAGATCTATAGCTAGCTCTATTACTCAAGCTAGAAAAATATATTGTTAAATTACAGAGCATGTATGGGAACACCATTACAGAGAATGTGTGAGCACATTGCACATAATTGCGAATTTCTCGGCTGTTAATGATTCAATCCAAAAACAAAATGATTATTTTAATGCCAGTCATATAGGAATAAAAGGTCTAATATTTGAGGACAAGAACCAACAACAAACTCAACCCACAGATGATTCCGTGAGCGGGATTAGTTGAAAACTGGGCCACATTGGTGGAACTGATATAAATGCTTTCACCACTGCTCTGCACCTTCCCCACTCCCTGATATTTCAGCTTCAATAACAGATTTAATTATCTAAATTTTAGTGAAATTTCAACGAACACTATTTGATGGCTGAAAAAAAAAAGTGTTGAGACCCGTTGCGTGAATTCATCACCGTTCTTTGTTGGATTATTTGGCGTTCGCCCGTTATTGGGAGCTTAAGCAAACCACGAAGACGTACGGCAAGGGGAGCTTCACTAAACAAAAGATTTATTGAGCAAAACAATAGAGGCATGATATCTTAACTTCAACAACGGATTTTCTTATTTAGATTATGATGAAATTTCAACTAATACTTGTGAAGCGGCGTCCCTATCAGGTGTCTGGAACAAAATATGTTGCGAGCCGATGCGTAGATTCATCATCCTTCTTTATTAGATCATTTGGTGTTCGCTCTGCTAAGTAATTATAGGAAAAAATGATCACTATTCACTCTGACAAAAATTTATCAAACCTTGCTGAAAGTTCCTTTTTCAACTTAAGTAGTTGCCAAGAAATAATTTGATAACTACTCTCTAGTCCAGGGAGTTCCACACTTGAAAGAATGGATCACACTTGGAAAAAATGTTCACATTTGGAAAAATGGGTCACATTGGGGAAAATAGGTAATACTTTGAAAAATGGGTCACTTTTAGAAAAGTGGCTCAACTTTGAAAAATGGGTCACACCTGGAAAAAAGGGTTTCACACTTATAAAAATGGGTCAAACTTGGAAAAATGGGTCACACTTGGAGAAAAGGATCACACTTAGACAAGTAAGCAACACTTGGAAAAATGAGTCACACTTGGAAAAATGGGTCACATTTTAAAAAATGGTGACTTTTAGAAAAGTGGGTCACAGTTGGAAAAATGGGTCACACCTGGAACAATGGGTACCAAGTAGAAAAACGGCTCACACTTCGACAAATAGATAACACTTGGGAAAATGGGTCACTCTTGGAGAAATGGGTCACACTTGAAAAAACGAATCGCACTTGGAAAAATAGGTCACACTTGGAAAAATGCGTCACACTTGGAAAAAGGGGGTAACACTTGGATAAAACGGTCACACTTGTAAAAATGGGTCAAACTTGTAAAAATAGGAAACATTTGGAAAAAGGTAACACTTCAAAAAATGGGTCACACTTGGAAAAATCGGCCACACTTGGAAAATCAGGTAGCACTTGGAAAAATGGGTCACACCTAGAAAAGTGGGTCACACTTACAAGAATGGGTTACACTTGGAAAAATGGGTTACATTTGGAAAAATGGTTCACAGTTGGAAAAATGGTTCAAACTTGTAAAAATGGGTCACACTTGGAAAAATGGGTCACGGTTATAAAAATGGGTCACACTTGGAAAAATGGGTCACACTTTGAAAAATAAGCCAAACTTGGTAAAAGGGGGACACACTTGGAAATAAGGGTCAAACTTGAAAAAAAAAAGGTTCATACTTGGGAAAATGGGTCAGACATATTTTGAATCAAATAAGTGAATAAATAGTTTGAACACTAGACATACAACGGTCCTGGACAGAATCGGTCCTAATCCTGACAGATTACACAGCGAAAAGTGAAAACATTGAGTGATAACAGTTATGGCTTCGCGAAAATTGAGTGCGCCTTAGTTTAGTCACATGATCTTTCTCTCCCCTTGATTTTTTTCGCATCTCAATGTTGCTCTGTAATCTTTGACAGCATGGAGAACACTGAAAAATAAAACTATAAGCAATCCCGCAAGAAGGCACTCTCGAAATTTTAACAATGTCAGGTCTCTCGGTACTCGATTGGACCAACAGTGAATTAGATTGCTTTTCACGTTGTTCTTTTAGATCGCATTTGAAAAAAGAAAAGAAATCACTTATTCTTCTGTAAACAGAGTAAATTAATATTTTTCTTATTGACTTTGCAACATAATTCCTTTCTACAGTTATAACATCCGTGGCAATTTCCCTACTCCAACGTCAATAACGTTATTTCGGTGGAAATTAAATAAAGCGGCAAAAAACTATATAAATGCAAAACAGTCTATTTCATCACATCGTCTGCTGCCCCTGATTAGCAGCTGTCGCTCGGCTACGTCCAATGTGTTGAACCTGTTTTCTTACAAGTTTTAGTGGAATTTTTAGCCAAGATCTTGGGCAAATAACGCACCAACCCTACCACAATGTTGCTAAGCATGAACACAACGTCGAACTGTCTCAGTCCCGATAGTCTGAAAGCAGTAAATATCGGAAGTACCGTTGCTTACAGCATTATTCTTGTTGCTTCGCTTGCTGGAAATTCTTTCGTCGCAATAATTGTCTACAAGACCAAAACCATGAGAAAAACTATTAACTTTTTCATCGTTAACATGGCTATGTCTGATCTGCTCTTTTCGGTTTTCGCCTTTACATGGGAACTAACAGGGCTTAACAGCGACTCATGGCTGATACATGGTACTCTTGGCCACACCTTATGTAAAATAGTTTCCTTCGCAACAGTTGTCTCCGTTGCAGTGTCTATCCAGAACCTGGTTCTGATAGCAGTGGATCGATTTGGAGCTGTGGTATTTCCCCTCCGTTCAGCACTAATCGGTCCAAAGTTATGTCCTTTCTTGATTCTTGTCACATGGATCTTCGCGATAACTACCCAGTTTCCAGTTGGTCTATAAATTTGTTGAGTATCCAGAAAAGCTGGCTTGTGAGGTCCGTTGGAATGAAGTTTTTGATGATTCTTCATATCATTTTTTTCAAAATTACATTATAGTGCTGTCTATAATAGAAGTATTTATCCCTTTTGCATTGATGACCATTCTTTACTCAATCATTCTTTTTAAGCTCAAGACACAGAAGTTCCCAGGCGAGCAATCGATCAACACTGAAAACCTACGGGCAAAAAAGCAAAGAAACGTGTTAAAGATGGCCATTACCATTGTTTCAGTGTTTGTAATATGCTGGTTGCCTGTCAGTGTTTTAACTTTTCTTTCGACCTTCGGGTGGGACCACACTAGTTCGCCTTCATGTGGCACCGTGCGCTATTGGTTTGTTGTCCAGATTATTGCCAGCGCAAGTTGTGCCATGAACCCTTGTATCTGTTTTATCTTCAGTGGAAACTATCGCCAAGGTCTTAGAAGTCTCCTTGACAAGTTGTTTTGTCGAATATTTAAGGTTAAGGCAAACTTCGCCATTCCTTCCTAGAGGGCCGTGAACAAAACAAAACAACATTCAAAGTCAGGGGAATAACCAAATTTAGTCATACGCACCATGTGATTTCTCGAACGAAACCTTGAATACGGAGAAGCCAGGTGATTTTCTGGACTTATCCATGATAAAAAAACGTTTCAGTTTTGCAAAATCCAACAACTGAATGCAATAAAGTCGGTTTAAGACTTTCCGGGTGGAATATATTACAAATACCAATGTCTCGACTTAAAATTGTTTTAACCAACACAGAATTTCCGGGTTCCTTGAAAGTGACTATGGACTCTGATGACACTAGAGGTAGTCCTTAGTAAATATCTGAAGCAATCTTGACAACAAAGTCTTCCTCTTCTTTTAGATTTTACCTCCATGAGCATCTTTATCATTCTCATATTATTAAACATTTACTGTAATGACGAAATTTAATTTTCATTATATTTTTTCCCTATTTTATAGACATATACATAATATGAGCAGATTTATGAGCAGGTTGTTAAAGAAAAGTTCCATCTTTTACACCAAATGAGCTATAGACACTTGGACTTCTCGACTTCTTAAGGCTTAAAAATCACTCCAAACGATCAGGAAAAAAATGTATGAAGAGTAAGACAAGAAAGAAGATGGCAGAGGGAGAAGGAAAACTTCGGAGAAAAAAACTCTTACACTAGGGTGGAATTTCTTTAACACCCTTTTCAATACTCCAGACATTACGCTCCCCATTTAGATCCCCTAATTTGCATAAGAATCTATCATACATTTATATGTATGTAATGTTAGTTGTATTGTCACCGAAAAGTCACGCCAGCACCAGAGGAGTGTCGTTAAATTTATTTTGATTGTATTAAAAGAAAAGAAAATTTCAAAGCAGTCATAATAAGCAGTTGTCGCTTATATCTGTGTATTGTTTACTCAAGTTTTTGAGCACTTTGTGAAGACAGAGAGATGGATAGTACATTGTATGCATGCGATGAGGAATGGTAGGGTTGAGCGTTTGTTCTCAGCGTGAATACTCATGGAAATTAAGTGTTTCTCCGTCGCTCACAAATCCCTTTTCCCCAGCCTTACTATAAAAACCACCTACGGTGAAGAGATCTTAGGGTTCTATAAGGTTCCTTAAAGGTTTGAGGACCGTGAATCGCATGCGTTTTGAAGCTCTTTTCTTTTCACATGTACACAGTCTCTTCAACCGCAGGAAATGTAACTCTAATGAAATGATCCAACGAATGAGTTTTTGTTCAACTTGTTTGATCGCGGTCAAACTACGTGCGCAAAAAGCCAGCTTGAAAGAGAGATAGCCCCAGTTACTGCGTGTGAAGTGTTTTTCACTCATTTCCTTGTCTTCCGCAGAAACATTAATTCGGGTGAAAAGCTTACACAACAGCTACAGATAAAACGGCACCATATATGGCCTAATGAATCAACTCTTCGAAGCAAATGAGCAGGAAGTCAATTAACGAGATTTCAAACAAAATCGTCTCTTTTGACAACCTACTATAATGTAAATGATTTTTAATGATTTCCTTTCAGCCACGAATTTAAGTAAAGTTATAATAATATTGATTTTGCAACGAATACACCCTTGACAAGTGAATGAGAAACTTTCATAATATAAGACTATTTCTTGCTTTAATATACCGATTCTTAACGAGTTCTTTGCCGTTTGGAATCAAAGCGTTTCTTATTGAATACGGAAGCGTGATTCTCCAGAACTATTAAAGCGATTTTTAATTGCCGAAAGAAACATCGCTTAAAAGGTGGCAGCAAAAGAAAACTACTTTCAAAATTTGGGAACAAAACCTTTCAAAGCGTTTCGTATTGAATACGGAAGCGCGATTCTCCAGAACTATTAAAGCGATTTTTAATTGCCGAAAAAAACATCGCTTAAAAGGTGGCAGCAAAAGAAAACTACTATCAAAATTTGGGAACAAAACTTGACTTTTTAGTGCTCTATTTCACCGGATATGTTTTTTGTTTTCGAGGTTTTATGTGTTAAAGTAAGCAGCTACTGATTGTTCTGTGATAACAATAGGGACAGCTATTTTGCAAAGAAGAATCACTTTTTCCGTAGTAGTACTTAGCTATTCGAAGTCAACCTACGAGTTAATACAGTGTATACTGTCTTGCTCTCCGTCGATAATTGTCAACTGATGTCAAAGCACTGAAATAGAGGAGAATTGTGTCTTTTAGGGTGGCTCAAAACAGTTTTCTGCTTTTTTGAGACTTGTTAAACTAGGTGCGATTTTTCAGGCTTGGATCTGTACTGTTTTGAATGGCTGTGCTATTTTTAACGTCACTCTCCACTGTACTTTTCATTATGTTTAAGTCATAAATCAAGGTTGCACTGTCCTGTTGCACAGCAACAAACTTGACCCACTTTTTACTATCAATTGCACCTATTTTAAAAACTAAGCCGGTGACCCCATATTTTTCCATAAAAATCTTTTTATTACACACAGAAGAAGAAACAGGCAAAATTATAAAAATTCTATTGAGTTGGTTTTTGTTAAAAAAAGAAATATGAAAAATTTCCAAGTTGGAGAAATTCCACTCCACATTTTTTTTTACAATTTCGCATATGCATTTCGCTTTTGCTGTTGAATATTTTTTTTTGCATTAAAAAGTAGGGTCACCGCATCAGTTTTTGAGATATTAGCTTGATGGATAAGGTATTTTTCGCCCACGTTCTACACGCAAATTAAAATCTCGACTTTGCAAGCTCGCCCCTTGCACACACGTGAAGGCGGTCCGCTGATCGGCAAGGCCCGCAATTCCACGCGAATAAACGCGAATAGTGTTTTATTTTTGGCTGTTGTCGTTAGCAGCATAAGCGGTGAAAGAAGAGTACCATAAATTCCCGAAGGTTAAACTAGCCAAGTAGGAAAGAACGCTGTCTTTTTCATTTATAGCCGCCGCGATCGATCGCAACATCAACATCACAATTTTCGTTTACGTTCCAGCACAGCAGTTTAAAAAGATATTTTCCTTTAAAATTGCCCGAAGGATGGCTGTTTTCCAGGGTAAAAATAACTGATAACGCCAACAGCTTACTAAACTTGGCGGAAAGTACGCTTCGCGCTGCCATTTTTGTTTTGATTTTTGCAAACTTAAGAATTTTCCGGTCAATAGGTTTTTTTTAAATTTTCTACTGCAGTCAGATAATGAGTTACTTGTATCAGAAATGCAGAAAAAAAAATTGGAGGTCATCGACTTCGTTTCAAAGATAAAGCGTGTGGAAAACTACCCTGATTTGAAAAAGTTGGTGCACTTAATTCAGCATGGTCTACAGGGGTTTATAGCTAAAAATATCGAAGGCGAGTCAACGGAGCCAAACGATCTTAGTCATATTTTGTAGAAATGGATCTGTTGCGTAAATAATTCCAAATGTTACCATCGTTTTCACAAAACTTAACCCTTCAAGAGGCATTTGAAACCGTCGCACAGATAAACGATGAGCTAAAAAGAACTGAATTCGATGGTGCATTTTGCAAAAAACTCAAACTTCTAGTCAATAGAGTTTCTTCATTGTTTCGCTAAACGTAGAAAACGGTAGAGAAAATGATCCATCAAAAGAAAAATAGGGGTCAACGTCCAAGATCGTTACATCCAGGCAAAGCTATAGCAGTGGCCATCTGCCCTCTCATTGTTCACTTAATTACTTAGCGCGCGCTCTCATGCATGAAGTGGCGTGTGAATTTGCGTGCGCAGTAAGGATGCGCAGAAACAATTAGCGCGAACGTCCTTAAAATCTCGCGACCCCTCGGCTGATCGCGTGTAGATTTGCCACAAGTCGGCCTTTTCTTAATCCTTGACTTCTTTACCTCCCGCGAGCGAAGCGAGAGGGTAATCTTCTAGCGACGAAGTCGCGAGGGCAAGCGCGAGCGACAGGCCAGGGAAGAATTATTGGAAAAGGCTTCTAGAAGGTCTAATCGCGTGATGCCTCGTGCTGAATTGCACGCTAGAGCCCAGGCGTCTCGCGGAAATGTTACTGTTTTGAGCCACCTTAAAAGGGGAAAGCCTAGAAACGAAAACTAAAGTTCTCGTACCTAGTCCTCGCGCCTATGAGACACTGTCGAGGGGGAATGGAACTCGGCTGCGAGCAAAAACCACGTCATGACTGGATATTAGTCTTCATTTCTGAATAACTGGAATCTGAGGCAACTGGAATCCGAGGCAACTGGACTGGACTCCTGGTAAACTAAGAACTTAAGAATATTAAAGATCCGTAATCAGTATTCATAACAAAACTATAAAAAGCGTTCTCTGCTCTCGGCAGATGTCTTCAACGTATTACAATGAGTCAAAACGTGAGATGACAACTCTTTATTGATACCACAAACTTTACTCTCTTCTATACACGTAAATTAAATTACCACTTCAATACCACCGCAGTTGTATGATTATATACAGCAGCCCAAAATAAACAATAAAATAGATAAATAAAATTAAGCAAAGCGGTTCTTTAAGTTAAGCTGTTACTACATGTAAGTAACACTAACGGTAAAACATTTCTTACTTCTTTTGTGACAAGTTTAATTTCCTTCAGTATTGATTAATTAATTGCTTATTATGTCATCCTGAGGTATAGGAATACTTGCTTCTCAGGCCGGTAACAAGATCCTCTTAAGCTAAAAAATTTCTGCTTGTGTTAAATACCTATTTTTTTCGTCACGTATAACTAAGGTATTACCTTTCAACGTCGACTCTAATCGACTACAGCAACAAAGACAAAAAATCAAGTTCAATTTATCAGTTCCTTATCACTGCACCAAAATGTATCCCATTGCTTCGATGCGTTTGTCTCCATTATCTGGTCCGTTGATAGCTGTGTTTCCACAGGTAACACCGTCATGTGGATATCCTCTTGTACCGAACCCGATTCTAGATTTACTTTTGTTGCAGTTGGGATTATCGTCACCAAGCAAACCGATTCTTGCTTTTGACATCCAATCAGTGTCAGAAACAACATTGAACCCTTCCCTGTTACAGTTCAAATGTAAGGAGGCCTGTGAACCAATCAGCTTCTTCCACGTATTACGGCCTAGTGAGGTGTTGCGGTATTGGCCGTCAGCGATCAGTGAGTACAGAGAGTTGGCCTGCTTGTTGATGACAATGAAGTTGATCTGATGGCCGATCTTCATACCAAGGCAGATCTTGGAGAAGGGTGTGTTCCAGTAGGTCGGTAGCTTAGTCTCTTGTAAGTCAAGCCCAGTCTCTCCCTCAGAAACGTTGAATGATTCTTGGTTCACCCAAAGACTGGAACTGTAATGGAAAGTTCTCTTTGTGGAAAAAAAAAATTAAACAGTTTTGAAATTAGCCAATGCTGCTGCGAAATGACTGTACTCCATTCGATTCGTGCCAGCAGAAAAATAGTGTTAATGAATTTTCTCTATAATCCAGCACCAGGACTGAGACTAAGCCTGTGCTAAGACGATCTAAGTCAAAATTCACTCAGTTCTCTGGA
>Ga0126339_10000629_pt1 | contig 20533 bp, 5 predicted proteins | sample OrbTmetagenome_2_FD_92532 | JGI IMG/M metagenome (GOLD analysis project Ga0126339, IMG submission 92532) | Coral microbial communities from Petempiche,Puerto Morelos, Mexico - Orbicella T R C metagenome | ecosystem: Host-associated > Invertebrates > Cnidaria > Coral | place: Petempiche,Puerto...
TATGATTATGATTATGATTATGATTATGATTTATCTTTCTTAACAAGGTAGTTGGGCTTTGATAGCTGTATTGAGTTAGCAGGAAAGGTTTGAACTGCTTAGAGTTAACATAAATGACGGTAATAAAGTAAAGCGTAGTTGGATGAGATTTTGATATTGAATGTTTAAAGAAGTAAGCAGGAAAGAAAAAGTGTTTTTCATGGAAACACTTTTTGCTTAGTTAGACGCCTAACAGAGGCATAGACTGCATTGTTCAAGGAGTAGGCACCGAAGAGAAATTTCATCGAGCACCGATGGCGCTAACCGCTTGGGTGGCTTAAGAGCACCCCCACCCCCCTCCCCAGCTATGAAAGTCTTATTTTTAAGGGCCCGGAAAATGCCATCGTTTGTTCCCTCGTTTTCCAGGGAACAGTTTCATTAATTACAGTATGGAACAAAGTTGCCTATTTACTAACTTGAGGCCTTATACGTCAATCTTTGGATACTCGAGCGTACTCACGTGCATATATGATTGCTCCTCGCTGATTTTTCAAATAATTACGAAAAGGAAAAAGAAAGAGTTTTACAGAAAAACTTTTGTTTATAGATTTACTTTTAACTCATTAGTATTTTAAATTTTCACCCGTTTAGTCTACATTTAAATTATTCAGACAAATACACGTTTCTGTGTATTGGTTTAGAGCACTGCATTTGAGAATGTATTGGGGTATTTTCCTTCGTTTGTCAAAAGTTTTAACGAGTAGAAATCTTTTATTGTATCAGGAGAAGGCTGATTAGTTTATTACAGAAATAATTCTAAATTTTGAACAAAACTAAGAAGCTCAGTCACGGGGTTTTCAGTTATATTGGCCACGTACAAGTTAAAATTAACCTGGAAATAGCAGTTTACTAAGATTGAATAACACTAAAGTAATAATAAAGAACCATGAAGGAACAAGGATGGTTTTGGATGGAGAAGATTAACACGGATTACCAACGGCGAACTTGGAAAATGTAGGCTAAATTTTTCAAGATGCGCAAACAGTGACGTGGCTCCTTTAAGAACGGGGACAAAACAGAATAGGTGTTTGATATTCATCGCTGTCTTAATCTTTCAATTATTTCAGCAGTGTCTGCAATGGAAACAAATTTCTTCGGGGAGAAAATGCTTATTCTATTTTTTTTTTTTACCCACAGATGAAGAGAGACGAAAAGTTGAGAAGGAACATTTGTGAACTGGCAAGAAGCACTGGATGCGGGGAATTGAAGATTAATGTCTTTGACGACTACGACAAAGGAAAAAAATAGACATGTATACCTGGAGGGATGATCTTGACAAGCTTAAATGACAAAAAAAAAAAAAACTAAAAAGATATTGTAACTTCAAGATTTTAAGTAACAATTTAAGATGTTAAAACTGATAAAAATAGTTATGAATAATAAACAAAAAGAATTAATTTAGCGATCTCGTGGGTTTCTCTGTGCTGATTTTTTTAAAATAGCTGAGGTAATAAGTGCGCTGTGATTGGTCAAAGACTTACTGACCAATATGCCGGTGAAAAAGTACAAAAACAGACGGAAATTAAGTGAAAATTATGTGGAAGGACAAAGAAGTGCAGAAATTGAACGCGAATAATCTAATTGCGTTAACACTAATGTGACTAAATTACCTTCAAATGTCGGAATGAATTCTCAGTAAACACTTGCAGTTGTCCGGAGTAGTGTGGATGGGGATTGAGAGACGAGACGTCACACTAAAACAGTTAAACAAAAGACTAATAAATCATCTGTTTCTTAAAGGTAGCTTTTATAATCAATTGCTAAAAATACTGAATTTACACAACTTTCAAGACGTCTGCATGGGCGAATTTTGCTAAAACTATTCAGTACAGTAAAAGATTTTACCCCTCTTGAACAGGCCATCCATTTAATAAAGCGGTACTTTTGAAATCAAGACAGAATAAAGCTCAGTTTAAAGCACTTTACGAAAGATTTGATGGGCTTTAATTCACACTGAAGAGGCAGAAAAGTTTGGACTTTGATGCTTAGACTTGTGCCCAGGCTACTTGCGTCAGTGGTTACTTTACTAAATGACATAATATTAGTACAAGGTACAAGAGAAGTTAAGAGTGGTTCAACAGGATTTTGGGATTCTTCTAACAAGTGCGATAAAAAGAAGTAAAGAGTTGGACAAAAAAACTATTCCTTGTTATGTCACTGGCATTAATTCCCTCTTATTCGCTTTTAAGCTAAGTCAACATTTGACTAACATCTGGCAAAGATACGTTGGCAGCACTACATTTGAGAATTTACGGGGATATTTTGCCTCGTTTGTTTCCAAGAAAATTGTAACATTTCAATATTTTTTTTAGGACTAGAAATAAATACAATATTTATCTTTCATTTGAAAGCGGCCTTTAAATTTGCGTACGAGTACTAGACTGCGTTCTAGGGAACAGAGTACACGAGGCTAGAAGCTAGAATTTGGCTGGGTAGACGCGGTTAGCGGGAAAAAAATTATAGACAAAAGTATGGGAAATTAAGAATTAACAGGGCGTCTTTCAGCCCAGCTACGGCCTTCCAATTTCATGAACACAATCTGCTGCCAAGTATGGTAAAGTTGTGTAAAATTCAAATTTGATTTCAGTAATTTGCCATCGGATTCGCCGCATACAAACATTATAGTTTCAGACCATTTTGCCTACCAGCCAAGATGGCGTCGAAAACCGTGATTAGGCATATTTGTCTTGACCCTAAAAAAGTTTATAATCAAATTATTCTACAAGATCATTTATAATTTTTGACATGGCCAAAAGAACCGAGACTCCTCCCATGTAAATTTATTTAAAGAAAGTAACGCCAAGACAAGACAAGTTGTGAAACAAGTTGTGAAACAAAAACTTATTCTGCAAGAGAGCTAAAAAAGCTTATAGAAAGATTATAAATTATGTCCAGTTCAAACTGTTTACTTTATACTTGCACCTTCAACATCAAAAAAGAGTCAAGCAATCCGTATGCATAATTAATGATATAGCCTGCGAACGCAGACGTATTTCCGGCTGTCACTTGGTTTCACCGAAATATAACGTCAGCGAACCCGAGCCAGAAAACGATTTCTGTGACGTAATGACTTTTGTTTCTCCTTGGCCAATCAGATTCCAAGATAGAATGAAACTCGAGTGCTCCTCGCAGTGAATACTTCGCGCAGTAGTTCTGGGGTTATTTGAGCTAAACTGTGATTGGCTTAGAATTCCTGCGTCACAGAAATCGTTTTCTGGCTCGGGTTCGCAGACGTTATTTTTCGGTGGAACCAAGTGACAGACGGAAATACGTCTGCGTTCGCAGGCTATTAATGATAGGAAGGTAGGGACAAGTTGTCTTACAAAAAGGCAATTAAATATAGAACCTATAAATTATGTTTCCAAAAGGAAGCTTTCACAGTCAACCAGTAATTTGCTGATGCCTGCAGGGGTTTTTACTTCCTTTTCTGTTTGTTTTGTCATATTGTAGATTGCTTTCTATGTCCTTTATATTAGTAAGAAGTAATGAATTTATTTGTTATCGGCTAGTCATGTGTGGTTAGGAGTGAGTCTTCGACAGCGTCTCGGACTTTTTTAGTGATCCCAGTGTTAGTCCATGCTTCTTAAGCCTTGTTTTCACTATCTTCTCTCTTAATATTTTTAGCAGCTGTTAGGGATCCTCATTCCACGCGCTTGGGATAGCTCTTTCTTCGAGGAAAACGAAGAGAAACGACTGTGGACAGACTAAGAGCTCAACTTTAGATATGTAGAGCTGTTATGAATTAGCTGCCAAAATTGAGACAACCTCGTAAACAACTGTAGGTGTTAACTGAGAATTCATTTCGACAACTAAAGAAAGTTTAGTTAGATTACTACTAACGCAATTTCTGCAATTCTTCGTCCTTCCACTTAATTAACTCTAGCATATCAGGAAGGAAATTTCCTAGGTAGGTATATTGCTAAATACGTTTTTGACCAATCACAGTGCACGTAGTATCTCAGCTATTCTATAAAGCAGCGTGAAGAAACGCTTCCACACAAACACGCGAGACGATCGTTAAGTTAATTCTTTTTATTTCTTACTCATAATCATTTTTTAACGTGATATTTTACCCGTTTCAGCGTCTTAAACTAGAACTTAAAGCTCAAAATTACAATATTATTTTTAAAATTTTTCATTTAAGTTTATCACGATTATCCCTCCAGGTATGCTTGTTCATTTTTTTCCTTTGTCGTAGTCGTCAAAGACATTAATCCCCGCAATTCCCCCGCATCGAGTGCTTCTTGCCAGTTCACAAATGCTCCTTTTCAACTTTTCGGCTCTTTCCCCTGTAGGTGAAAAAATGATAATAGTAATAAAACAAAATACAAAGCAATTTCTCTCCAAAGAAATTTGTTTCCATGTGAAGAAATATGACATGCTTCTTCTGCACCTTCGGCGCCCGATTAACTTTCTCTTCGGTGTGTACCCCTTGAACAATACACTCTGTGCCTCTGAAAATCCAAAGTATCTTCATTGACCTTATTTAATTAAGGGCTTAAACGCAGACGTCTTATTAAAATAAGAATGTTTCCATGAAAAGCCCTTTCCTCTTTCTTGATTAGTTCTTTGAACGTTCAAGAATCACAATCCTGTTTAACCACTCTTAACTTCATTACTGTTATTTACGATGCCCGGATACAACTCTAAGCAGTTCACACCTTTCCTGCTCACTCAATACATCTATCAAAGCGGCCCAACTACATTGCTAAGAAAGATAAATAAACTGTCTAAAAGTCCACAAAGTGATGAACGTCAAACCTCTCCTTCCAATTCTCTTCTTCCCGGAATTTTAGTGGTAAATCCTCTGAACATTCAAAAATTACAATCCTATCGAACCAATCTTGACTTCATTCAGTTATACTAATGTTATGTCATTTACCAGAGTAACCACCAGCGCACTTAGTCTGAGCACAAATCTAAGTATCAAAGTCCAACCTGTCCTTCCTGCTTACTATGAAAGCCCATCTGCATTGACTAAAGAAGAGGCGACAAACTGTACGAAAGACAAAACATTAATGCTGTCTAACCTTTTCTTCCAATTCTCTTTTTCCTGGTATATTACCGGAGAAGGCATCACTCTCGGCAGCCAAAGTTGCGAGCAATAACAGAGCAGCAAAAACTACAACAGCTCGGGTCTTCATTCTTCATATACTTCAGCAGGTCCACAGCGCGTAACTTAGTACTCCAACAGACTTCTTTTGTCTGTATATAAGAGAGAGTTTCTCTTTACATTTCTTTTCAGAAGCCAAAATGACATTTATGATTAATTAATTTTTGTAACTAAATCTGCTGTAAGCTCAAAACAACCGTCCGTTTGATGAAACCCTATCCGAATGTATTTCTTGATGAATGACTTCTGAAGTTAAACGCTTTACACGAGCTTTTCTCTGTCTTGTGTTATTATTTTAACATACAAACACTGTAATTTCAGACCATTTTGCCTACCAGCCAAAATGGCGTCGAAAACCGTGATTAGGCGTATTTGTCTTGACCCTAAAAGAGTTACAGCCGAGACTTCTCGCATGTAAATAAAGAAAGTAACGTAGATACAAGTTGTGAAACAAAAACTTATTCAGCAAAAGAGCTAAAAAAGCTTATAGAAAGATTATAGATTATGTCCAGTTAAAACAATTTATTTTATACCTGCACTTTCAACATCAAAAAAGAGTCAACAAATCCGTGTGCATAATTAGTTCGAATTCTTACTGATAGGAAGCTAGGGACAAGTTGTCCCACAAAAAAAGCAATTAAACATAGAGCCTATTAATTACGTTTCTAAAAGGAAGCTTTCATAGTCAACTAATAATTTGCTGATACCTGCAGGGGTTTTTACTTCCTTCCTGTTTGTCTTGTCAGATTGTAGATTGCTTGCTATTTCTTTTATATTAGTAAGAAGTAATGAATTTATTTGTTATCGGCTAGTCATGTGTGGTAAGGAGTGACTCTTCGACAGCGTTTCAGACTTTTTCAGCGTTCCCAGTGTTAGTCCATGCATCTTAAGCCTTGTGTTCATGAAACTGTCTTCTCTCTTAATGATTAATGTTAGAAGCTGCTAGGGATCCTCATTCTACGTGCTTGGGATAGGTCTTTCTACGAGGGAAACGAAGAGAAACGGCTGTATCCAGACTAAAAGCTCAACATTAGATATGCAGAGCTGTTATGAATTAGCTGTGAAACTCGAGACTTGATGAAAAAACAACCTGATAAGCGCTTGTAAACAACTGCGGGTGTTAACTGAGAACTCATTTCCCCAATTAAGGAAGTTTAGTTAGATTACTACAAAGCAATTAGATTAATGCCTTTTTGAGTAGATTGGAGCTAATTTGGCCCAATCCAGCCTGAAAATCTCCAAAATGTCCAAAAAATGTAGCCAAAGTTGAGCGAAATAACAGAGCAGCAAAAATTACAACAGCTCGGGTCTTCGTTCTTCAAATGCTTGACCTACAGCTCGCCACTTAGTACTCCAACAGATTTCTTTTATCTGTATATAAAGAGAGGGTCTCTTTATATGTCTTTTCAGAAAGTAAAATGACATTTATGATTAGATCATTTTTGTAACTAAATCTGCTCTTATGCTTTTAGTTCAAAACACCCGTTCCCCTACAAGAATATACTTCTTAATGGATAGCTTCTGACGTAAAGTGATTTATACGGGTTTTTCTATGTCTCATCTTATTATTTTAACATACAAACGCTAAGTGGTCAATCTGTAAAAGGGTGCCTTAGGTGGTCTTCGTTATATCGGAGTAGTCGCGCTGTAGTAATGATATTCTATGTTACTAATATAAACGAATACAAAGCAATCAACAAACTGACAAAACATGAAAACAAAAAAAGGAAGTAGAAGCCCTTACAGGCATCCGCAAATTATCAGTGGACAGTGAAAGCTTCCTTTTAGAGACATAATTTATAGGCTCTATGTTTAATTGCTTTTTTGTGGGACAATTGGTCTCTACCTTCTTATCATTAAGAATTTGAAACTATATGCATACGGATTTCTTGACTCTTTTTTGATGTTGAAGGTGCACTTATTAAGTAAACTATTTTAAACGGACTTAAGCTTTTTTTAGCTCTTCTGCTGAATCCTTTTTAGCTAAATTGAGCTTTATTTTGTCTTGTCTTTTATTTAAAAAGTACCACTTCAGCACAAAACCAAAATAACCGGTGCATGTCCAAAGTGAAACTTTCCGCTTCAAATTCCTCCAGCGTAGTGTGGATAGGGCCTCCCTTTCATCAAATAAACCTCAAGTAGTTAAAAAAAGGCATACACATTATGCCGGTTTCAAATATAGGTAGTTTTTGTTGATACTGAATTAGGACTTTAAATTTCAAACAAGGGCCGAGACGTCCGCATGTGTAAGATTTCTTAATAATCATGAGGAAGGTAGAGACAAGTTGTCGCACAAAAAGTAGTTAAACAGAAAGCTCATTGGTTACATTAGTTTGCAATTAAGTTAGTATTTTAATAATGAGAAAGTAATTTGCATTTCATTAAAGGGTCAAGATTTCTTCATGCGGAAGATGAAAGAAAAAAGTTGTCCCACGAAAAATATAGCTCAGCGAAACGCTAAAAGCTTATAAACCTTATAAATCATGTCAAGTTAAGATAGATTGTCGTAATTAATTAGTACTTTCCATATTAATACAAAAGGGCGAAGATGTTTCAAATTAACACTTTTCTTGTGACAACTTGACTCTGCCTTCTTATTAATAAGAAATCTTACACATGCAGACGTCTTGTTTGAAATTAAAGAACTAATTAATTATTGTAGAAATAGTAGCAACTCTGAAAACAAATCCGAGCTCCAGATGGGATTTCAACCCACGCCCCTCCGTGATCTAGCTAGATGTTCTAGCCACGGAGCAACTGGAGACTATCACGAGCAAAGGTAAAAATGTGGGTCTTTGGCTGGAACCGAATACCGCAGTCACACAGCCTAATAATGACTCTTAACAGCATAGCGCAGTCAGATGTGGTAACACTCAACTGCCCACTCCTGTTCCCACAGCATTTTTCGTTCTCCCAAACTTTCAATCGTGTCTCCATAACTCGATAGGAACACCGAAAATGTTTTCTATTTCTTAGAATAATTATAATGTAAAGCGCGGATGACTTCTATAAGAGACTTCATGGGATGCAATGATTTTACATCATCTCGTTCAAATCAAACTGGGAACTGTTCACAGTGCAATCGATATCTTCGCTTTGCACATTTTGTTTTCCATCCTGAGGTGGCTGGCGCGAATATAATGTAGGAAGAGTTCAAAAAGCTTCTGCATATTTTTCTGATGATGCAATCAACTTCGAAGATGGGAGCACGTTTCCGAGTATTTTATAACGTTAACCTTACAAGCGAATACTTTTCAAGGTTCCATCATACACTGTCTTATAACTGATTGACAGCTAAAACGTTTTATCAAAGTCCTATCTATCGTCATCGCGCACGCGTAGGCTTATAAATTGCTTATTCAATTCATTCTCATTTAATTTTCTATTTTCTTCTTTTTGCTTTTTGCCTTCCGCCATCCGCCTTCCGCATGCCGCCTGCCGCCTGCCGCCTGCCGCCTGCCGCCTGCCGCCTGCCGCCTTCCGCCTTCCGCCTTCCGCCTTCCGCCTTCCGCCTTCCGCCTACCGCCTTCCGCCTTCCACCTTCCGTTGTCCAGGATGCAAACCTCTGAAAACAGTGTTTTGAGGTTTTTTCTCGAAAATGGGAAAAAGTTTACTAATATTAACTATATTAACCGAATAACAGTGCAAATATTTCATAAATTGAAAATTTTATTCATTCATGACCTGGATAATTTGTCCTTTGCCAATCTTGAAAGTTCCACAACATTCGGTTAAAATCCAATAAAGATATCGTGTTTGAAATATTGGTGATCTATCTGTCTGTTTGGTCTCAATAAGTAAAGCTTTAAAGTTTTACTTCGGTCTCCGAGAACCCAAATTAGCCCTGTTACCGGGGGTGGGAGGTAGAAGCGAGGGGGGGGGGGCATATCGAAAGGACTTACATAAATGTTCCATTGAATACCTGAATACACACCAGTCATAGAAATGTTAACCAAGTATTAGGGGCGTTTATGACGGTAAAAGAAACAGTATTCAGGACCATGATGAAAAATTCTCGTAAGCACACATCCTTAAAGCTTTTATGTGAAACATAATTAAAGTATACTAAATTGAATCCATTTTGTAAGTACTTTTGACTGTAAACAACCGTTGCTGTTGGCGTTGCTATGTTGAAATGGAGCTACCAGTTTGCAAATTTTTTAATTTAAACTTAAATCAAGGGTCAATTAGAGCAAAATTGTTTCAAAATATGTTTTGCAAGTGGTCAAAAATGTTGAATCTTCACGTTTCTGAAAAATTGTTTTCTGTACAATTAAATTTGAAGGTTTAAGACCAACTTAAGTGTTGAGTGTTCAAGTTCATCCGCTGTTTCCCAGGAGATGACTATCCCTTTGAATGCTTGGTTTACCTGGACAGCTGGTGGGCAGTTCCTGCAGATAGGCTCAGCCATTTCTTTTAATTTCTTCTTTGTTTTGAACCTGCGCTGGTTCAATTTCAGCTTTAGAGCATCACCGTACGGGTGCTAGATTTCTCTTCCATTTGCAAGCTATGAGCACCAGGTTCACATTTATTTCATAAACTTCATAAAAAAGATCTTTCTTCACGCGTGCGTAACACATGCGGAGATGATGCACTATGCTGCGTCAAACTATAAACCGCCGGTTATGGAGTTGTGACGTAGATTAAACGTCTGTGAGCTTTCCCGCGCTATCTTCCTTCGCCGCAAATCTTATTTTACCTTCCCTTTGCCTGTTGAATGAATTAGGCATAGATGTTAAGGTTAATTTGTGTTAGTTATATAGCTGTTGAAAATTCACGGTAGAGGCTGTGCAAGACTGCCTTGTTGTAAAGTTAGAAAATATGGCTAGGGAGGTGATAGTCATTGTTCCTCTTGCCGAAATCAACATGAAAATAGTCTAAATAGATAGTTTCACGCCGGTACTTTAGTTTTCAAATTGTAAATGAAAAAAAATTTGGAACGCTTCACGAGTTTGCGTGTCATCCTTGCGCAGGGGCCATGCTAATCTTCTCTGTATCGTTCCAATTTTAATATATGTGCTGCCGTTAAGCGAGCACGTCTATAGCTAGGTTCACGATGCCGTTTTATTTAGTTCATTTGCCGTGGGACTCTTACTAAAGGTATAAAGAAAAAAAACACCTGTTTGAAATTTCAATTGCTTGCTGCACGCATGCGTATAGTCCACGCTATTCTACAAACAAAAACCTGAATATATATCGCTTTTGTATCTATTTGAAGTTGTCTATATTTTCTGTTTTAATTGCCACAATTGGTACAGATATTGGCCGAAACAACTGCATCAAACAGGCACAAGCATGGTATAAATCTTCCATTGTGAACTGAAATGCCATACTTAGGGAGCTGCTGTAACGTTTACTCCGTTTCTATTGTAAGAATGAAGAGTAATACGCCGTATGATCAGCTTTGTGACCTCTGGACAACTTTTTTTTTTTTACCTCGACGTTGAATGAACGTTCAAAATTTCCGCCACATTAGCAAATTCAGCGAGAGGACTGAAAACGAATTCAGTCTCAGACCCTCGCAGTTACATGGTGTTCAATATGGCGGATGTTGTGAACAGTCGCGTGGGAAGCCGGATTCTACCATTTTAAAGCCGTGGCCATAGCCGTGATTCCGAAAGACACTGGTTATTCAGGTGTGTAGAAATCTTAATTTCATTTGTTTTCTGACTTGCAAGCTAACATTAACGATGTCGCCAACAGCCAATTTGAATGCTGCAGAATTTTGGCAGGGCTGCTTTCTGCTGCTTTGTACGGTGCCGGGCTTTCTGGTTCAGCTCATTTTAAAACATGTGCGGTGTAAAATTGAGTTCCGCTGGACTGCACTGTTACTGTAGGTGACCAGATGTGGACAATTAACTTTCCCGTGTGTTGTTTATCCCAACAATTTGCAGCATTATGAATTGTCAAATTATATCCGATTATATGCCTAACCAGTCTTACGAAAGACAATCGCTCGAACGCAATTCGCGTTTAGAGCGTTCACAGCCTTTCTCGACGCGAAGTAGCGCGTGAAGAATCTTGAGTCCGAGGCATTCAAGGAGCATCTGGGTGATGCTGGATGCCAGTGGTTAGACAGGCTAGATTAAGTTCGAATTCACGCACGTCTAATCGAGCGCAAGTGGAGGTCAACCTGGATCGGATTATCGCAACGGATCGCGGAATGTGTCGTCAAGGCATTAATATACTAACATTTCATATAACAGAAAAATGCACAGAAAGAAACATGGGAAACTTAGAAATTTACAAAGAAAATGTGCTGTTTTAATCTTTGCGCTTAAAGGTACAGGTATACAGGCTGCTGCAGCATAAAGACGCCTGCATCCTCACTAGACCTCAATAAAAATCATGGGAGGTGTCTGTGTGATTACCGTAATAATTATGCACCTTGCAAATTAGCGGTGCATTAAAAGCAATATATTTTGAGCTGCTTTATTTTGAAAAGATTATAATCTTAAACTTAAATGCAGAGGAAGGCCATATAGCTATTGAGCTGTAGTTCGTATACAGTTTGTGCTTTCAACTCACTTCTGTAGTTTCTTTTTGGGAACTGCTGCCAGAAAATCTCAGAAATCTTCCCTCTGTTCACACTTTCAAAATCCATATACATAAGTTGCTACTGGCTATTACAGCTGCCAAAACTGTTATTCCCTGCGTAACATAAATTCAGTCCATCGGTCGCCGTGTTTAAATCGTGTCTAAAAACTCATCTTTTCAGAATTGCTTTCAGATGATTATTTCTATCTTAAAGTTTATCCTTAATTTAGTTTAAATTATTATATTTAGTTTTACTTTCATGACTGCAAGGCGATATAGAGCTTTGTATATACTCACTATATAAATAAAGTTATTGTATTGTATTGTATTATTGAATTTTATGATTTTTAAATAAATACATGTACTTCCACAAATACGCTTGAGATAATTACACTGGTCCTAGCTCATCCAATGTTGTATGTAGATCCCTCCTTTTTATTTTAATGATCCCCAATCTTAACTTTTAGGTGTCCCTATTTGTGTTTGATTTGTTTTCCTTCAGAATGACTTCAGGAGCAGATTTAAAAAGAAAATAGTGCAGCTTAGAATGAGCATGAATGCTTAGAATGAGCATTGCTGTTTTTGAGTAGCATACTGTGCATGTGGTACCCAAATATAAATTGTGGCTGATCTTCAGATTTGTCCAACATAGATTTGTAAGAAAATAAAATTAATAGAACAAAATTTTTATCACACACAGCAGGTTGGAATAATGATTCCATCAATGGTTTGCTTTTACAGAGATGCCAACCAAAGGAATCCAAATCCAGGAGATATATGAACAGGTACCAATTTTGTCTGAAATTACATTCACATGAACCTCATGTTTCACCTAGAATGGAAGGGCAGGTGTCGAGTTTCTGTTGAAAACACTTAGGAGGTGGTACAGGAGTACGCTTTTTCAGATAAGAAAATACACTAAATAACGTGGTTTTGTTGGCACAACATTTTTACTATTAATTGGACTCATTGTGGTATGGCAAATCACATCTTGAAGAATCACTTGCAAGTGCAGTACCACCTACATGTACAGAAAACAGCTCATCACAGCAACAAACATACAGCTGTAAGACTAGATATTAATCCACATTTGTACAGAAAATAAAATAATTCAATAAGCACAATAACTTTTCATGTACGCGTGTATTTTGACAGCAGTTTTTATTTACATGTGTAGTAAATTTCTTTCATGATTCATTAGGCTATTTCATGAGAAATCGCCCAGTCATTTTTTTATCGGGTGTGAAATTGTCATGTACGTTGAACAAAAACTCAAAATAACAAAATAATACAACATTAAATATCGACACAAAATTTGCAATGTGCAGTTCCAGATAATATCCATACCTCCCCCACAGAAGAAATTCCATTTAAGCTTCATACATTTCTTTAAAGTTCTGGATCTTCCAGAACCCACCCACCCCCCCCACCTCCCCACCTCCCAGCAAATTCTAATCCCTTCTGTACCAGTATGGATTTTCTGGAACTGCACAATATTTAATTAAACCTATTTATGAAAGTATGTGTGCAGTAGGTGTTAGCTGCCTAAAATAGCCGTGTACATACATCTAGTTTACCGAGTAGCATGTTAGTACTAAGTGGAACTAAATATCTCTGAACAGAAAAACAAAGATAAATTAAAAAGACAAGGTTAAGTCACTAAATTGCATTTTAATAAGACTGATTAACAATGATGACAACAAGAATTCTGAAAATCTGAATACAAATATCATGTCTTTAAATTTTTAAAATTATAGAGAGCTCAGACTCATTCATCTAAATCATCCCATCTTTTTGCAACATATTATCTGAACGAATGAAGCCCATGTGTTGTTGTGTTGACTCTCAGTAACTCAAGGTACATGTAGTATGATTCTAGTATGAGCCATGCAGATCTTTCACAGATGATGTTAACTTTATCTTCCCTCAGTTACTGTATCCAGGTTGATCAGGTTGGGAAAAGCTGAGTACATGTAGCTTTAGATATTTTAGAAACAGCTACATGTACCTCCCTCTTGTATTTGGTAGATAAATGTGTCTACCAGCATTGTACATTTAACAAATTGACATCAGTTTTTATGCGTCTGTCCTCTTATTGATGATAAATTGTGTCATAACATTGTCAAAGTGGCTGTGGAACCACGAGCTGCAGGCGAGTTGTTCCGTAGTAAATTCTGACAATGTTATGACGAAATGTATCATCTGTAAGAGGACAGACGTATAAAAAACTGACATCAATTTGTTTTTTACAATAACAAGACCCAAACATGGTCAAATGCCTGGAATAAATGAGGGGAAAAGACGCCATAAACAAAGATAAGTGGATTTTATTCAAAATGACGCAAACATTGCCAATAGCTTTCCCGCTTTTTGATTATTGGCTACTTAAAAAAGTCCATAAAATCTCATTAGTTAAAACGTTGACAGTTTGACAGCTGAAAGTTGAACTTGAAAGCTTGCACGAATTAAAATTTTATAAGTCTGTACTCTTATTGATGATAAAAATGAGCCAATCAGCGCACGAGAAATTAGAAAGTTATTGTGAAAATATATATATAGGGAAAAAAGTGCTCACCACAAAGTCTTACTGTAACAGCAAACACAATGGAAAAAAAGAATGGCTGTGATTAAGAATTTTAAAATGAAACGTTGTTGACAAACTTGAGGTTCAAGTGGGACATCTGTGGCCTAACTTTAACTACATAATAGTACAGCTACATGTATTTTTAAAGCATGATTTCACCACAAATGGAAATTTACATTACTACGTTGTCTAACATTCTACAAGCATAAAAAATACACTGTACATGTATGCTATAATTTGAAAGAAAGATTATCTTAAACCGTACTTCTCAAAACTGTAGGAGACATTTTGGCAGGAATACACTGGGGTGATGGTCTGCACACTGGACTCCAGGCTGGGCAGTCTCACTTCTGGCTGGGGTCATTGTGTTGTGTTTCTTGGCAAGTTCTTCACTCTCTCAGTGCCTCTCTCCACCCAAGGTGTATACAGTGTAAATGTAATGCTGGGGGTAACCCGGTGTTGGAACTTCGCACAATTTAATCCGCAAGTTTGTTTGTTTGTTTTTTTTTTTTTAAAAGCAGAATTGGAAACGCTTTCACATCTCATTTTGTCTGCAAAACAGAAAAAGATGCAATTAAGAGCAAAATATAATGTGATTCGTGAATAAATCGCACTGCCTTTCCTGCGATTTCATTGGCTACTTTAAAAGGCCTTGAAATCTGATTAGCTGGTTTGTTTTAGCGTTCATTCTCATTGGCTGGGAAGAAGATGCGATTTAGAACAAAAATGTTGCGATTCGTGAATAAATCACACTGCTACGAGCCAATCAGATTGCAAGGATCACCGGTGCTTTCAAATTGGATGTAATAAATGATGAAACCACTTGAGAAGAGCGTAAATCATCTCCGGGTGGCCCGTGGTACTGAGTCGCACGATAGTTGAGAAAAAACCTCCCACTAAAACGGTGTGAATCAGAGTCGCACATAAACATTATCATGACACAGGCTTATTTAACAAAATTTTTTATCCGAAAATGATCAAGTTCTTCATTCACATGAGCTACCTCTTCTGAATTTATGTCACAGGGCACGCCTAAGGTGAATTTACATGGGTCATTGAATGATGACGAGTAAAACTAGGAAATAATTTCACGGATATACCACTTGATTACATTTTAATATCATGGTTGACAAATTACCCCTTCAATCATTGTTTTTTATCATGTTTATTGTATTGAGAAATTTCGCGCAAACGTTGCCATGGCAATTTTGTAATTTCACAAGTGAAATTATAAATTAACGCGGTAATTTCGCGCCAAAATTAAGGAGTTATTTGTCACCCAAGGCCTTGATAGTAGGCAATTAATCATCGCATTGCTGCCCAAACTTTAATAATGTCGGATGTCGCGGTATTAGCAGCGGTGTTTCCTGAATATCAATATCACGCTTAACGTCAGCTGGCAAAGTGTGGCATCTCAAATGCTATAACTTACGTTTCAATTTATCTACCAATGCTTTAACAAAACGACAGGATAGCGCGGAATTGGGTTTCCTTCATGATGATTAATTTACGTTTTGCTTTTGTTCTTTAAAATGGAAAATCATAAGATAACCTTCTTCGCTCGTATTTCTTGGTCAGTTTTCTATTACAACGAGTTGATAAAGAGTCGGAGTGCCGGAGAGCGAAAGTGACATTCTAAACTGAATTGACTCGCATAGAATAGAAATCATGAGAAATGGCCCTTGACTTACAGGGACTTTCTGCACCGTTTATTTGACGGTTAATACGGATCGTCGCTTCACCCTTGAAATGTCACAATCAACTTTTTGGTCGCCGATACCTTTGTGAAACCCGATTTATTTGCATTTAAAAAGGAACCGGAATAACCAAACAAAGAAAACAGTATAGATTGGAAAGGTCAACCCTTAAATTTTCCAATAGATTAAACTAGAACTTGCTATCTTGGGCGATATTAAATATCGGAAATATCAAAAATGTTAGCTAATAAGGCCGGTAGCATCTGCCAAATCTCGATTAAATTTCACCACGTTTGTGTAATGCTAACAAAGCCAAGCTTCTTTTTGATTGGTTTACATTGTGCTCTGTCCTGTTTGCAATATTTTATGCAAATCGGTTTACAAGAAAAGCAGTCCTTTTGGCCTTTAAAGTCCTTCAACGTAAATCTAGTTTCTTGCGATATCTTTGTTACTCAAATCAGTTCCCGAGTTAACGTGGCAAAGAGTTATGCGAAGATGTCTTATAACAATACCGCAGAATACAGGAGTGATAATGAATCCGGTTTTTACGCCACATGCGATGATTATCTTAATCACAGATCTGTAGAAATTGTTAAAGTCGTCGTCTGCACTGTCATCTTCATAACGTCTACCATGGGTAACACAATGGTTGTTATTGTGGTACACAAAGAACGGAGAATGAGAACAACCGTGAACTTCCTGATCGTCAACATGGCTGTCTCAGATTGCCTGTGCACTCTGATCGTTATTCCAAAAATTATCACGCAGATATTCACCTACCCAGCTGCATGGTTAATTACAGGAGCAGTAGGTGACGCCTTGTGCAGAATCATGCACTTTTTCCAAGACGTCACTGTAGCTGTGTCGCTACTGAGTCTTCTGATGATTGCCATTGAACGTTACTACGCAATTTCTTGTCCAGTCGTCGCTAATCCCATTCCACGGAAACGATGTGGATTCATGATAGCTTTTACCTGGCTGATGGCTTTTCTTATGTATGCAACGCGTTTCTGGACCTTTAAGTTATCCATCGAGGTGGAAGGCCCAATTTGCCATCACAGTTGGGAGCAACTGGCTGAAGATCCACTCAAAGCGTGGGAAATAGAATTTTTCCTGCATACAATTCTGTCCGTGATAGTTCCATTCATCGTTGTAACTGCTCTTTATACAACAATCCTTGTCAGAATCAGACGGATATCTGTTCCAGACGATGTTCGGTCGATAGGACGAAGGCGTCAACAAAAGCGTAACCGAAACGTGCTTCGAATGTTGCTTGCAGTGGTAATCGCTTTTGGTTTCTGCTGGTTCCCATTTATAATTTTAACTTACGTAGCCACTTTAGTCTGGATTAACAGGGACGTAGAAGTGCCTTGTGGTGTGGAAATCATCGGGGAGTGTGCATTGTATTTGGCATATCTCCAGTCTTCAGTAAATCCGGCCATTTACCTTGGGTTCAGCGAAAATTATCGTCAAGGAATGAAAAAGTTCATTTGGCCTTGCCTATCGCGCCGCTCTGAAAAACGGTCAGTTTGCAATCAAGTTGAAACACCGCAAATCAAGGACAGAAAGCGCAGAATGAGGCACGTCGTTTTGGTTGCTCAGGGTCAAGATCTAGAATTACGCAGTGTTCACAACCTGTAGCTTAACGAAAGTTCTATAGCTTTAAAAGAAACATTTTCTTTGGGATTTTGAAGTAAAAGTGACCCTTGAGTCAAACTTCTATTTGTTAATGCGTCGATGTTTACCCTTCAGTAATTCTTCGTCGATACCGTTGACTATACAGATAAGTTCCCAGCCAGAAAAGCATAATTTTCTTAAAACATTTTAAGAAGCAAATTCTTTGACTTAAAAGAAGTAAGATTTTCTCAGAAAAGGTATTGAAGACTTAAAGAAGGGTGAACTTGTCTTAACGTAAATATAAAGAGACGAATCTGCCAGCGCTAAATTAGCAAATACATGTAACACACTTAAGATATGATAGCTGCCAAAGAGGCAGATTGAGGGGAAAATCAGTAGAAGGTTAGTGTCATTCTTTATTGATTTGGAGACTGTTTTTGGCACGGACAAAGTATGTTTTTGTGGAAGACAATTTTCATAGTTCCATCTTTCGTGTTTGTTTTCAAGTGTAAAACACAGCTGTTGGTTCTCATAGTAAATGATCCAAAAACAATAAACCTGGGAAGCCTGTGACATCTTGTTTGCAGAAGGTGGTCCCAGAATACGATTTCTCATTCCACGTTATTTTTGTTCAGTCAATTTTGTTTTTCTGTTTGTTAATTTTTTTTTTGTCTTTTTGGACTTCGATGTCCAGAAGTACTGACATAGTTGAGACGATATCCCCATGGATGAGGAGCAATTATGATGAAAGTTTAGGTTGGATCTGGAGTTTTTCAAGTAGAATGGCCCAATTTGTTACCAACAGTTTTTAATCGAAAGTCATAAACGCCTAAATTATAAGTCAATTTCTTTTTGTTGCATGTTACACCCTTTCATTTCCCTTCAGACCACACCTATCGAAAGATCTCTTTGACGAATGTGATCTACTTTTTGTAGCAGTTCTTCATTTTACCGATCTTCTATTTGCCATTATCCTGTTGATTCCGACAAAGAGGAGAAATTTGAAACCAGAATACCTCGAAATACGCCTAGCCTCTTGATTTCAGAGACCCTTAAGCTTGTATGAGCTGCGGATGATGATGGTAAACTCCGAAGGTGTTCTTCAGCAGCTTCTCAGCTTGCATTGGTCTCTCTATACAGTGTATATGTACATTAAGGTATGATGGAAGACGTGTTCAAATGTTCGTAATACTCAAAAAGCTGTTATTTAACATGAAATTTTAGGTGCCTGTTGTAATTAATTTATATGTTAATTGCCTTTACTTGTGGCAATCAAGGGCTAATGTACCCCTGTCCAGAACTTTACATGTACTCTGATGGAAAACAACATTTTCCTCGGTGACCATAGTTTATATCCTGTTACGCGCCATTTTGCAGCAATCCAATCTCTGGAACTTTTACACTTAAGTCGAGTAGCCAGAAAACTACGGGTTAGCATTTTCTTCAGACAGTTGTGGGCATTATTTGTGGCTTTAGTGAATGTGTTAACCGAAAGTCTGTAATTTAAGTTATTTAAGTAAGTCGTTAGGGCTCTCCACTTTTAATCAGGAGGTCTAGGGTTCAAATGTTACTCCCTGCTACTAGCTGCATCTGAGCTCCCTTATTTCGATTCAAACTTGTCCAGACTTTGTGAATGGCTAAAAATTTAGCCTTCCGGCAGTTGGGATTCTATGTATATTTACATTCATAGACAACGCTGCACAAACGTCTGGCTAAGAGTGCCCACTGTGCCTAAAGGAGTGATTTTACTCGCAGTTAAAATAAAGCAATGATCATGATTGATCATGACAGTCACAGGGACCGCTGAGTTCAAGATGAACTATTTCAAGGCACATTTCCTGGTGCCTTTAGACAGCCCAAGAGCAGAAAGGAATATTAACGAAGGAGGGAAGGACTGAAAATGGAAGAACATGAAAATCGTCCGCGATCATCCCGTAACTTGGTTGTCAGAGTTTCGTGGGTGAGCTGGATAATATATTCATTGCGAAATAAATTATTGCGTACGTTTCTTAAGAAATATAAGTATAGGTAATCATACGGTTTTTCTCGTTCAATTTGGAATTAATTTGCACTTGTGAGTTTTTTAAAAACTCACAAGTGCTAATTAATTCCAAATTGAACGAGAAAAACCGTATGATCACTTATTAATGATATTAACATGAAAAAAATTCGCGTGGAGGAAATGCCGGAAGATCTTCCTTGAAGCCATTTTTTCTCATTCGAGTAAACTTTTTTCAAAGTTTCCGCACTAAATTTTGGCCATCATTTTACGTGATATCATTGGCTTAGAAAATTTCCTATTTTCTTTGAGCCAATCATAATCTAGAATTACGTTGTGTAATTTGCACTGGTGTTACACGTTTTGCACTGGTGTTACACTTTTTGCACTGGCGTTACACCTGAACTGCACTGCTCTCAGCCAATCAGAATCGAGTAATTTTTTCATGTATATTATTAGCAATGTAAAATCCAGTGAGGGTCTTTCTTTGTTTAAGGTCCTAAGAAAAAATAATTGCCTTGACGCTCAAGTCGTTGTTCGGTAGCTCATGGCGTTAATTGATTTACAAGTACATGTTTCCAACGAAATGATTAGATTTGAAATTTTTTCATAAAACGGGTATAACATTGAAATTTATAATTTACTATGTGCTATAATAAAAAAGATTGGCACAAAAGGCGTCTGAGATGGCCGAGGACCACATTTATATTCATAGTCCACATTGATGTAAGGTGATTTACTTGCTACAACTGTAAGTTGGTCTACAAGTGCATGTCTATGGTGGCCGAGGACTGCCACTAATTTTTTTGGTGGTATTTTACTTCAAAATAACGATATCAATTAGAAATAAATTGATTTGGAATACAAAACAGATGCTAATTTAAAATAAAAGTAAAATGGAAATTAAACTATAATTACTTGTAAGTGTGAAATAAAATGCAAATAAA
>Ga0126339_10000631_pt1 | contig 20493 bp, 15 predicted proteins | sample OrbTmetagenome_2_FD_92532 | JGI IMG/M metagenome (GOLD analysis project Ga0126339, IMG submission 92532) | Coral microbial communities from Petempiche,Puerto Morelos, Mexico - Orbicella T R C metagenome | ecosystem: Host-associated > Invertebrates > Cnidaria > Coral | place: Petempiche,Puerto...
GACCAATCAACAGGAGACTTCTCAGTGTCCATTAGAAACATTTCCAAGGACAGGTACCAGGCCACTCCCGTTAACCGGTCAGTCAAAAGTGTTCTATCGGCGAAAATTGAAGGTCTAGAAAACTTCAACGTCTTCGACAGTGTCTTGGAATGGCGTCTGGTCAGCGAAGTGGAGCTTGATGCTTTAGAGACAGCCGAAGGAACCTTAAAAAGCCAAGGTACAAATGAGTGGACGATAAACAGGAGATCAATTCCTGCTGGTGTCTACCAAGTTAAATTTACCGCTTCCTACAGAGTCGGGGATCCAGCTTTCCCCCATACTCTAAACGCCTTTGACTATGGTTTTATAGAGGTCATTGCCGCTCCTTTACTAGCAATGATAGATGGAGGAAGCAGTGTGCGCTGGGGGTCTGAAGAAACTGTAACTGTGGATGGTTCGCTAAGCTATGATGGAGACGTTGGTCCGGGGAACTATGCTGGACTTACTTTTACTTGGTCATGCCACGAGCAAAAGGAAAACTTCACATTAAGTCACGATTGTTTTGGTTCGTTTGTTAATCTGGAAAATGCTAATTTTACAGCCGTTAGTATCGATCCAAGTCACCTTGAAATCGGAAAGACCTTTATTCTTAGGCTCACTGTGTCCAAAGATGTGAGAAGCTCCTTTACTGAGATGTCATTTGAGATAGCAGTTGGAGAAATACCTCAGGTTTCTCTTAGGTAAACATTGCAATTGCAATTTTGAAATGACGCCTTGTAGGGACAATTACAATTGCGTTTACTGGACTCACTAGTGTCAGGTCTATTTGATCTAAACTTTTCGTTTTTTTGTGTCATTTCAGGTGCTTTGTCGATTGCGGTGCAATAGTGTCGTCTTCAAACAAATTTCGAGTTACATCAGAATGTCTTAACTCTGGAGCAACTTACACGTGGCGCCTTGAAAGATTTCGGCCAGATAACCAAGTCTGGGAAACTGTCACAAACCTTGATGAGATTACTTCTACATCTATCAATGCGTCAAACATCATTATTAAACCAAACAAGCTTTCCTCTGATTCACAATATCGTTTACAATTAAACGTTAAAGCTCCCATGCTGGTGACCGAGGGCTTAGCTTTGCTACAGTTTGAAACTGCAGGCAAACCTTATGGTGGACATTGCAAATCGTCGGTTACCGAAGGCGTTGAACTTGAGACAGAGATCACCTTCGAGTGTTTGGAATGGCAAGATAAAACCGGTGCACCGTTAACTTATGAAATTCGACGTGAAAACACTCTCATATATTACAGCGCCTCCACTAAGTCTGACCCTATAGCGTTATCCGCAGGACTGCCTGAAGAAAATTACCAGGTGCAAATTGAAATAGTGGTGAAGAATGTAGTTGGAGAGTGTGTGATACAGATCTTGATACTGAAGGTACGTGCGAGTAATTATCTATGTTGTATGTTTCATTTGCGAAATCATTTTGTTTAATTCAACGAGGGTATTCGATTTCCCGTGTGATATTTTACAGATAACACCATCCTCCAAACTTGATCCTTGCCATTCAGCACTGGAGGAGGTAAAAGACAATTTGAACAACCTCATTGTCGACATGGACGAATTTTTGGGTAAAGGTGAAATAATTCAGGCGGCGCAACTTGCCACATTGGTCTTGAAATCAGCTAAGGAATCGAAAAATACGGAGTGCGGACAGAGCTTACCACGTGATGTGCAAAATAATGTAAGTAGCAAAGCTAATGTAGTTATGTAGGTGAAAGCTTCAATTTACATTTTTCTTTATACAGACCATCTATACTGTCTGAAAAGGGTAAAAATTAATGCAATTAGGCAAGGCTGGTACCACGCAGAAAACTTAACACGACAACGACACGATAGAGTCCGCTGTTGCATTTTTGCTTTCAATTTGCATTCTGTCGTGTCGTTGTGGCGTTAAGTTTTCTACGTAGTATCAGCCTTGTTTAATCGTATTCCTTTACCTGGCTATTTTGATTTTTTCTGGTGAAAGGAACCCCCAAAAGTCAGATTATTACTCGAAGACTCCCATAGATTCTTCTTTTAACGAAGCCCCTCGAAGTTCTCTAAAGAGGTCCAGATGGTCACCTAAAGATAAATTGTCCGCGATTGCACAAGGATAATGAAGATTTCAACGTTATCGGCAAGTCAGCCAGTACTTCCGACAGTTTTCATCCAATTTCTGTAACACAACATTTTCGTCTTTTCACCTAGATTACGTGTTCAGTGCTGTTTAGATTTGCAGCTATCACCGTCTCTACTGGGAGTTTTGAAATGACTCTCGTCATAGGTTCTGTTATAACCGCAGCTACTGGTGATAATCAACAAGTTTGTGAGGGTTTTAATGCATTGGTGAGTACTTAGCTTCTAGCCGAAGAGCGTTCGAGCAAAAATGTTCTACTCAATAGATTTTCTGCAAACTTCTACTGGGGACAGATAATGTGTTACTTGTTTCAGAAATAAATGGACTTCGTTTCAGAGATAAAATGTGTGGGAAGCTAGTCTGATTTTGCAAAATTGGCGCGCGTAAATCAGCATGGTCTTCAGGGTTTTTGGCTTAAAATATCAAAAATGAATCAACGCAGACAAACTATCCTAGTGCTATTTTGTATAAGTGAATCCGTTGCGTTAACAATTCCAAATGTTGCCAATGTTTTCACAAAACTTAACCCTTCAAGAGGCATTTGAAACCGCCACACAGATAAACAAAGAGCTGAAAGGTGCATGGTGCATTTTGCAAAAAAATTCAAACTTCTAATCGATAGATTTTCTTAATTTTTTCGCGGAACGGCGCAAAAATAAGATCGTTAAATCCTGGCAAAGCCATAGCAATGGCCATCTGCTCTATCATTGTTCATTTTATTACTTAGCGCGCGCTGGATGCATGAAGTGGCGTATGAATTTGCGTCCGCAGTAAGGATGCGCAAAAATAATTAACGCGAACATCCTCAATATAATTCAATGCGAATCCAGCTCAACCAAGCGGCGGGTGCACCGAGATTTATTGACTCCCATTTCCCTTCTTTTGACTGAAACAACAGTTATAAGCAAAATGTTTTATAAAACAAAAGGTAGACTTAGTGTATTTTGTCTTAGAACCTTCTATTGTCTAGCAGTAGGACAATTATTGGTCATCCGGAATATCCTTGCTACCTCGGGCTTTATTTAAGTTATAACGGACGCCAGTAGAGTTATGTATATGTAGTGACAGATTGCATTGTTTTTTTTCCTAGGAGTACACGCTTAGCTTTACTGACAACATGGTAGCTCTGTTAGGGTCTGCACTTGCAGATCCGGAAGAGTCTTTCTCTATTGAAATCGAAGAAGTGGCTGGAACTGCTACTGAATGTCTGAAAAATGTCCTCATATCAGCATCTGGCAGTGAGGAGAACGAGAATTCCTCGGAATCTAAGGTTTGCTCTTTGTTAGACCAGTGAACTGTCCTTTCTTCCTTTCTTTTTTTCTTCCACCTGCTACGCGTATTGTTACACAAGTGAATATGTGAAAGATCATAAATATATTTGAACTTCGGAGAAAGATAGGAAGACATGATTGATCATTGCAGCTATGACGCAATTTAAGAAGTTGTGATATCATAACTACATAAGCTGTGTATATCAACTTAATGGGTCAGTATGTTTCCATATCTTATAATTTAATTTAAGGTGGCTCTGAACCTTCTCTACATAATTCTTTTAAACTTTTTAAAAAGTTGCATTCTTTTATTCTTATCAAAATTCGATAATAAAAAACAGGTTCATCATACTGGGTTTTTTAATTATAAGCGCAAAATGCTAAAATTAGGGGTGTTTTTAGCAGGTCATACTGTTGCTATGGTAACCTATTGTGCCACGAAATCGAAACCAACATGTTCACTTGGTAAGTAGGTAAGTTTTTCGATACCATGACTGTGTCGTGAACCGATATAAAGTGGTTACAATGACACATAATAATGAACGTTTTGGGGACTGTTTTGAGCCACCTTAAGCCCTCTTATATCTGGTTTCCAGAAGAGTGGGTGGCAATGGCGCCCAAATTCTGGCACAATTTTAAAATAACTTTCACAGCAAGCTTCCATTTTGCATGCTTAAAAGGGTAATGGTGTAGCTTCAATGCAACATCGTGGCAATTACTGATGGTGTTTTGGGAACGACAGTTAAACGTTTACGTAAATTGATCCATGTTCTAATCAGCTCAAAGCTTGCAGCATCTTCAGCAACTGATTACAGTTTCAGTTTTCATTTTCTATGAACATTGTATTGATTTGATTATCATTTTTACAATTAGGTCAATACAGAGAAGGCCTTGGGGCAGATCGACGTTATCATGGATTCGATCTCCACACGCTTAGTTAGCTCTGAAAACCAAGTTATAGAGATGGAAGATTTGTCAATTACTCTGAGTAAAGTCACCTCCAGTGATTTAAACGAACTGGTTGTCGGAGAAGGCTCTGCCCAGTTTAAAATGCCAGCTAATACTAATCTCAATGCTGTGGGAGATATAACTGCAAAGGTAATAACAAAATTGACCTGAGACATCTACAGCTAAATGATCCCGGCAATCATCACTATTTTTCTTAAAAGCTGTGGCATCGACGCGTAGAATAGGTTCGTATTTAATGGAAGCACAATGCAAACGTCTAGGAAAATAAGCTACTAACACTTGAAAGTATTTAAACAACAGTGTACTTCTGAAGTAGCAAATGCTATAGCAGTCAAACTCCGAATCAAGATGAGCACACGAAATATATAAGATGATAGGAATAGCAGTTTCCAGAGCAAACGGTTCCCATCTGCGTTGGTTCCGCGACTAACTGACAGGAAAGAAGATTTGTTCTTCGCTTTCACTTTCTTAAAAAATTTTCTCTATTTTCTGCCTCGAGAAAAATGTAACTAAACATAGCTAAATGCTATTCTGAAGCAATTTGTGTAAGGAGACAGAAAAGCGAAGGAAATTCGTCCCGACTTTCATTTTTTTTGGTTATAATTTAAATATTTATTACTTTACAGATGATGACCCTTACAATAAACCCATATAGCTGGGACAATAGCAGCCTTTCCGTTACATCAAGCGTTTGCAGCCTGGAACTAAAAAACGACCAAACAGGAACAATGAACGTGTCGGACCTCGAAAATGACATAGAGATAACAATACCCACCAACAACGAGGAATCAGAATCGGCTGATCAGGAGAACTATTTTCTTAAGCCATACGAGATGACAATAAGTAACTATTACGCCGAGCTTGGTAATGTTCCTGTGTCTTTAAGCCTTGAGGGAGTTGATAAAGACGCGATAGTGGAGGTGTTTATAAAATTTGGATCGAGACCAACCGTAGAGGATTTTGATCAAAACTTCACAGTTGCGTTCACTGCGACTTGTCAAAACGGCTTATCAGTGGGCGACTACAACGTCACTGACTGTGCTGTTGAACAGATTTCATTCACAGTGGTGCCATCGGAGTCTACTGTAATCTACGTGGGAATGCTGCTCCTCGGAGAAAAGAATGCCACCGAACATTCAAGAAAAAGGAGATCCTGTTTTGGACATGGAAGAGAAAGGCGTTCTTGCATAGGTACAAAGGAACCACCACCGAATGGCTATAACAAGACAGTTATACCACAGTACGATTCATCAACGGATGTCAGGTATACCATGTCAATAATGCAAGCAAGTTGTCTGTACTGGTCTCAGACAAAGGAGAAATGGACATCCGATGGATGCAAGGTAGCATAACAGCATTGATTAAATATACTAAGTCTTTAAATTTACGATTGAGAACTACCTGTTTCAAAATATTGCTAAAAATATATGTTCAGAGAGATTCTCCATTTCAGTTCTCTAATTAAGCAGTGTACGTTTGCTTATCATAAGTTCATGCACAGATATGGTAAATCAGTACTTGATAAACTAATGAGTGCACGAGGCAAATCGAGTGGATAGTCTGCAAAGAAACCCTGTACAACAAAATGCGTTTGCATTACAACAACAACAACGACTAAATCTTATAACATATCGACAAAAAAGGAAAATAATAATAATAATAATAATAATAATAATAAAATAATAAAATAAGTGCAAACGAAGTTTATGCCATCTCATAAAATACATGTATAATGGACAGAGAAACAATGAATTATACTCTATATCGTACAATGATCATTGGTCATCGTTTACAATTGAAACAAAGATAATGTTGAGTCACCTTCGGAGACAATTCTACAAAGAAACTAGGTCTATGAAATGCAGCAGAGTTTGAGGAGTGAACATCCGAGACGGGGTCTCCCGTCTACATAACATTTAGCGAAATGGCTTATGGCTGGCAAGTTCATCTCTTATGATTGCAGTAAGATTAATCGATCATCTTCTCGTCTCCACATGCAGGTCGGACCCGGCTCAAACAAAAAGTACTTGAAGTGCCTTTGCAATCATCTCACTGCATTTGGCGGAAGCTTCATACAAGCGCCGAACCCCATAGATTTCAACAAAGTTTTTACGGAATTTACACGACTCGGTGAAACTGGAAATATTGCCGTTCTAGTGACAGTTGCAAGCGTGTTTCTTATTTACTTTATTCTGGTTGTCTTCGCTAGAAAAGCAGACAAGCGAGATGAGAACAAGGTAAGGTATTAGCTAAGAACTGTTGTAAATAAATAACGGCTTTATGTGTCTTTAAAACGGGTATAGCTCAATCACTTACATGCGCTATATTTACGTAAAAGAAATAAATGAAAGCAAGCTTAATTTTGGTCAATACTTCGCGAAACATGTTTCCAAGAACTTTCTACTTTTCTCATATGTAGCTGGATAAAAGTGTAAAGCTGACGGAGTCAATATAATCACTTTTTTGAACCGAGAAGAGGTGGAGGGCGAGGTAACTAAGGATATTTCTTTGATAATCAAATACTGTGATGCGTCGCCCTATAGTGGTTATAGAGGCAATGAAACTGGCCTCTTATTCAGCTGGAATGTAACAGATATATTAGCACAAGGGGGATCAAGAAGCATGGAACAGACTACGATCGGTCCGTACTTCTTGACATCGGAACAGCTATTTTTCCATCCAGAAAGCTAATAGTAAAATCTTGTATTATTAGATTGTCCCTCCTAAACGTATAGAAGTCGATGAAGAAGGAAGCTATCTCTACGAAATAGTTGTCAGCTCGGGAGTGTGGAGGAACTCGGGTACAACTGCAAATGTAGCCCTTACAATTACAGGGGAGAGCGATGAGAGCAAGACAGTGTTGTTGCGAAATAATGGTAAAAAATGTAACTTTTTCTCACGCGGAAGTATTGACGGGTTTGAACTCGTTACAATTGGATCACTTGGGTCACTGAAGGAGATAACAATAACACATGATAACTCTGGGAAAAATCCTTCATGGTTCTTAGAAAATGTTGTTATAAAGGATAAACAAACGGACGACCAGTGGAGGTTCCCTGTGAATAGATGGCTTGCTGTAGAAAAAGGGGATGGTCAAATTGAAGTCACAGTCGGATGCCTGGGTCAAGAAAATCCATTTGGATTCTCAGAGCAAGTGCGATCACGTGCCCCTCGACAACTTGCTGACAGCCATATTTGGATGTCTGTTGTTGGCAAGGCATCAAGCAGTACATTTACTCGAGTCCAAAGAGCATCGTGTTGTCTGTCAATTCTCTTCAGTGCGATGATCGCCAATGCTATGTTTTATAACACTGATGGAGAATCCGATGGTGCCATACGGGTTGGACCATTCAAGTTCTCATGGAGGCAAATTGTTGTGGGAGTGCAAAGCGGACTTATTGTTGCCCCTGTAAACATTCTGATTGTGTTTCTTTTCCGTTCAAGCAGACCAAGGAAGAAACTGGAAGAGAATTACCAGACTGCAGCAAACTCTTTGCATCTAGTTGAGAAAATGAGAAAGTCGAGCTGTGCCCTGCCTCATTTCTGTATTTACATTGGTTGGTTCCTGTGCGTCGTTACAAGCCTTACGGGGGCCACTTTTACTATATTTTACAGCCTTGTGTGGGGGAAAGAACTCGCTGAACAATGGCTCGCTTCTGTTTTTACTTCATTGTCAGAAGACGTCTTCTTTGCGCAGCCAGCAAAAGTCATGTTGTTAATCATTTTAACGTCCATGTTCCTCAAAAGAGGTAAAATCAACAGGAAAGAAAGTGAAGTTGAAACTGAATCTAGCAATTACGAACACATTGACGAGGACCCAAACAAAATGCTGAAGAGGTACGAGTTGTCAAAGATGCGACAGAATAAGAAGAAGGAGGTCAAGCTCATTGGGATGATGAAAGAAATCGTGCTTCACCTACTGTTCATATTCCTCATGGCGATCGCTTGCTATGGTAACAAAAATAATAACCGCTACCAGATGACTAGTTTCGTGAAAGCACCATATCTGAAGTTTGAAACCGTAAGTGCTCTGTATTTGATATTGAAATTTGAGCCGGTTTGCTAGCTCAGCGAATGACTTACACTGTCCAGAGACGGTACACTCATGTTAATAATGTAAAATGATTACATTTTGTCCAAAATTAGACAACAACAGCACTCCTACATTTACAGTTTTATGAAAATAAATAGAAAAATCGAAAAAAATGTACAATTTGAGTCTAGAGGCGGAAATAACCCCAAAGTTTTCTAGTCAGCCTCCAGTTATTATTAGGCGATGTCAAATCCTTTGAGCGGCCAAAATCATGATGTGGTGATATCTCGAAGAAAAACGAGCGTCTCGGCAAATGCCATGGTTGTTAATTTCTTTGGGTAGCTTACATACCGTGAAAAGATGAAGGTAAACTGCCGACCTCGATCTTTTCCTTCGTATACATAGGTTACTCATCCGCACAGATTATGGGGATGGATGGGCCAATATTTCCTCCCAAATTTATATGCAGGAGTGTGGTACAATGGCAAAAAAGAAGAGGAGGAGGTCTATATTGAGAACAAGAAATCCATTTTGCTTGGGATGCCAAGAATGAGACAAGTTAGAGTTAAAAAGAGTAAGTTTGGTTTAAAGTCTAATGGTAACTATCCCTTGGAATACTTTCGTTTAGACAGGTTGTAACCATTTCGAATATTTCGTAGGCTCATTGGTTAATTTTATATAATAAACAAGGGTACAGACACACAGCTACAACCATTGCAGGAATCGTGTTGAAAGCGAGTGACTTTAACATGTGACTTTCACTCCAACATGTACATATTCCTCTGTACTGTTAGTACTGTTTCTATCACTGCTCCATTTTCGCTCAAGTGGATGGGTATCCATTTCCGCATTGTAAAAAATTGTGATTCTTCTCCCACCAGGATACAGAAGACCATTGAGTGCGAGTATAACTGAAATGACCTTGAAATATATATTACTCCACCTGCTCTAATCCAATCCTGAGTCGAGAGTGCCTTTGATGATTAAATGTACAGTTTGCACGTTCTGAAAAGATCGCTTGCAAAAAGTATAAATACATTCCAGGTTGGTTTTATTTGAAGACAAACAGTAAATCTACTTTAAAAAACCACTTAAGCTGGCTAACAATAGTTTCGACCTCTTTCCAGCGCTTTTAGTTTGATAGATCAATAATATCATACTTTATCAAGTGGCGGTTCTGAATCTCTTCCACGGAGTTGTTCTTAAACTTTGTAAAATGATTGTACTTTGACATGCTGATCTCAACTTGATATAATGAATGAGGGCCACCGATCTTGTTTTTGAGTTATAATCAGGCAATTAAAACTAAAATGGAGGGTGTTTTAGTAGATTATTATGGTGCTATGTTAACCTGTTATCTACTTAATACCGTAACTAGTTCACCAATGAAAGAGCATTCGTTTGAAGAGTCTTAATATTGATCCGTCAAAATATGCATTTAGGTGCTGGAAAGAATTATAAATTATTGTCAGCCACCTTAAATAATAAAACTCACAGGAAACATGGATGAGGACTGAGGTAGTAGTCGTTTTAAATGAAGATGATATTAACAATGAATTAAAACACAGGTCTGAATGGATCCTGAATACGGTAACTCACTTTCTTTGTTCATTCCTTAAGGCTCCTGTGGGATCCTCAGTACAATGATCTCACACTGCTATCACGACTACACCTTCGCGGGGGAAGATACTACCTTGATGAGCCTACCAGGATGGAAAGAATTACCTCCGAACACCACCTGGCCTGATTCTATAAAGATGTGCCCTCTTCCCTGGCGCTATCAAACTCCCCAAGATCTTGGCAATGCACTTCCCATGTGGGGAACGTACAAACTGTACAGGGGAGGTGGATACATCGCCGCACTAGGATATAACGAACAAACAGCGGAGCGCGTTCTGACTGAAACTCTCAGTCAAGGGTGGATTGATCGGCAGACTAGAGCTGTAGTTTTAGAATTTACGGTGTTCAACATCAACACAAACTTGATCAGCATCGCAACGTTCTTCTATGAAGTACTGGCTACCGGCGCTGCTTACACAACAAAAAAGGTTGAGACACTGGAGCTGTATAGCACGGAATCGGGATCCCAAGAGTTTTACTACATTTGTCAATTCCTTTTCATGGCTATGACGGCGTTCTATCTTGTGCTCATGTTGATAAACCTTTTTCGTCAGCGAGCAGCTTTTTTCAAGTCTCCTTGGAATATGATTGAGTTTTTGCAAATTCTATCTTCTGTGGCCTCTTTTGCGTTCTACATGCTGAAAGCTAAAAGCATTTTGAAAAGCATAAAGGCTATTCAATCCAACCCTTATGCCATCATAAATTTTCATTCCTCTTTGTCTTGGACTGAGTGGGAAAATGCGTCAATTGCTGTTGCTATTTTCATGGCAACTTTGAAATTTCTTCATCTTATTCGCTTTAACCCCCACGTCATCTATTTATTCTCATCTTTTCGACAGTCAGCTGGAAACCAATTGTCCTTTCTGTTCGTTTTCTGTTTAACTTTCAATTCCTTTGCTACGTCAGGAATTGGGTTGTTTGGTCCATCAACCTTATATTACTCAAGCTATTTGCGAGCGACTGTGTCACAGTTTGAGTTCTTACTGGGAAAGGCAGTTCCCTTGGAGGAACTTCGAGCCGTGAACCGTGTCATTGGCCCTGCCTTTGCCTTCTTATACATGTTGATGATGACCATTCTTCTAATGAATTTGATTGTTTCTATGTTGAACGATTCATACTCAGAAGCCAAAACTAACGTGGAGGAAAGCGCAGAAGATTTAGAAATAGCACATTACTTCGAGGAGCGTTTAGCGGGGTTGCTCGGTAGTGGAAATGGGGAACGCCACCTAAAGAAGCTATTTTGCGACGAAGCAACATTTGTTAACATGTGTCGATCAGAGGCGGAACCGAACTGTCTGAACTCGAACGGAATTGTTCAGTCTACGAGAGAAAGAATGGCCAAAATCGACCAGCGAATCGGAAAGCTTATTCAACTATCGCAAAAAGGAGAAGAAGATCACTATGAGGAGGACATTGAGCTTCTTAATCTCTTACTTGCTGGGTCACCCAGGTTACAAGGACAAGATTTAGAGGAAGCAATCATGTATTAAACGACTACGCATGTTCGAACCTCGAACATGCGTACTGAGGGTTGATCAGTTGGACAATGAGTTTTGGAAGATTTTCTCTTGATTTCAACATAACATTAACTTTAATTAGAATTATAGGGAACACTTGCATAATAATTCTTAATCAAATCTGCATCGCCAAGCCACGTAATATTTCTGAACGGGTATCAGAATGAGAGTTTGGTACTACTTATTTTCTTCACATATTTTTTTTACAGCCGAGGAATTTCCAGAAGTAAACTGATGAGCAGAATATGTTTTAGCTTTAAGTTCGGGATATTATGTTTTTTTCCTGCCTCGTAAAACCACCACGAATTCACACTCGAGCAAATATTTTAGTATCGAGCATTAGGTGAATTCTTTTTACTTCTACTGGAGCACATGGAAACAGCTTCAGCTGCACAAGTACATTGCAAAAGTACCGCTCACCTGAAAGGTAAATTGTCGTCTCTCTATATAGTAGTGGAGGCAGTGGTAGTATTGGAATATATTGGTCTCGTGTCTTGAAGGAAATCGAATCAAGTCAATGCTTTTCGTACAGTTATTTGACATTGTTATGTTTCCTTAAAACAAATAGGCATAATACATTTAATTGCATAGTAGCACTCTGTGTACGTGTGATTATTAAAATATTATTGAGTAGACAGCTTTTGCAAGGATGGCATTAACAAAGATAACATTTTCTACTGAGAACCAAAATGAACCATGAAATAATAACAGTACTGCTTCAAGCGATAGCCCCCTAAGGAAAGCAAACGATGCCTTAATTCAAAATCAATAAAATGGTTACCAAAAAAGACAGTTGATTTCTTTGTTAGGTTTTTGATTATAGAATAGATTAGTCTGTCCTGTCTATAGCCTATCATTTATCGGTGTACTATGGGTCCTTGGCAGAACACGATTGGCTTACTCCAAATGGCAGGGTCCCCGTGAGTTCCTTGTTTTCACGGGTAACTCTCGAGGAAGATGTTTTTGCAGCAAGTTCGCAAATTTCAGATGACACAAAGAACTTGAGTACACCTTGGGCTGGGTCCAACCGGACCCGAGTCCTTGACCTCAACCGTATGGAAGCAAATGGAAATTCGAGAACGACATGTCTTGTCCCATTGTTCCCAGGCCAGGTTGCTCTCCACGGACAAAACGAGAAGAGATGCGCGGTAATGGTTGTTTAGGCAATGACACGCAAGGCGCCTTTGACTTTCCAAGTGCAATAGGCTCAAAACTCCATGCGCACCGCGCTCCGAGAAAAGAAGGACAGACAATGTGTAACAAGCAATCCCACAAGCCTGCTAGCGTATAACTGAAGAGCAGCTGCATGTACAAAGCACTTCATAATCATACTCTACACGGATGAAGTGTTCATTAATCATGAAGTGCTATGAACTATCAATGATGGTTTAATGCTATTTATAAGCTCTTTGTTCATAGGCAAGTAATTTAGGGACTCCATACTCACTTTAACCCTATTTCGCCTGGGTATGTTTTCAAAGGTTATTTTATCGAAATTCGGTGTGCTTTATGGTGTTTAAATATACGCAGATAGACGATGATCACTTATGCAAACAAGTTTGAATGCCTCACACAACATGTAAGTTTGATTAGTAGTGAATGAATACTTTTGGAATTTAAATGGACACAAACAGCACCCCCTTCTAGCTAACGCACGGAGAAAATTTTAAAAAGTCATGCTAAATCGAGTCCGGGTGTTTCTCTTTGCAAGTCATGTGGCTACCACCTTCGTAAACCACTGAGGAAAACTGCACTCATTCGTAAGTGACCCCTCCCCCTATCCTTAGCTTGAAATTGCTGTACATTTGCGATTAGATGTTAAAGTAGCCAGTTCCAAGCTCTCTATCACTGGGGACGTGTGAAAAAACGCGCGGGCGCAAAGCGGCGTCTGGGAAAAAAAAGGAGAGGGCGCTCAGTCTTATTCTTTTCTCTCTCAGACCCCGCTCTTTGCCCGCCCGCTTTTTCGATCGTCCTACTGACTGAGGGCCTGGAAAAGGCTAATGCTTCAGATTAAATGGCTATGCAAAGTTCATATTGACTCTCCCAGAATAGCGTTACAAGATTGGCTATTTTAGACGCTTTCATGATTTCCCAAACCGGAAGTGGTCTAAAAATAACTTGAGCATGAGTATCTCACCCAGGGGCATTTTTAGAGGGAGGGTGCAGGGGATGTGCATTCCCCTCTCCTACTCGAGATGAAGCCTTCTTCTTCGTATTCGCTTTTAAAAATGTTTACCGTGACCTCTGGCTCAACAGTCAGTTACGCCATTCCTTAGTGGTGCACCCCCTCCTAAGAAAAATCCTGGATCCGCCCCTGTCACAGTGTAAGTAAGTATTGTACGTGTGGTATTGTAAGTATCGTTTAGTGGTATAAGTAGCTCTTAATTGAAAAAATGAAATAAAATAATAATCATAGTAAAAAAAAAACTTGGGAGTGGCTACCTTGGGTATAAGGCCTATATGGAGGTTTAATTTTCTTACCCTTTATCTTTTTTTGTTTCGTATAAACTCGCATAATTAGTTTTCTAACTCTTTCTGGCCCGCCTAGACTGGCACTAGCTATCCGCGAGGGAGGCCAATTGTAACAGTGTAAGTTGACGGACAAAAAATGAAGATTGTTGTTGAGGTCTACAGTGTAGTTATTGTACTATCAGCTTTAACAGTTCAACATCTTCTCCTATACTATCTTTCTCCTGACTGCGTGTCAGCTTGAGAAGCATTGCGAGCTGTTTATCCACTCTCTCTAAGCGCTCGTCAGTGCACTGGAGGATCACATCAGAGTTCAAACAAAATGGCTCAGCATCCGAGTGACACATGTTGACCACCACGGCTTCGTCGCAAAACAACTTCTTTAAATCAGTTCCTCTTTTCTCGCTACCAAATATTCCTGAGAAACGTTCCCCAATAAAATGAGCCATTTCAAGATCCTCCGCACTATCTTCGACGTTGGTTTTGGCTTGAGTGTAAGATTCGTTGAGCATAGACACTATCATATTGACAAGTAAAATTAGCACTGTCAGCGTATAAAGGACAGCAAATGCTGGACCAATGATTCGATTTTCAACTCGAATCTCCTCTAGCGGGAAAGCTTTCCCAAGCAAAAATTCAATTTGACCAGTGAAAGCACTTGTATAGCTGGAGTATAATTGAAGTGTTCGTCCAAACAGCATTACTCCGCATATTGCGAACGCGTTGAGGATGAGCAGAAAAAAGAAAAAGAATGATATCTGGTAGCTGATAGACTGTCTGAAGGACGAAAATAAATATACCACTGAGAGGTTGAAACGAATAAGATGTAAAAGCTTCACGGTCGCCAAGAATATGGCAAAGGAGATCAAAATGTTTTCATAGTTTGCCCAAGAAAGTGATGTTTGGAAGCTAATTAAGCCATAGGGATTCCTGTGAATATCCTTGATGCTCTGCAAGACACATTTTGCTCGTACTATGTAGAAGGCGACAGAAGATGCAGATGAAGCAACTTGCAAAACCTGAACAATGTTCCACGGGCACGTAAAAAAGCTAAGTTTCTGTCGGCAGAGATTGATTAAAATCATAACAAAATAGAAAAGCACCATAACTATGAATAGAAATTGGCAAATGAGATAAAAGTCTTGAGTTCCCGACTGTGTGCTGTACAATTCAAGTGTGTCAACCCGCACTGATGTAAAGGCTGCTCCAGTTGCGAGTGCCTCATAAAAGTAAGTAGCGATGCTGACCAAATTCGTGTTGGCGTTAAATACAGTGAGTTCTACCATAATAGCCCTTGTCTGTTGATCTACCCATCTATTCGCAGAGGCCTCCCTAACAACGCGATCTGCTGTTTCCTTGTCGTACCCTAGAATGGCTATATATCCTCCACCCTCGTAAAGTTTGTATTTACCGCGAACTGCACCACTCTTGATTTCTTGCGGGGTTTGGTATCGCCAAGGTTCTGGGTAAACAGCAAGAGCTTCAGGAAATGAAGTGTTCCGTGACAGTGGCATCCAGCCAGGCAAGCTGAACATGGTTCTGTCCTCGATTTTTGGAGTGTAGTCATGATGACAATTTGCAATAATGTGGCTGAGCCTACCACAGGAACCTAAGTAGAGAGAAAAAGATGTGTTTATAGTCCGTGGAATAAGCCTACTGTAGAAAAATAAGATCTCTCTAAAACACTGCTGCTATAACTATATACTTCTACAGGATTAAAATAGGATCTACTCTATCCCGAATTGCATAGAAAGCTAATCAATCATAGAGAATTTTACGTGTATAGCTTTAATGTGACATGTATATAAGTCAACGGCGGCGCCCGGTTAATATATTTTTTCATCGATGAGATCGTGAGCGTTCCCTTAGTAACTTCCTCGCAGTAACGACCAATCGACTGTAGGGACCAAGAGCTTTCATAGGACACAAAGGGAAAATTGCTACTTACTTGTTGTAATTCTGACTTGTCTCATTCGTGGCACACCAACCAATATGGACATCTTGTTCTCAAAATATACTTCCCGGATTTCTTTTTCGCCGTTGTACCAGAATCCTGCATAGACGTTGGGAACAAATATTTGTTTCATCCAACCCCACAGTCTGTGTGGGTGGGTGACCTGAATTTAAAGCGATAGAACCTTCTTTTACTTAATGCAAGAAGTACGCTTATTTTAGGTCACATAATGCTATGTGCTTACTTTCGTTTGCTCGTTTTCCCCTCGTTTTGTTTGTTTGTTTATTTTTTTAAATTCTGTTTTGTCATTATTGGTGTTTTTCTAGCGAATTAAGTTATGCCTTAGTAACATTGAACCCCGGTTGCCCCTTTAAATGACTTTTTAATGATCGCTACCAGCCATTCTAAGTCAATTTTGATGTTCAGTGCTGTACTTATCACATCAGGGGGTCTAAAAAATCCAATATAGATTAATTGCGATAGCCGGCGATCGATATTCTCAGAATGTGCGCAATTACTCGAGCCTCTGAACGAATATTCGTAGTTGAATCTATCGCAAATCATCGGATGACAAGGTCAATTTTGGAGTCTTCGAGGGTTTCCGAGCGATCTTTAAAACTATTTTGACGTAGGTTTGCTCACGACTAACGGAATTAACAACAATCGGACCAAGTTTTAATCAATCAGAATTAAAGTAAGTTTTCCTTTTATGTAATCTCTAACATTTAATTGCTGTTGCTGACTTCACCTTTTATGACAAAAAAACGGCCAGGATTTATCAGAAATACTTACCGAATCAAATTTCCCAAATGGTTGGCGCATGGTACTCGTCATGAGGAATCGGTGGATGTTTTTGTTGCCATAGCAAACGATGGCCATGAGAAACATAAATAACAGATGCAGAACAACGTCTCTCGCCATTCCAGTTAATTTATTTTCTTTCCTCTTATGATCACGTATTTTCTGCAGCTCGTATTGCCTGCGGAGTTTCAATGGATCATCGTCATGTAAGATGCTAATGTCGTCGAATGTATCACAGGATTCCTTCTCTTTCGAAGACGCTTTATTCTTTCCCTTTCTCATTATCAGTGCAAAGGAAATGGCAATAACTGCCTGCATAACCTTTGCGGGCTGTAGGAAAAAAATGTCTTGAACGAGAGAGGTCAAAATGGAAGCCAGCCACTGTTCAGATAGTTCTTTGCCCCACATTAAACTGTAAAATAAAGTGAATGCTGCAGCCAATAAAGTTGTCGCAATGCACAAGCACCATCCGATATAAATGAAGAAATAAGGTAATACACAACTTGTCTCACGACGTTGTTCCTCTACAAGGTGCTCAATTTCCTCATGTGGTTCGTATTTTTCTTTTCTTTTCCGTGGTTTGCTTGAGCGAAAAAGAAGCACAATTAAAATATTAACTGGTGCAACTATCAGACCACTCTGTACTCCAATGACAATCTGTCTCCAAGAAAACTTAAATGGCCCAATCTGAATAGTTCCGTCGGATTCTCCACTAGTGTTATAAAACATTGCATTGGCAATCATAGCACTGAACAGCAACGAAATACAGCAGGAACCTCTTTGCACACGTGTAAAAGTACTACTAGACCGTTTACTAATCACGGAAAACCATAAATGGCTATCTGTGAGCTTACGGGGGGCAAGTGACCTTACGTGATCTGCAAAAGTCGCAGGATTCGCCTTATTTTCACACAACAAAGAGACTTCCAATTGTCCGTCTTCTTTATCGACTGCAAGCCATCTATTCGCTGGAAATCTCCATTTTTCCTCAGTCTGTCCGTCCTTAATTATGGCTTCTTCCAAAAACCAGGAGGGATGTTCGCCTGAGTTGTCATGCGTAAAAGTTAGCTCTGTTAGGGACCCTAAGGGCTTGTCGGCGATAAGAGTAAATCCGTGAATACTTCCCCTTGCAAACAGTACGCCTGAGCTGTCATTACCACTCAGTAGAAATGGTTCGGTTTCTTCATCCTCTCCTTTTATTGAAAGTGTTACACTGGCTGTAGTTCCTGAACTTTGCCAAACTCCAGTGCTAATAACCAGTTCGTAAAGATAGTTTCCCTCTTCCGCAATAACTATTTCTCTTGGTTGCACCATCTGCAATGAGAGCGAAAAGAAATACTTTTCCAGCTTGAGAAAAGGTACGACTAAACTAGAGGGAGCGTTATGTCTTACTCAAGAATGAAATTAGAAGAGCTATGCATGAAAATAAAAAATAAAAACTTCATGGAGTAAACGAAAAGTCATTTCTTTGACATGGTGCTGCTTAGTGGGTAACCAACAGAACTGTCAATGACCATGACTCCCAACATATTGGCATCTCATGACAACTCACCAATCTTCTCACTGTTTCGCAGCTTTCGTTAGAGGCTCCGCCGCTGGGTCAAATTTATCGAAGGCAAATCGAACTGCCAGCTATGCAGGCTGTTTCACCGGTGCTATCTTGTATAAATGTTTAACCCAAAGTACTTACCCTATTTTGATCTCGGTTGTCTGCCCTCCTGGCGAAAACGATTGTGACAAAATATAATACGAATACGCAAATGATTGTAGCTAAAACCGCCACGTTGCCAGTCTCGCTAAGTCTTGTGAACTCCACAAAAACCTTCTCGAAGTCGATAGGATTAGGCGCTTGGATTAAACTTCCACCAAACATCGTTAAGTGATTACAAAGGCAATGAAGAGAGCCACCATTTGAACTACGCCCTACCTATAAGCAGATTTGAGGAAAAAATAGGAATACCATGTATCAAATTCAAACACCATATGTTATTATTTGATATCTTAGTTGATTACCTTAAGTAATGTAGGGTTTCCTGATTCTCAGTAACTAAATTTAGACCGAAGAAATACATATACTATCAATAACTATTGTTCATGTAAGTGACATAAAGCACAAATTACTCAGCAGTGGTGGAAACGATATCCCTTAGGTTGTAGCACATGGATTACTGGCTTCGTTGCCTCCGGCGCTCTCTCTACCCCTACGACCATTTGCGTTGAAGGCTATGGGTTTGTGTTCTTACTTTACTAGTTTTATTACCTTGCATCCGTCAGAGGTCCATCGTTCTTGATTGACAGACCAATACAAGCAATTTGATTGACTAATTGCCATCTTATAATTAATATCTGTCTTGGAATCATACTGGGGAACGACGGTTTTGTTATAACCTTTGGGCGGTGGATCCTTAAAACCGACACACGAACGCTTTTCTCTGCTACCGCTCAAACAAGATCTCTTTCTCCTATCGTGATCGACATAGCTCTTTTCTCCCAGATACAGGAGACCAAAGTAGATCAATATTGGCTCTGTTGGGAATATTGTGACGTTGAATACTTCAGGCTGACAGTCATCGTCGTTGCGTTTGCTTTCTAAACTGTCTGTACATGACGGGTCGAGAAATACCGTGTAATTTCTATCAAATTCCCTCGGCGATGGTTTAGATCCAAATCTAACAAACACTTCAATTACAGCAGTGTCCCTCTGTTCTTCTATTGTAAGAGTAACTGGGACTCCCACCTTCTCCGCGTAAAACGATCGTATCGTCATCTTGTGGGGTTGAAGAAATGTGCCACTGCTTGTATCTTGGTCGGAGCTGTTTGAAATTATTGGAATTGTGATAACAATGTCTTCAGTGAGATTAGTCACGTTCAGCGTCTCTTTACCCTCAAGTTTCAGTTCAAAACTACAGACACTTGATTCTATTAACTCACTACTGGGGTCATAGGCATATGGATTGACGTCAAAGATCATCATCTATAAAGAAAATGATCCAGTTAAAGCCTTTCAGTTCAAATCTGGCGTACGCGCCCGTGCGTTTGACATTTCGTGCACTAAAAGCGATAATGTGTGCTCAGAATCCATGATTGTCTGACTCTGTATTGAATTTTTACATGTTACGTTGTTTTACTGTGTAACAACAAGCTTGAAAAGTTTCCAAAGTTGGAGATTTCGGAGCGGTCCATACTCGGGGTCCAGATGGGAAAATCCGGACCGCTGGAGCGCGCGCGATTAGCCAATCGCATTCAAGGATTTAGAATTCCGGACCGCTAAGAAGCGGGAGAAAAAAAAGGAAGGTATCCTTTTGCGTATTTTATACTTTTGTGGCAACGTTGCATTAATTTCGAAAATAACTGAGTAGGAAAATAACCCAATTCCTCTATCAGTTGGAAGGAAGGAAGGAAGGAAGGAAGGAGGGAAGGAAGGAAGGAAGGAAGGAAGGAGGGAAGGAAGGAAGGAAGAAAGGGAGGAAGCAAGGACAGAAGGAAGGAAGGAAGGAAGGAAGGAGCGAGGGAGGGAAGGAAGGAAGGAAGGAAGGAAGGAAGGAAGGAAGGAAGGAAGGAAGGAAGGAAGGAAGGAAGGAAGGAAGGAAGGAAGGAAGGAAGGAGGGAGGGACGGAGGGAGGGAGGGAGGGAGGGAGGAAGGAACGAGGGAAGGAAGGAAAGATAAGCAAAGAGCTTTAAATGGCAAGGAAATAAAATTAC
>Ga0126339_10000632_pt1 | contig 20486 bp, 16 predicted proteins | sample OrbTmetagenome_2_FD_92532 | JGI IMG/M metagenome (GOLD analysis project Ga0126339, IMG submission 92532) | Coral microbial communities from Petempiche,Puerto Morelos, Mexico - Orbicella T R C metagenome | ecosystem: Host-associated > Invertebrates > Cnidaria > Coral | place: Petempiche,Puerto...
GACATTGTGTAAATTATCACTGGGACATTGTGTAAATAATCACATCATGCACTCACGTGACAAGTCTTTGAAACAGACATTTCTGTTAATACATAAATCAGGCAAGAAGAAACACACATTTATAACGACGTTATACAAGTAGATGAGCATAAGCAAATGATGTAACAATAAATGAAACTTTCAAGCTTAAGTAGAAGAAAGAAATATTGGTTTGATTGGCTCTAACTGATACAAGACATTTGCCATATTTACGTGAGTTTAACTTTACATTCTATACTCACTATTAAATTGGCATCTTCGATCTTCTTCTCAACTTCTCGAATAGTGCTTTTTCTCAATTCTGAAATAGAAAATTTGTTGTATGGCTCAGACTTAAAATGTTCAAATCACGCAATTGAAGCTTCAATTTGGCACCTACCTCCCGATAACTTTGGAATTTTGTTAGTTATTTTCCCTGCTACATCTTCGTGCAGAACCTTTAGTTCGTCCTCGAGGTCTTCAAACTTTTCAGAAGACATTGTGAAGGCCTAACGAATGACAAAAACTATATTTTTTTGACCCAAAACCCAACCCGACCCGGTGGATGCCTCTGTAAGGAAAACGAAACAAATCCCGCCCGTAGTATCAGAAAGTCAGCGTAAGTGCCCGAGAAAAGATGCGCACACTTATCCTGAGACATGCATCCCACCAACCTGCAATCGATTGATCGATGAATTTATTGTTTTGATGTAATATTTCCGAGTTTGCTTCCTCTCCTTTGTGTATCAGCCCACAAACTGCCGAACTAGGTCATCAGCGCTTGAAAGTCGTTGTTCCGCGTCAAGATTGTCGCAGCCAAAGGCTGACAGGCCAATTATGTAGCTTGCAAATCCGGTCTTAAAAGAGGAAGCGGTTCTACCTACGCGCGTTCGTATGAATCGCTGTCACACTTTTCATTGGATCTCAAGAATGGTGGCTATTACCGATTCTGTTAGTTGTGGTTTGGAATGATATGTGATTACTGCAGTATATCATGCCCATATCTGAGTATGAAAACAATTTAACCGCCGCAAAATGGAAGGGATTGTTTGTACCCGCGCTCAGAAAGGTAAGAAGACGTAGGTAGAGATCGACCTGCATTCCTGTTTCGGGGAAAAATGGTCAAATTCCGATCGATTGCTTTCCGTAACCTGCGTGTAGATTAGGTCTTGAAAGTGTCGACAGAGAGGAGTGTATTCACCTTTAATACGAAGGTTTTAGCAGAGAATATGCGGCTGTATGTAGTCGCTAATTGCATTTGCGAATTTAGCTAACCGGGGAGGCGTGATCAGAAGTGTTACAACTAACTTACTGGGCTTTCAAATTCGCTTGTAGGTCCAATCGCAGGTTCACCCGTCGCTGAAAGTTCACGACGAAGCGCTGGAGTACATCGAATCTTTGATAGTCCAGCTCCTGAATCACCTGTGTGCTTGCCAGCCTCGTTCAGTGGCGGATGTTGAAGAACGGGTTAGAAGCACATTCCCTCATCCGATCGATAAATGGGCAATCGGTGATGCGCAGGCCGCCGTTGAAAAGGGAAAGAAAAAAAGCCCAGTAGTGTTACCGGCGGATAAAGTTCACCCCATCATCATGAAGGTGATGTTGAACTTTCATTCAGAGTGCGATTTGTTTTGCTTCCTAATGCATGCACCGAGCTGTCATGTTGGTACAGGTCCTCTTATTTATTAGCTGTTATACAGATCAACAAACTTAGCGCCATGCGCTCTGAAGTGTTTCCTATTTTCCTTTCACTTTTTGTTGTGTACATGCTTCAAGTAGTTTATTGCCTCTTTCAAAAATTTTTTTTGTACATGCTGGTGTGAAACAATTGCTTTCACGATGTCTGACTGATTTTATAGCAAACAAGTCGTTCGATCTTGATCAACTCAGGTGTCGCCGTCTTTGTTAAATTTTCGTCCTTCTTTTTTCGCTAATAGTGTTGTACTTCCTCTTCCTTGATCTGCTTTTATAACTTTGTTTGAAAACTTTTAGAATCCTCTGAGATGAGTAATACTCGCAAATACTTACAGTGCAAATCGCATCTTCTAATTACGTTGTTTACTAGTTGACTTCAAAAAAATTGTTCTACTTTTATTTTCTTGCTTGAATAAGTTCGGTTCTGTAATTACTGAAGTGAAACAATTTTTCGATTCTTCAAAAGCTTTGTAATTCTCAGTAAATGTTGAGAATAATAAATTCTGCTCATCAGCAAATTTTGAAATTTCTGGTAAATAACTTAGACAAATGTTTCACTCAATACTTTCGCTGTTAACTGTCAGATCAACTTTCGGGCTCTAAAATGTGTGTGTTTATGCGTTTTTCTGGGTTGCAGGATATTCTGGGATTCAAGGTGGAATTCCAAGTGAGCCTATACATTGTAGCTGTTATGGAATACATATCTGCTGATATCTTGAAGGTAAGAACCGGCTGAAAACTGATCAATACTAATCCACGATTAAAGGTCAGCCAAAGTTATTCATCCTGTTGTTTACTGCACCTTTCAATAACACACAAACTCAGAAGGTGAAAACTTAACTAATGATAACATTTTTGCCTGACTCCACTCATAATTACGACAACAATCAAAAAACCTTGTAAAAAAGAAACAAAAAAAACTTTATCAAAATCTACCAATCACAACCCAAAGACATGACCTTTTGACCCAATATGGGCTAGACTGTCATTAGCGACCACCTAGGCTTGACATTTTGGGTGCTCGCGTATGGAGCTTCAACTGTATGTGGTTCCAGAAAATATCCATACCCATAGTCATGGACTTTTTTTGGTTTGAACCTTCTCCCCCAATCTCTTTGGAAATTTCTTGTTTTTGTTCATACTTTCATTGAAAAATTTTGCCTATTGAGATCCACCCTCTCCCTTGAAATTTCCAATGGCCCTCCTTGGGGTGGGTATGGGTATTTTCTGGAACCACACATTTGACATGGCAGACAACCATTACTGTGTAGCTAACAGTAGGTAGAGGTTCTATTTGTACGACAGCTAATGGTACCCAGATTATCACTCATCCTGGGTTATATGAGACATTCCTGGTCTTGCAAGTACAATTCAAAATATTTTGCAGGGATTTAGTGCTGGATGTCATTGTGTTCAGTTCAATCACATAATCTCAAAAACTCTCCCCACCCTATCTTCTGTCTATGGTGTATCCAGTGTGCATTGTGGTGTGCTTTTACAATGAGTTTCGGCCACATTTTGGTTTCTGGTTTTATCATGCTTTGTATCAATCAGTTAACCTTCTCTGATTGTGAAATGGAGGACATTATCACAGTTAAGTCACAAAAACCCTATATACAAAATTGACATGGTGTGTGATCTTTCCTGCTGTTTTGCTATTCTCTAGCTGGCCGGCAACTACGTGAAGAACATCAGACATGTTGAAATCACATGCCAGGACATCAAGGTGGCACTGTTTGCTGACAAGGTGAGACGTTCTCTTCTCTTTACTGTACTGATGGTTTTCAAAATAAAACAATCATAGTTTGCCTTGTGTGATCGTCCGAGTGGGAGTAGTTCTGAAAAGAACCATTGTTGGTGACTGACGTTTTGACAACCTGAATGGAAGTCATCTTCAGAGTCAAGTGAATAGTGTTTATCAGTTGGTGATGTTATGTCTGGTACGTTGAAAGTGATTGCTCAGCTAAGCCATGATGGTATTGGATGAAAGACTTGAGCAAGTGTAAAGTTTGTCAGCACTCAGTGAAGCCTAAATGGATGCTGACCGAGTCTATTGTGTCCAGTGTTGAGGCAGTTCTGTCTCGTCAACGAGAATCAGAACCTGCCAAGGATAACAACAGAAGCAGAATTGCTTCCACGGTACAATCAGCCTATACATACCTGGCAGTAACTTGATAAAAGACGAACAACAAGCACTGAAATGAATGAAAAACGACCAAAACATTGTTATACTACCAGCCGACGAAGCACGTGTTTAAAACCGTCCTAGACGAACCCGTTGGGACATTGTTCGTTAGTCATTGGTGGGCTTTTGAGCTTCATTTGACAAGACAATGGTCCCTGCCAGGGCACGCCCTGATTGTTTGATCTGATGTCCAGCATTCTAACAACAGATCTCCCACAGCGAAGTCCAATATTAAGTTAACAGATTTTAAGTTCAGTTAGTGTCCTTGTGCCTTATCTGCAAACCTCTTCAAAACATTGGGCAGTTGTTACTAAAAGTTTTAATTGCCTGCTGGTGACCAGCCTTGAAATTCCAGTTGCCAATGCTCAATTTTCAGTTGCATTGAACTGGTCACCATTTTGGGCCATGAATTGTATAGTTACTTCTTAGTACACCCCAGACTGATGACAAAGAAATTACAATACCGTTGCAAGTAGGAATTTGAAGAGCGTACTAGGTTTACATAATGGTAGCTTTTTTTGTAGAAAAATGCACTGATATTTGGTTGTCCTGCTTCACATTTCGTAGGTTTTGATGGACATGTTCCACCCAGATGATGTTGAGACATCGGTTGAAGCAGAGGTCAGTTATAGTGATAATACAAAAATATATTGGAGTTTAAAAGGTAGGTTAGGTCAGCAGGAATTCAAACTAGTTTGATATATATGTAGTTTGGGACCAGTAACCTCTTAGAACAATAAATGTGAGGAAATTTACAAAGATTTCTTGCATGGCCTAGTGGAAATGAAGGCTGAAGTTACGAAGTCAGAGATCAGGTGTTCATATCTGGGTGAGTACAAAACAAAAATGTTCTTGGGGGGGGGGGGGGCTCTGACAGGGTAGGGTAAGGTTACGGACTGAATGGGGTGGCTGGTGTGTACATTATTATTTTAAGAACCCCCTCCCAAAGTGGGGAAAAAATAACTGACAAATTTAACGTAGGTTGATACAAATTAACCTAGGTTGAAATTGTTCTTACCTAAAATGCATTTTAAGGTGGCTCGATCGGATTTTATCAATGGATTGATGATCATCATGGTGGTGTTGTGGTTACTCAAAAAATCTGATCAAGCCACTGTACACTACATGTACAACATATACTTGGAAAAGAAGATTGTATTTAATTGCTAGTAAGTCATTCAATGTACAAATGAGGGAGCAAACAAGAATTCTTATCGTGCGGCATGGATTACTATCATGGGTAAATTAATATATTACTCACATTTCTTGTGATAGACGCTGAGCAGTCAAGGTGCTTTGACCTATGACGAAGTTGTGCGGGAAATGATGCTTGCTGAGGGCCAGTACATCAGAGATTTAAATATGATTATCAAGGTATTACACTTGACTTTCTCTCAATACACAATTGTTGCAAATTACTATGAAACACATTTGTCGGCAGTGGTTAATGGCTGGTGTGTGGCAGATAAGTCTGAATCCCAGCCACTGTTAGTGTCTCATGGTCTTTGGGAAGACATGTCTAATCACTCTCACAGTAGACCAAAGGAATTCTCTCAACAAGATCTGGCACCTGCCAGTACTCCAACAAGTATTCTGACGTGAATAGTCACCACCTATAACATTAGCAATTTTCAAAAATTGGCCTTCTGGAAAAGGGCTTGTCTGAACTGGGATAGCCTCCTACTTCACATCAAGCCTGCAAGCAAACATTGCAAAAGAGCACCCTAAATATTAATATAGCTGGTTCCTGTGATCAGCCTCTACTGAGAATATCCTGGACTATTCCCTATTGTAGGTTTTCAGAGCACCTTTTGTGGAGGCAAAGGACCTTTTCACCCATGAGGTATGTAACACAGGATTAATATTCAGAATGCATTCAATCAATCCCTTTTCCTGTATGTTTGTCAAAGCTCGATCAGACTGGAGACAGACTGGAGCACTCTACTAATAAGAAGAAAGTTTAACACTTAGTACCTATTACATGTTATATTATAGCATATAAGTATATTAGTTGTAGTATATTATGGTATATATTAGAGAATGAATCATTGATTTATGCATGTACATCTATTGATGTTAAGCTTGTGCGGGCGGGGGGGCATGCATAGAAGGTGTGGGGTGCTAGCCTTAGGGGTGGAGAATTAACATTTTGGGTGATAACACCATTGACTCTCACCAAACCACCAACAACAAGGGCGAAAGATGTGACAATGGCACAAGAAAGTAAAATGGCAGACAGTCAGTTAGCAGAAAATAGCTCTCAAGCAACACACTTGATACATATCTCATTCTCCTTAGAAAAGGCCTTACCCAGGTGAAGAGGAGGTGGGACTCCCAGGGGGGTGCTCATCAGAAATTTTGAAAAAAAACCCTAAGAGGTACCAAGATCCTGTTTGTGGGCGTTGCTTGAAATTTTTTTAATCCCTAAGGGATACCAATTCTAAAATAAAACATTATCTCATATTTTTTCGGCTCAATACCCTAAAAGGTGCCGCAAAAGCTCCCGCTGTGGACCTTTTGAGCCTGAACACCCTGAGAGGCAACAAAACCACCTTTTCAACCCCTAAAAGGTACGGCGAGTACCCGTTGTCCTTTTTATATGGGAGTGCCCACTCCCCCAGGGGTGAAGTCTTGTCACCTATGTTTCCTTGTCACTAGACTTTCTCATTCATTGAAGGTGCACAAACCGGCATCCCTACCCCGAAACAGGAATAAGTATCATGCCAAAATTCTCATCCTCAAAGAAGCAATGATGATCAAAATCATACCCCTTTCATCGCCTCTGATCTCCTTTTCTTGAACATTGATAGGCAAGGAAAGGCAATATTTATGATATTTCACTGCCAGTATCTAACCTCGAAGTGAACCTTTGTTACAGGATATTGGAAGGGTTTTCAGCAATATCATTGATATCTATGAGTTCTCTGTGACGTTTCTGGGTTTGTTGGAGGCAGCTATTGAAGTAGCAGATGAAGGCAAACAGCCAGCGATTGGAGAATGCTTTGAAGAGATGGCTGAGGTACAGTGCATTCTGGACATACACTGTTAAATGGGAATTTTCATTTATTTTAATATGCCAAAGTAAGGAACATTTTGTACACATCACCAGAGAGAAACTTGCCATTTCTCTGTCTCAACTGACATATCCACTCGTTGTTGCTATCTATTGCTTACCAAAAACATGACGATGATGATGAAACATTTTTTAGGATATGTCCAGACAAGTGTGCTGTCTCTGCTAAGCACCCTTCTTTAGCTCACAAAATTAAATGCTGTGAAATGTCTCTCAATTCATAATTGACTCTAACAGTCAATTTCAGAGAGGTGTCTGCTTCAAAGAGAGTCCAGTCATAAAAAAACCAATTAAATTCAGTTGGGACTGCAAGACAATCATGCCTGGTGTACAGTTGCTTTCAAGGTCAAAATTCATTTTCTTTAGACCCCGCATGTTGGCAAAAAGTTGTGGAAAGATTAGCTGTTAAATATTACAGAAAGCCTTATTATGTATTTGGATACAATTCTTTAGGGTGCTGAGTTTGAAGTTTACGAGACATACGCCAGGGAGCAGACTGCTTCAGTTAGCAAACAGTACAGGCATCTTGGTATCGGAGGGAAATTGTCAGAGTTATTATTAAGAACTCCTGTCAATGAATACTTCAAGGTATGGTTTGCCTAACAATGACATGTTTTGCTTATGTGGTTTCATCAAACTCTGTTACACAGGTAAATGCATTAAAGGAAAGTTTTCTTTAAAAAAAATGCCGTTATGTACTTGCAGACTAAGTAACAATGAATTCCAGGATTCACTGTTTTAAATTGCCTCGCATCAAACTGTTGGCAGTATAGTGTCAACTGACAATTTGTGGAAAACAAAAGAATAGTATTTAAGAATTGATCAAAAAATTGGATACAAATATTATTTATTTTGGATTTTGAATTTCCAAGGCAAAGCCATTTTGGATTTTTTCATGCCACACATTTGCCTCTTTTGCTACATATAGCAATCGGCAAACAGGAAATCTCACAGAAATTTCAAAATAGCCTCCTTTCTACATGTACTTCTTATGGAGTGATCAGTTTTCTTTTATAGTTCAGCGTTTAAGCCAAGCCCCACAGCTTTCATTACTAAGTGATTTTGATTTTTTTCAGGCCAAAGGCCCAGGTTTCAAAGAAGCTGTTCAGTATTGTCTACCCAAGCTGCTAATGATGCCTATCTATCATTGCTTACACTACTTTGATCTTATTAAGGTGACCATTATACATTAAGTAGATCTGTTGATGTTGGGATTATGGATTGTTAGGGGAGTAACCTTTGGATTCAGTATTGGCCTGAGATTTGAGAGACATCTCCCATCCCACCACACCTATTTCTATTTCCATCAGAGAAGTTGGAGTTCTCAGATTCAAGCTGAAAGGCTGCAAATTTACGAGGTTTTATTTCAGAGTTCCTTGTGGTTTCTCTTAGTTATTGCTGACATCAGGTGGAAAATTATAACCAAATTGAAAATCCTATTAACCAAACCTAGGTTTTATGTGAATCTCTGAGTGCTACGTACACCATTATGTTGAATGTTTTAAGCGGGAAGCTGAAAGACTCTCTCTCAGGGGATGAAAAGAGTGCTGGACAAAAGATGCCAGAGTTTAAGCCATGGATCCTTAAATTCAGGTTTAATCTGTTGTAGTTGCAAAGGTGTTGTGGTAACAATCTACCTTACTCTGTAGTTCCTGGTCATCTCTTCACCCAGACAACCCAGTTGGAGTGTAAGGGTTTGAACTAGCATGCATCCTCATTAATTTTAGCCACCATCCTAACAAGTCACTAGTCATAACATTAGTCTTGCTGACATGTTCATTGCTAATTAATTTTCAAGGTGTGTTCTTCCTTAGGAAGCCCACTGTTAAAATGTAATATCTTTGTGTTGAAGTTGTTGTTTCATTTTCTCATTCCAGTTGTTGCTTAGAACATCACCAGATGAAGATGATATTGAAAGCTTAGAGCAGGTAAAAAGTACATTCATTCGGTACAGCCAAAATGAACCCTTACCATATCATTTCTAGTTTCTCTTTGCAGGAATCTCTTAAACCACTTTAAGAATGGACTTTTTTAAAAGTTACAGTTTGAAAGAAGGGAAAAAGCAAGAAATTTATTCAGCCCTATGTGAAATTTGTCCTAAGACATATCAAGACATTATTATTATAGAAATTAGTTTTTAAGCTGAAAAGATACCATTCAACAGTGTGTCAAAATTAACATTGTAGCACATGGACAAAAACTAGTGTGTAGGTCAGACAATTTGCAACATGAGCTGAGAAATGGCTTAATACAGGCAATTACATGTACATGCATTCAGATATTAAGTAGGGTAGCTGGCTGCATTAGCTCGAGTTTAACCTTGCCTAAATGATATTTAGCCACATTTATAAACTACTTCTTAAAGTTGCCTTAATCCTTCAGCACAGTAAAAACCCGCATATAAGAACCTAGACTTTCAAGGTCAGGCTGAACAGGTTCTTATATTTTAGGGTAGTTTTTCACAATTCAGGCTGATTAGGTTCTTAATAGGTTCTTATTTTTCAGAGGTTGTCGTACGTAGTGTAATCATTGGCAGAAATATTGTAGTACTAATACATAATGTATAAGAACCTATTTTTCTTTTCCTGGCTGAACAGGTTCTTGTATTTCTGAAAATTTAAATGGTGAATTTCAGCCTGTAGGTTCTTAAATCACTAGGTTCTTATATGCATTTTTTTTACTGTACAGCTTACTCAGTTATCAGCATTCTGTGAGAAATATCAAGTATTCAGGTCACTAGAACACAGAACTTGATCACCAAAGGAAAATTGTATTGATTTTTTATTGAATTCTCCCAACTGTCACCATGAGGAATGTGTCCAAACCAGTACCATAATAAGAATTTTACCCTTGACAGGCTCAGAGTGCACTGAGACCACTACAGACAGAGATGGAGAGAATTGTCCAATCCTCCGGAAGTCTGGCAAAGAAAAGAGAGTAAGTATGAATTATTTTTAGAGGGTTTTGAAGTACACTAGGAATGTTTTGGCAAGCTCTTATTCGGTAATGAAGGTCCAGTGGCATTGTGTTTGTTGCAGTGGACTCCAGGTAAGAGTTCTAGGTTGTTGTATTCTTGGAGAAGAAGGGTTACTTGTGCAACTTGGAACATAATCAAGTACTGGAGTATTGTCTTGTGTAAGAACACTACACAGTGTCCCCAGCCAGGGCTTGAACCTGGATTGCTTGATCTGGAGTTGAGTGCACTAACCATGCGGCCACCATGCCTCCCAACAAAATGCTGGGAGTATAGAAATACTCCCAGCCATGTTACTCTATGGAAACCAGAGTAAAGTACCACATCCTTTTAGGCCTTGGACTTTACAAGGGCTTTACTTTTGCTTTTATTACTTACCAGGGACAAGTTCACGAGAGCGCAAAAGAGGAAATCAGGAGCATTCCGTTCAGCAGCAGTTATCATGAATGAACTGCAAAGGAACATTGATGGATGGGAGGTAAGACAGTGCACGTTAATAACCCTATCGCAGTTGAAGGCTGGACACCTAGTGATATGCATAAAGCTTCTGGTGAGAACCCAGTCTCAAGGCGGATAACTTACCTAAAGGCTAGTACTGCCCAAAACTAAAACATCCTTTGCTCTGATTTAAACAGACTACCTAAACATTCCTGTTACACAATATTGAAACACAATATTGAAAATTTGGCCGTCAAGTGACAGACAGAATCCATTAGCTCTGGGCTATCTGACAGGACTAATTCCCACATTAGTTGCAATAACCTGAGCTCCAGTTTGGATGAATGCTCTGTAGGCTGGCAGTACCCACAAGCTAGCCATAGCCATGATTACACTCGCCTGACAAATATCAGTGAGACTTCACAGTCAAACTCCTCCCCCCACTCATAGATAGGCATAGTTGCCTTCCATTTGCATGTAACAGCTCATTGCTATGTAGGTCATCCCCCACCTATATAGTGATTACGAAATAGAAAACATGTATTGCGTTTCTGTTGAGTTATAGAAACACGAGTGGAAGTTTGGGAGAATGAGAACACAATTTTAAACCAGTCAGCATGTGCATTTTCTTAGGACTGTTTTCTAAAAAATAACTAACACTGCTATCTGCTGTGGGAAAACAACATACAACTGTCTGCTCACTGCACAGTTTCTACTTTCAGGTTTTGGTTTAATAATGATTTTGACATTTTTCATAGGGGAGAGATATTTCACAGTCATGTACAGAAGTAATGAAAGGTGAGGGCAGTGATAAAGATGTCTGAAGAATGTTTTTTTTTTTTCAGTTCCTATCTATTAAATTCAAATATATACAGATTGTGTTTCTAGTGAGATTCAAGGTCATATGCAATTCGCAGGATACTAACTCTGTACATGAAATCTGCACCCCTTGGCTAAAGAGAGGGCACGGACCCCTTAGAATTTGAAATCACCAACCCCAGATCAGATTGCCTCAAAATATTGTCAATGAATTGTATTTCAATCTGTTCACATTGCAGAGGGAATCCTTGGTAAAGTTCATCCCAACAAAAGGGACACTGAAAGATATGTTTTTCTTCTTGATGGCCTGCTGATTTGCTGCAAACAGGTAACGTGATGTACCTTGTAAAGGTCAGCACATACGAGCGGACTAGTCACTCTGACTAGTCTCTGCAACAAGTCCTGGGGACAAGTCCCATCGCGTGAACTGGCCATTTTTGCTTCAAGATCTAGTCGTGGGGTCTAAAATTTGGTCCCTGTGACTAATCCCACCAATAGGCCAATTCCGATATATCAAAATTCTAACTTGGCTCTGAGGCTTAGTGGAATAAAACGAAAGAAATCGCATTGAGGATGAGGGATGAATAATTAATTTCTTTTGTTTTACTCCCCAAAGCCTTAGAGCCAAGTTAGAATTTTAATATATCGCAATTGGCCTATTCAAACCAGTTTGAATTTTTGGGACAAGTCCCTACGACTTGTTCCTCAAAACGCATCATGTGAACTGTTTGTGGGACAGGTCCCTGTGACTAGCCCCTTCGTGAGGGGACTTGTTGCAGGGACTAGTCGCAGGGACTAGTCGCAGGGACTAGTCGCAGGGACTAAGCCCCTCGTGTGTGCCAATCTTAACTCCTTTCTGCTGACTGACTGACAGATTGATTGACTAACTTACCAACTGACCGACTGATCAACTGACCAACTGATTGATTGACTAACTTACCGACTGACCGACTGATCAACTGACCAACTGATTGATTGACTAACTTACTGACTGACCGACTGATCAACTGACCAACTGATTGATTGACTAACTTACCGACTGACCGACTGATCAACTGACCGACGGATTGATTGATTTGACTTTCTTTATTCTTGCTTTTCAGAATACAAGGCATTCACTAACTGGTCCTTCACCAGAATACAGACTTAAAGAAAAGTACTTTTTAAGAAAGATTGAAATTAACAACCTTGATGACACAGAAGGTAATTATCGCACCCGACTCTATTTCTCTTCTGGCAGATCTCGGAGATCAGGCAGCTATCTGTGAGTGCCTATTTTCATTTCAGCATCTTGCTGAGTACAAATAGCAGGGCTCAACTCTTGCCACAGTCATCTTCTATAGAACTTCAATGTAATGTAGAATTCTTTCACCAACAGTATTTCTCCGTGCAGAGTTTTCTGTGTAGTACATTATGTGTTGGCCTGAATAGCAGGCAGTTCTGATACTGTTAATCCACAGACATGAGCATGTACATATAAAAGACATTTTATTAATTAAGAAAAAAAAATTACATTTGTTGCCTGCTTCTGTAAACTCTTACCCATGCACTTCAGAGTTCTTTGACATTCTGCCAAACTTGATCTTTCTTGTACTTGTATCAGGTTGCCATATTTAAACAGGTTTGTTTCGATGTCATTGGTGATTACAACACCCAAAAATTGCCTACAAGTTGATATCAAGTTAAAGCAATGACGAGTTGAAATGAATTTGCATATTTTCAAACTAGATGTAAAGAATGCTTTTGAGATCGTTGACAGAGATCAGCCAAAAGCTGTCTTCACTTGCAAGACGGAGGAGGACAAGAATGAATGGATGTCAGTGCTAATGACAATCTACATGAGAAGGTATTAGGGTCTGAAATACCTGATCATGACATCAGTGAAGTCACTGTTATCTTCATTTATGTAATGGTTATTCTATAGACTCTGCATCTACATGTATGTCAATAAGATTCAACCCCCTATGATAGATACCTAGAGCAGGTTGAGCTGAAGCAATTTGCAAAGACTGATTTATTACCAGTGCTGTGGTAGTGTAGCAATTCTTAAGTACATGTAGTTACAGCTTTGTAGCGCATTAGATTGATTGTTGACTAAGATAGTCGGTCCAGTTGGTTTTGCTTTTTCCAGCAACTTAACAAAACTGGAAAGTTCAAAACAATTTTCAAGGACCGACCAGCTTCCAGTGCCTTTTATGTATTGTTAGATGGTTTCTTTGATAGTAGCTGATCAGGCCCAGTTGTTCAATGGCGGGATAACGCTATCAACCAGATAAATCACTATCCAGTGGATAAGGGTTGACAAAACAAACCTTGCTATCTGCTGGATAGTGATTTATCCGGTGGATAGCGTTATCCACCTTTCGAACAACTTGAGCCTGATTGTGTTGGGATAGTCAGACAGTGAACTGGATTCAGTTCTCCCTGTTTTGGTGTAACTCACAATTTTGTTTTTGTCTCTCAACAGCACACTAGACCGAATGTTGGATCACCTTCTTTTAGAAGAAGAGAAAGCCATCCCTCTAAGAATGCCCGGTCCAGAGGAATACTGGTTAGTTCATTTACATAATAAAAATGCTGTGTAACACAGTCAACTCCAGTTGTAATGCACACACACTTTGTAGCTTGTGAACAGATTACAAATGTATCATCAAAGAGACAGCTATAGAAATATTAGTGTAGGTGTTTGAAGCTTTCTTTCGTTTGTTTTTTCCTAATTAACTTCACTAGTGAGACTACTAAACTTTCAAAGTGACTTTGCCTTTTCTTCTCCTTCACCCAGTTTTGCTGTTGACGATGCTGAAGACAATATTGTGTTTGAGGAAGGACAAGGGGTAAACTTGTAAACTTTTCACTCAATAAGCGTACACATTCTCATTTCAATGCTCAAAAATTGACTAGGGACTTTATAAGTTAAAACCACCGTGTACATCGTAATAAACACTGCCACATGGAGGTATCTCACTTCCGACGGTACAACTTTCATTTAAATGGTGACATACTAGAAGGACCTTCCACAGCACTTCGCTGCTGTCACAGTATTGTTATCAGTGTTCCAGATAGGTGAGGTGTCTCAGGTCAAAAACCCGACAAGGTCACCCACATGACCCGCCAAATAAATAGAAAATTTATAATGATTTGGTGGGAGCAGTAGGAATTGACGCCGGACCCATTGGAATTCCTTGTTGACACCCAGCCTTGAAAACTTATCTAGAATCCTGATTGTTATCACTGGCTGGGTGCTTAGCAGATTATTTTGGTGTATTTTTTAGGCAAGGTGGTTAGTGTAATTCTTGTAAATGGGTACCGGTGAATTTGAATGCTGGAAGTAACACTGCAATGGACTAGCATTCCATCCAGGGGGGAGTAGAAATACTCCTTGTCGCTTCATGCCAAGGAAACTAGAGATATAAGAGATAAGCACCGGCTTGATGGGTCTCTAGGTTAGAATGAAGGCTTCGTCACTAGGTGATATGGTGTAATTTCTTTTCACAGAGCTCAAGTAATGCTCCAGTTATAAAAGGTGGAGCTCTAATAAAATTGATTGAAAGACTGACACATCACAAGTATGCAGGTAAGTTTTGATGTCCAAAGCATAAAATATTACATTTACTTTCATTGTTTCAGTATTCTTGGAACTGAATGTAATTCACACAAAACCAAATGTCACATCAGTAAAACGGCAAGAGTGAAACAGATTTCTACGTACTTCTAACAGAGCCTTCATGTAAAAAATTAATAATACTAATGTTATGCATAAACAAACAAAAACTAACGATGAAAACCGACGTTTCAGTGTCTTCATGACGCCATTGTCAAGGTAATGAAAAATAAGGAATACAAATTCTGCTTGCTAGTTAATAAAGTTGTAAAACGAGATTTACGCAGAGAGCGCGAGGCAAAATGTTACAAATACTTCTGCGCAAATTGAGTCGCTTTGCAGGCGCTAAGGTATTTGTATAATTTTTCCTCGCACTCTTTAAATAACTTCATTTTTACACCTTTATTGACTCGCAGAATTTGTTGATTGATAACATGATATGCAAACTCTTTTAAGCTTATATAATAGTGCAGAAAATATTACATACTAATGAAAGAATTCTGCAAAATCAGTCATTGTTGTATTTTTCCGTAGATCCAACTTTCGTGAGAACGTTCCTGACGACGTACAGATCGTTCTGCAAGCCAAGGGAGCTCTTGGACTATTTGATCCAAAGATATCCTTTTCAGTGTTTGCAGCTATCATGCGGAATGCTTGAATGTTCATTATCCCCAAACTAATCGAAGAGTCATTCTTCTTTGTGTTAGTTGTGATAATTTAATGGTACACAGGGGAAATTCCCTCGTTTCCTACCATGTTAAGAATCGTGTTTGCAATGAAAAGGTAAATAGTTGGGCATAGCAAAGTTATAATATGTTAAAATAGCTTTTATAGACACTTTCACGGTTTCGGACGCCATCTTGCTTGGGGGGCAAACAAGGCAAAAGTTACAGTGAATGTGTGGGGAAAATGGAGAATCTAGTGAATATCAACCCACGGAAAATTCGAGTTCTGAAGTATTTATGAATTAAAAACTAAAGTTACCAGGTAGAAGAATTCATAGATCACATTTCAAGGAAATCGCCTCGCTAGAAAAGCCACAATCTGATTAAGGTTTTCATTTTTCCATACATATGTCTGTAAAATCGAGTTGTTCGAGACGTTTGTGCGAAAAATTGAAAGTTCAATTCCTCGCCTGACAACAGAAAGACAGCAGAAAGACAATCACTCCCAAGTTATTGACCATCGAACTTCTAACTTTTCCCATGCATATACTGCAATTTTTGCTGTGTTTGCCCCCAAGCAAGATGGCTCAAAAACAGGTCTATGTCATGTTTGAAGTGAAGTCTTATCACAACGTGCTGTTGAATATAAGTTCATTGACAGGAGGTCAAATAGGTGGTTTGCAACCAACCATTAGATCTGTAAGGAAGCTGCGTTAACTTTATTGAGCCTTAACTGTGCGTTACGTTTGACATACCAGAGCCTCCCCCGAGCGAGCTTGATGAACTTGCTATGGCCAGGGGGGAGCCTGTTGTCCGTGAAGACCTCAAGAGATTTAGAAAGGAATATGCTCAACCTGTGCAACTGAGGTATGTAATGGAACTAAAAATTTCCGCCAGAAATCGTTTGAGTTGTATATATTTTTTTTTGGAGCAAACACACGTTTCTCTTTACGAGTTTAGTAGGGAAATCTTTGTTTACATTCATGATACGCAAATTGTGCCTCATTCGCATATCTAAGAAGCGCTCCCGTCTCTGACCGAGGGTAAATAAAGGTTTTTTTAAATTTTATTTCCATAAGTTTGTCGTACGTTTTTTCCGAGCAGAGTTCTGAATGTTGTGCGACATTGGGTGGACAATCACTGCTACGATTTCGAGCGTGATTCGGAGTTGTTGACGAAACTCAGTCTGTTCCTGGAGGGAGTCAAAGGCAAGGCAATGAGACGCTGGGTGGAGTCAATTAACAAAGTTATTTCCAGAAAGGTAAGTGTTCAGTCTTATTATTCGAATTCTGATTCTATGTTTGGGCAGTTTTCATTTGATTGTTGTAAAACCCAAGTTGCTAAAGCTACTGTCAATCACAGCGTAAAGTGAACCAATGAGAACACGAAGCCAATGCGCAAATCGGAACCGAGCGCCAAGCGCGGGAAAACACACGTGACCAAGGCATGCTTGGAATTGGTTTTACATCTGATTGGTTGAGTAGCTGGCACGTGATTATTTAAGCCAACCGCGGAACGTAGTGAAGCAAAACCAAATCAAGTCCGTCTATGATTGAACTTTGCTGTGACTTGCTGTCCAAAGCCAGTTAGTCGGTAAGGAGCAGGGCTTGACAACTCCGTAAGCATTAATTAATTAATTAATTAATTAAGGTATTTGTTTTTCAGACAACCAACAGAGAAAGTTTAGCTCCTGAAATTACATTTGAGAAGGAGCCGCCGCCGATTGAGTGGCACATAGCAGCTTGTAATGACATCGAACGGTTCGACATACTCACGGTAAGTTCAAGTCATCTTGTTTGTGTTGTTCGTAGCGTTTTACTTGTCCACTCCAATACAATCGAAAATGCTAATGCGCTGTGAGAAAATAACATAACCGTCATTTGCGCATACGACGTGACGTCAGTGTTCGCGAAAGCTTCCCGCATTTCCGCTGTCCACACTTGTACCATGGAGCTCCGTTGTTTTCAAATGTGCACGTTTTCGATGAAAAAGATGAACTTTTGCGATCGTTTTTAATAGTGTGGACGGTAGGCGAAAACGTATCATTAAGTTAACGTTTTAGGTAAAAACACATTAATGTAGACAGGGCCTAACTCTAAGTTTCATTTTGAATTCATACGTAACTCTCTTAATGCAAGTCTTAAGTGTGTTTATGTTTTAAAAACCAATCGTTCAAGCTTGTTATTTTTCTTGCAGCTGCACCCAATCGAGATTGCACGGCAGCTGACTCTCATCGAGTCAGAGTTGTACAGGTAAAGGATTTATTTTGTTCTTAATTGCTGTAGTTTTTATGTCATGACAGTGACACAACTGAACCCACAACCTTCCTAACTTTAGTTGACGACTTTTCGAAGTCTTCATGTTGTCGAGTTGTTGTTAATCAAGGGAGCTTAAGAAAACCACGGCAACGGGAACGTTACTGAGCAAAAGAATTAATGAGCAGTACAATGGTTGTGCACGTGCGTTATAATTATTGGCACATTTCTTTGCCGTTCTCTGCAAAACAACAATGTGAAATGACCAAATTCTGCGTTGTCTGGAGAACGTAAAATTTTTATTTCAAATTTATCGCTGTGTTTCGTGATAGTTTTGACAGTGATAAAGTAAATGACTTAAGAGTACCGCGAGATTCGTAGGTAAAAGATAAATTCATTTTTTTTAATCGACGTTGTCCTGGGCGTCGCCGTCGTGGTTTCCTAAACTCCCTACAATCCGACCTAGCACTAGAGTTTCTGTGGGAACAAATCTCCGCTTTGTTTGTTTTCAGAGCGGTGCGTCCTTCAGAACTTGTGGGGAGCGTGTGGACGAAGGAAGACATAAAGCATCTCACATCACCGAACCTACTGAGAATGATTCATCATACAAACAAGATCACGGTCTGGTTTGAGAAAAGTATGCTGGAGTTCCCGAACTTAGAAGAAAGAGTAGCAGTTTTAAACAGAGTTATCGATATTCTAACAGTGAGTATTCAGAGAAATAGTACATGTAAGCGCCTCCGCAGACTGGACATTTAGTTGCCGACAACTATTTGTTATCGAAAACTAAATGTTGTTGACTAATAAAAAACGTAGTGTGTGAGTTGAGTTGTCGACAACTAAACGCTAAATTGTTTTAGTTGTCGACAACTAAGCAGTCTCCCTTTTCGAAAAGTGAAACTGCTTTTAATGAGTTGTCGACATCCAGGTTTTGACCGTTTTTCCCGTGTGTGGGAATCATTGGCTTAGTTGTCGACAACTTTCGAAACATGACACACATTTGAGCATGCGTAATGTGTTTTGAGCATGCGTAGTGAATGTTATCTCCCAAGTCCTCGCTGGCCTGTCTTTGTTATTGACAACTAACACTCCAATTTGTGGAATGGTTGAATTGGTGGCACGAGGTTTTAAGCCAATCATAGAGCGCAGTGAGAAAAACAAACACAATGCCGGATCGCTTTTGCTCCTTCTTAAAATGTCCTTCATTTAAAGAGCTGAGAAGTTAGTTATAAATTTACAGCTATCTCAAATGTTTCATTTACGTGGTCGTTTGTGACTTAATTTTTTTGCAGGTTTTCCAAGAATTAAACAATTTCAATGGTATTTTAGAAGTAGTTAGTGCAATCAATTCGTCGCCTGTTTTTAGACTTCAACACACCTTTGCGGTACGTCTATCGTTTTCATTTTATTTCATTTTGTTCTGTCGTTGCTGTTTATTTATTTAATTATTGCTATTTTTTTACCTGCAGGAGTTATCCGTTCGACGGAGCCAGGCTCTGGAAGAGGCGAAAGAGCTTAGCAACTATCATTACAAGAAGTACATTGAGAAGTTACGCTCGATCAATCCACCGTGTGTTCCCTTCTTCGGTACGCAATAAAAACAAAAAATTTCGTACGACTTAAAATTTGTACAAAAAAAGTTTCCGAAAATAAAACCGTTCGAAAGATTTGTAGTACAGTGTGGAATTTTTAAGTAGCTCCTAAGCCCATAGTTTCCTTTATGAGGCGAACACTGCTTGAGATACGAGACGGTTTGACAAGATTTGTTTTAATTTCTCCTAGGTTCATCTCCAAAATCTCGAAGGTGCAGTATAAGTATCATTTTCACAGATGTCTTTCCTGTCTAATTCGTGTTTTCTAGGCGTAAATTTATGTTTTCGTCACAGTGTCCGAAATTTTTGTCTGAAATTTGTCCGAAATTAGACAAAAAGCGTCCGAAAATTAAGCGTCCGAAATTTTTTGCAAGTAATGTAGGTTGGAGACTGCTCTGTGATCACTTTGATTCGAGCAATATTTACCTCATAGTACGACGAAGTTAGTCTGGAGGGCCAATAACTAAAATCAACCAATCACTGCTCGATTACCGGCCCGATATTTTCTAAGTCTTGAAGTTTCTAAGATTGAAGTTGTAAAGAAATCTCTTATCAACCAAGCCCGTTCCGGACCTCGGGCCGATATTCAACAGTATGGCCCTTTCGCATGGTCAATATGAAATATATACATATCTGCTGCTAATTTTACTAATTCATGGCAACTGGCTCGGCTCAGATGATCGCGTCTCGGGGAAGGGACGTTAAGCCGTTAGCCTTCCACTACACTTTAACTGTGACAAGTTGTAAAGACGTTGAGATCCTACACCACTGATAAAGACAGTAGGGGTCATGGCCCCTGGTGTTTTTGGCGTGTTCCTAAGAAAGGCGGAAGCGTTTCATTTATAAGGATAACCTCATGGCCTTCCGTCAAAATGCCTGATTGAATTCTGTAAACAACGGTGAACTTTAAACTAGTCGCTTATATCGAGACTACTGTTTTTGTTCATTTTCCTTTTTGCACTTTAGGTATGTACTTAACAAATATCCTGAAGACAGAGGAAGGCAATCCTGATTTTCTACCCAATTATCCTGAGGGGATCATAAACTTTAGTAAAAGGTGAGTTACCACCGCAGTAGACCTTTTTTCACAATAGCAACATGCATCAACATGATATTTTTCATGTTGTACTGCAGTTTAGTCATAATGTCTCTCGGAGGGGAAACACTGGAA
>Ga0126339_10000635_pt1 | contig 20432 bp, 19 predicted proteins | sample OrbTmetagenome_2_FD_92532 | JGI IMG/M metagenome (GOLD analysis project Ga0126339, IMG submission 92532) | Coral microbial communities from Petempiche,Puerto Morelos, Mexico - Orbicella T R C metagenome | ecosystem: Host-associated > Invertebrates > Cnidaria > Coral | place: Petempiche,Puerto...
AGGGCATGGCCTTGGGTCAGGTCACGGCACCGTCTCCCTGCGCAACACGCGCCGGCCTCGGGCCTATTGGGCGGCGGAGGCTTGGAAGCCGGCGATCAACCCGCTTGTCCCGAGCACGCGCCGTTCGCAGACGTCCTCCAGGGACACGGAACTCAGGTACAGGTAAATCTGGTTGGCCAACTCTTCCCATAGATCGTGGGTCAAGCAGCGCCCCTTGTTGTTGTGACAGCCGGCCGGCGAGCCCGGCGAGCACCGCGTGGTCTGAATGGGCTCGTCAACCGACAGGATGATGTCCGAAATGCGGATATCCCCGCCGGGTCGAGACAGCATGTAACCGCCACCAGGACCGCGCACGCTCTTGACCAGCCCGCCTTTCCGAAGACGGCCAAAGAGCTGTTCCAGGTAGGACAGCGATATCTCCTGACGCTCGGCGATGTCCGCCAAGGCCACCGGCTTGTCCTGGGAATGGACCGCCAGATCGGCCATGGCCATGACCGCATATCGCCCTTTTGTGCTGAGCCTCACCCCATACCCTCCTTCTGTTCCTTGGCCGACTTGGCGGCCCGTGATTTGCTCAGGACAACCCCCATGACTCCGAAGCCAACCCGACGCCCCCCTTCGGCAACCGTTGGCCCGGTCATCACGGCCCCGCCCGCCGACGCGCGGCGGTGGCATCCGTCTGCGGATGACGCTCGTCCCCGGGGCCAGGCCCGGCGGATCCCGGCGCGGCGGCCGACTCGGGCGCCGGCCGCAGGGGGATCAGCGTCTTGGAGCCAACTCCATCCGGCGACTCGGCGCGTGCCTCGACCAGGGCACGCTCCAGATCCTCGACACGCGCCACCAAGCGCCCCACCTGGTCGGTCAAGGTGGTGATTGTGCGCGCCACAGGATCGGTGATACCATCTGTAGGTGTTCCATAAGCCTGGAACTCGCAGTGATGCGTTTCGTCAACCCGGTCGCGGCGCACCACCCTGGCCGGAATACCAACCACGGTCGCGCCGCTGGGGACGTCCGCCAGAACCACCGCGTTGGCCCCCACCCGCGCCTCCGCGCCAATGATGATGGGCCCCAGCACCTGCCCCCCGGAACCGACAATCACCCCATCCTTCAGGGTCGGATGGCGCTTGCCTTTCTTCAGGGCGGTCCCTCCCAGCGTGACCCCCTGATAAAGCGTCACGTCATCGCCCACCTCGGCGGTCTCGCCAATGACCACACCGGTGGCATGGTCAATGAACAAACGCCGGCCGATGGTCGCTCCTGGATGAATCTCCACGCCGGTGAACACCTTGGCCACGTGAGAGATCAGGCGCGGCAGGAAACGCCAACCGCGCCCCCACAGGACGTGCGCCAGACGATAGAACAACACCGCATGCAGCCCGGGGTAACAGAACAGCACTTCCGGCCACGACCGAGCCGCCGGGTCTTTCGACAGGATGGTGCTGATGTCTTCCCTGAGCCTGCGGAATGCCATGACGCTTGAAATCCTCAACATGACTCATGCTACTGTGCGCGCCGGAGTCGCCGTCGCCGACCCTCTCCGGCGCGTCGCGCCCCCAGCCCTTGGGTGCCGCCGGCCGAAGGGAACGGGGCACGATTCCGCTCCGCGTCAGGCAGCCCCGTGTTTGTCGGCGCGGTGTTGTCCTGGCGCACTCCTGGTCCGCTCCCGGCCCGAGACCTCGGCCTCCAAGATTCCGGCCCCAGGGACTCTGGCCGTTGTGGCCAGCCGTCCAGGCCTTGCAAAGGAAAGCACAAGAGCACAACCCGGATCGAAACAGGATCAGCGCCACACCGCGCGCACCCATGGAACGATCAGTGTATGGTATCCGAGAAACCCGGTCAAGAAAGCCCGGCCCGTCAGTGGGGATAACAGGCCATGATTTCAGACCCTCAAGCCCGCCATTGGCCTACCGGGCCAGTGCGGTGTTGGCGGACGCCCAACCTTCACACGGGGACCATCGTTAGTCGTCCCCAATGAGTCATTGCCGCATCCCGAAACCCGCTGCCCGGCGATCGGTCCCCGGTCGCCAGGTGACGACTTCGCCCCGCGACCGCGGGTCACGGCGTCCGCCGCGCCCCGGTCTCCACTCGCAGACGGAATCCCCCCGCCCCCATGCCCGACGTCATTTTCAATGGTCCGGAAGGCCGGCTTGAAGGCCGCTACCACCACAGCAAGACCACCAACGCCCCGATCGCCTTGATCCTGCATCCCCACCCCCAACAAGGGGGAAGCATGAACAACAAGGTGGTCTACGCCCTGCACTATGTGTTTTCACGAAGAGGTTTTTCGGTTCTCCGGTTCAACTTCCGCGGTGTCGGACGATCCCAGGGCGTTTTCGACAACGGCCAGGGTGAACTGTCCGACGCGGCCTCCGCCCTGGACTGGCTGCAAAGCATCAACGCCAATGCCGCCAACTGTTGGGTCGCCGGCTTCTCTTTCGGGGCCTGGATCGGCATGCAGTTGCTGATGCGCCGCCCGGAGATCAGCGGCTTCATCTCCGTGTCGCCCCCCGCCAACCGGCAGGACTTCACATTCCTGGCGCCCTGCCCCTCGTCGGGCCTGATCGTGCATGGCGACAAGGACGAGATCGTGCCCGACGCCGCCGTGGCCAAACTGGCCGCCAAGCTGTCCACGCAAAAGACCATCACCGTCGACTACACCGTGATTCCCGGCGCCACCCACTTCTTCACCGATCACCTGGAAGACTTGGCCACGGCGGTCGACGGCTACCTTGAGGCGAACGCCGACCGTATTCGCTGACCACGTCGTTCCTCCGGCGGCAGGGCCGGACGGTCATTCGAACACGGAAACGCAATGGGGTTATGACCTGACGGAGGGACGCCGGCCCCCACGTTCCCTTCCCTTGCGTCCCGCAGGCCAACGGGTATGGTGCCGCACCCGGATCGGTCTCGCCGACCGACCGGGCGCCGCTCACGCTGGACTCGGACGCCGTGGTTCCTCGGTCACCCTCCTCGCATCGCCGCCTGTGGATCGCTGGCAGCCTGCTGACCGCCGGCACCGTCGCCTTGCCGGTGATGGCGGTGGCGCTCATCGCCTTGGGGCCGGGCGGTGGCGCCATCTGGCCGCACCTGGCGGCCACCGTCTTGCCCCACTACGTCACAACGACCCTGCTGCTCATGGTTTTTGTGGGGACCGGCACGGTGCTTCTGGGGGTGGGGGGTGCCTGGCTGGTGACTCTGCACCGCTTCCCCGGGCGGAGCCTGTTCGAATGGGCGTTGCTGATGCCGCTGGCGGTGCCGGCCTATGTGATCGCCTATGTCTATACCGACCTGCTGGAGTACGCCGGTCCGGTGCAATCCACCCTCCGCGCCGTGTTCGGCTTCGCCAACGCCGCCGACTACTGGTTTCCGGAGATCCGCAGCCTGCCCGGCGCGGCGTTGATGATGACCGCCGTCCTCTACCCCTATGTCTATCTGTTGGCGCGCTCGGCCTTCCTGGAGCAATCGGCGTGCGTGCTGGAGGTGGCTCGAACCTTGGGTTGCGGATCCTGGGGAACCTTCTGGCGCGTGGCGCTGCCGCTGGCGCGTCCCTCCATTGTCGTCGGCCTGGCGCTGGTGATGATGGAGACGCTGAGTGACTTCGGCACCGTGGACTACTTCGCCGTCCAGACCCTGACGGCCGGCCTCTACAATGTCTGGCTGATCATGCACAACCGCGCCGGCGCGGCGCAGATCGCGCTCATGCTTCTGGGATTCGTGGCGCTGCTGCTGCTGGCCGAGCGGCTGGCCCGCCGCCAACGCGGCTACCAGGCCACCAGCACCCGCCTCAAGGCGGCGCCGCCGACACCGTTGCACGGATGGCGGGCGGCGCTGGCCATGCTGGCCTGCGCCATGCCGGTGGTGGTCGGGTTCGCCGTGCCGGTCGCCGTGCTGGGCCGCCATGCTCTCACCCGCTTTTCCGAGTCCTGGACCACCGCGTTCACGACCCATGCCCTCAACAGCCTGGCGCTCTCCGCGGGCGCGGCGGTCCTGGCGGTGACCATCGGCTTGCTCCTGGCCTACGCGGTTCGGCTGCATCGCGACCCGGGTCTACGCCTTCTAGTCCGAATCGCCGGCCTGGGCTACGCCATCCCGGGCGCCGTGCTGGCTGTGGGCGTGCTCACGGTCCTCGGTGCGATCGACACCGCCGTGGACCGGATGATGGAGACCACCTTCGGCATCGACACCGGCCTGCTGTTGTCCGGCAGCGTTTTCGCGCTGTTGTTCGCTTACACAGTGCGCTTTCTGGCGCTGTCACACGGCACCATCGATGCCGGTCTGGGCCGGGTGCGGCCCAGCCTGGACATGGCGGCGCGTTCCCTGGGCCGCGCGCCCGGCCAGGTCCTGCGCGCGGTACACGCCCCACTCATCCAGGGCAGCCTGTTGACGGCCGGCTTGCTGGTGTTCGTGGACAGCATGAAGGAACTGCCGGCGACACTGATCCTGCGGCCGTTCAACTTCGACACCCTGGCCACGCACGTCTATCAGTACGCGTCCGACGAGTTGCTGGAGCAATCCGCCCTGGCCGCGCTGTGCATCGTGCTCACCGGCCTCATCCCCGTAATCCTGCTGAGCCGCGCCATCACCCGCGCCCGCGCCTGGGGCGCCCCGATGCCATGACCGCCGCACCCCATCAGGCCCTCGTCCTCAAGGCCGTGACCCACGGTTATAAGAGCGGCGCGCCGGTCGTGCGCGACCTGACCCTGGCGCTCGCGCCCGGCGAGGTCGTCTGTTTGCTGGGGCCGTCCGGTTGCGGTAAGACCACCACCCTGCGCCTGGCCGCCGGCCTGGACCGGCCCTGGACCGGGCGTATCGACATCGCCGGACAGATCGTCGAGGACGCCGGACGGATCCATGTGCCGCCGGAGCAGCGCCGCGTCGGGTTTCTGTTCCAGGACTTCGCGCTGTTCCCGCACCTGTCGGTGCTGGGCAACGTGTTGTTCGGTCTCAAGGGACGGTCACACCGAGAGGCCCGCGCCCGGGCCTTGGACATGCTGGGCACCGTCGGTCTGGCGGCGCGCGCCGATGCCTATCCGCATCACCTGTCCGGGGGCCAGCAACAACGCGTCGCCCTGGCCCGGGCGCTGGCGCCCGGCCCGGCCTTGTTGCTGCTGGACGAACCATTCTCGGGCCTGGACACGCGGCTTCGCCGCGCGGTGCGCGAGCAAACCCTCCGCATCCTGCAGCAATCCGGCGTGGCCGCGCTGATGGTCACCCATGACCCCGAGGAAGCGATGTTCATGGCCGATCGCATCGCCTTGATGCAGGATGGCCGGGTGGTGCAGGTGGACAACCCCATGACCTTGCACCATCAGCCCAAATCGGCCTTCGCGGTGCGCTTCTTCAGCGAGGTCAACGAGTGTGTGGGCCGGGTCGAGGGCGGCCGGGTCGCCACTCCCCTGGGCGTCTTCGAGGCCCCGGACCTGGCCGAGGGCACGGCGGCGCGGGTCCTGGCGCGACCCGAGGCGCTGATCCCCACCCTGGCGGGCGAGACCGGATTCGCCGCCCGCGTGGTCTCTGTGCGACCGCTGGGTCACGAGACCGTCCTGTTGCTGGCCCTGACGCGCCCTGGGTCCGACGATCCGGTGATGCCCCTCACGGCGCGGGTGCCGGGCCGGCCCACCTGCGCGACCGGCGACCTGCTCGGCCTGGCGATCGAGACCGCCGAGTGCTTCGTCTTTCCCGACGAGGGTCCGGACACCACCATCGAGGCGTCGCCAGCGGTCACGTCCTGACAACCGCCGACCGTCACCCACCGATCAGGGTGGTGAACATCCCCAGGGTGATGGTGCCGCCGTGCGAGCAGGTATCACCCAGACGCGCCGCCGGCATCTTACCGATCAGGCAGGTGGCCGAGCCCTTGACGATGGTGTCCGGCGGGCCAACGCAGGTCGCCATGTCACCCAGGCGGGCCGCCGGCAACTTGCCGATCAGCACCGTCGCCTCGCCCTTGATGATGGGGCCGCCCACGTGGGGCACGACCCCCGTGACCATGGGGCAGACATGCAGGTCGGTCATGCGCGCGGCGGGTTGGCCCATGGGACCCTCCATGCGATCGGGTTGGCTCCAGGGTCGGCGAACCGGTCACCCGGCCCCAGCATGCACCGGCACCGGCACGTTGTCGATCAGGCGCGTGCGCCCCAGGCGCGCGGCGGCCAAAAGGCGCCCTGGGCGATCGATGGACCACGCGTCCAGCGGCATCAGCGTGTCGGCGTCACGAAGCTCGAGATACTCCACCTCGGCGAAACCGGCCGCCAGCAGGCGACGGATGCCCTCGTCCAACAGAGGTGCTGGGGAGTGGCCCAACGTCAGCGCCTCGGCGATCCCGGTCATCACCCGATACAGGGCAGGGGCGACCGCCCGCTCGGCCGCCGTCAGGTAGGCATTCCGCGAGGACAGCGCCAAGCCATCGGCCTCGCGCACCGTCGGTCCGCCGACCACCGCCACGGGCATGTCCAGATCCGTGACCAGACGGCGGATGACTTGAAGCTGCTGATAGTCCTTCTCGCCGAACACCGCCACGTCCGGCAGGGCTTGCAACAGAAGCTTCGTCACCACCGTGGCCACACCCTGGAAGTGGCCGGGCCGGTGATCCCCGCAGAGACCGCGCGACACCCCCTCGACGGTGACGGCGGTCGCGAACCCGGCCGGATACATGGTGGCCGCATCGGGTGCATACAGCAGATGACAACCGGCGGCGGCCAGCTTGGCCGCGTCCTCGGCCTCGGTGCGTGGATAAGCGGCGAAGTCCTCGGTGGGGCCGAACTGGGTCGGGTTGACGAAGATCGACGCCACCACCCGATCCGCCTGGTCCAGTGCCAGCTTCACCAGCGACAGATGCCCGGCATGCAGCGCGCCCATGGTCGGCACCAGGCCGACCCGCAGTCCGGCGGCCCGCCAATCGGCCACGGACCGCCGCAGGCTGGCGGTGTCGCGCGCCACCGGGACCGGCACCCCATGGGCCTCGAGAGAGGACCGCGCGGCGGTCATTTGGCGGCGAAGGTGTGTTCAGGACCGGGGAAGCGGCGTGCCCGCACGTCGGCGGCATAGGCGGCGGCGGCCTCCTCCACCGTATCCGCCAACGCGGCGTAGCGGCGCACGAAGCGCGGCGTGAAATCGGTGAACAAGCCCAAAACGTCCTCGGTCACCAGCACCTGGCCATCGCACGCGGCCGAGGCGCCGATGCCGATGGTCGGCACGGCCACGGTCTCGGTCATCTGGACCGCCACGTCCTCCACCGTGCCCTCGACGACCATGGAGAACGCGCCGGCCTCGGCGACGGCGCGCGCGTCGTCCAGCAGGGACTCGGCCTCGGCGTCATCCCGTCCCTGAGCGCGGAACCCGCCCAGCGCATGCACCATCTGCGGACGCAGGCCCACATGGCCCATCACCGGCACGCCGCGCGCCACCAGGAAGGCGATGGTCTCGGCCATCTCCCGGCCGCCCTCGATCTTCACGGCCGCCGCGCCCGTCTCGGCCAACATGCGGGCCGCGTGGCGGAAGGCCAGCGCCGGACTTTCCTGGACGGAGCCGAAGGGCATGTCCACCACCACCAGCGCCCGCGACGATCCGCGCATCACCGCCTGGCCATGGGCTATCATCATCTCCAGGGTCACGCCCAGTGTCGTGGGCATGCCGTACATCACCATCCCCAGCGAGTCGCCGACCAGCAGCATATCCACATGGGGATCGAGCAGCCGCGCCATGGGCGTGGTATAGGCGGTCAGACAGACCACGGGTTCGGCGGCGCCCTTGCGGGCCTTGATGTCGCGAACAGTCAACCGCCGGGCAGTGGGGCGAACGGTACTCATGGCAGGACCCTTGGTGCTTCCTCTGAAGGGGGCGTCCTTTATCAGAAACACACGCCCTTGACTGCCCCGAATCGTCCCAGGCCGGCAACTCGGCCGCGATCCCTCAGGCGTCGAGCCTGCCCTCGGCGCGCACGATGTCCAGGAACACCTGTTCCAGCGTCTGGCGGCCGTAACGGGCGACCAGGGTCCCCGGCGGGCCTTGGTCGTGGATGCGCCCGCCCTTCATGATCAGCACCTCGTCACACAGGCGCTCCACCTCGGTCATGTTGTGCGAGGCCAGGAAGATGGTCGCCCCGGTGCGGTCGCGCCAGGCCTCCAGGTAGCCGCGCACCCAGTCGCCGGTATCGGGGTCCAGCGAGGCGGTGGGTTCATCCAGCAACAGCAGCACCGGGTCGTTGAGCAGGGCCTTGGCCAGCGCCACGCGGGTCTTCTGCCCGGCGGAGAGCTTGCCGGCGGGGCGATCCAGAAGGTCCGTGAGGTGCAAGTCGGCGGCCATGGCGGTGATGCGCGCGCGCAGGCCCTGAACGCCGTAGAGGTGCCCGTAGACGGTCAGGTTCTCGCGCACCGTCAGGCGGTGCGGCAGATCCACATAGGGAGACGAGAAATTCATGCGGGCCAGCGCGAGGTGGCGGTGGGTGGTCATGTCCCGGCCCAGCACCCGCAAGGTCCCCGTCGTGGGCAGCAGCAGGCCGACGATCATGGAAATGGTCGTCGTCTTGCCGGCGCCGTTGCCGCCCAGAAGGGCGACGGTCCGACCGGGCGGCACCGCCAGATCGACACCATCGACGGCGGTCACGATCTTCCCCGATGGACCGTCGAACCGCTTTGTCAGCCCCTGGGCGTGAATCGCCAGGGCGTCCGCCTCACCCATGCCTGTCATCCATTCCGATCGTGCGTCCGGGCACGCCGTTCCATCACCGACGCGGGGGTCGCGGCATCGGCACCGCCGTGTCGATGATGTCCTGCAAGTCGTCCACATGGCGGCCCTGGAACATGGTGATGCCCAGGTCCTGTCCCAGGGTCACGGCCTGCGGACTGTCACACCGGGCGAGGACTGTGCGCGACCCCTCGCCCGCGCGCAACCGCTGAGCCAGCGCGGCGCCCTCACCGGTGCTCATCCGCGCCGGCAAGTCCTGTGCCCAGAACAGCTTGACCAGATCGGCGCCCAAGCGGGCACGATCCACCAGCATCAGGGTATCGGCGTCCAGCGCGTCGATACACAGGCGGTAGCCCCGCTGGCGCACGTAGTCGCGCGCGAACACATAAGCGTCAAGGTCGGCGAACACGTCTTCCAGCCGCAGTTCCAGAACCACGGTGCCATGGGTGCCGGCGGCCAGCACCTGTTCGAAACGCAAAAACGTCTCGGACAGAATGGTCTGGACGTTCAGGTTAATGGAGAAGCCGTCCTTGCTGGTGCGCACCCCCTCCCGGTTCAGATAGGACAGCACGCGCCGGTCGAGCGTCTCGGTGAAGTGCTGGAACAGCCAGCGATTCACGGTCAAGTCGATGCGCGGGGCGATGGTCTCGCGCAGTTCCGGAATGGAGACGTAGATTTCCGTGAACACCGGACGCGGTGGCGCATCGCCAACGATGGCGCAAACCCGCTGCCAGCGCACATGATTGGACAGGTCGGCCTGGGCCAGCCCGTTTTCGAGCCGGTCGAGAACCTCGGCATCGATGGGCTGACGGCCGGCGCGCACCCCCCGGACCCCACCCCAGGGCTGCGCCATCCAGGTGGTGCCGGGACCCGACGCCGATCGCGACGCGGCCTCGGGGCTGAGGGGACGCCATTCCAACGGCTCCGGGACCCCACTGGCGCGCGCGGCATCCGTGGGCACACCCGCGCCGTCGGCCCCGGCGCCATCACCGGTCGCGCCCGGCGCGGCAGTCTCATCGCCGTCGTGTTCGGCCTCCTCGGCCTCGGCGAGCGCGCGCGCGGCGTCGACCGTGGCCTGCCCCGCCCGTGTCCCGTCGCGGCGCGCGGCGGCCTCGGCCCGGGCGGCGGCAATCCGTTCATAGCCGCTGGCCAGATCGCGCAGGTCTTCGAAACGCTCGCTTAGGTCATGCCAGGTCAGCAGCGGATTGTCCTGCCCGGCCGCCGCCCCCAGGTGCTCCGTCAGCGGATCGTCGGGGATGAGGAAGCGCAGGCCCACCAGCACGGTCCGCACCCGGTCGGTGACGTCCTTTCGGAAGGTCAGCAGGTAGTCGCCCTCGGGCAGCCGGAAGATGCTCGCCAGATTGTCCAGGGCCAGGGGCGTGAGCGCCTCCTCGATGGTCCTCAGGCTATCCGGCTCCCGGCTCTCCGGGCGCAACTCCGAGACCCGTACCCGCAGCAGGCGAAGATCGAAGTACGTGGTGCTGATCGCCCGCACGTAGTCAGGCAAGGCGAACCCCGAACGGATGGCGCGCATCCTAGCCATCGGCGCCCCCCTTCGCCGGAGCCTGTCGGCCCGCCATGCCGCTGAGATGCGTGACGGCGTTGAGGCGCGGTGGATTGGGACAAGACAGGCGCCCCGGCCCGGCGGCGGCGCGGCGGCGGTCCACGCACTGGGCCAGGGTACACTGGTCCTGCTTGGGACAGCCGGCCATGGTCGTCGCCCCCACCATCCGATCCATGAAGAAGCCCTGAAACGCCCGCACGCCATGGGTCAAGCCCCAGAGCAACGCCGCCTCGGACTCCACGCGGTTGAGAATCACGCGCTCACCACCGATGGCGTCCACGGCCGCGGCGGGATCCATGCCGCCCGACGGAGCCCGGGACTCGGCGAGGTCCGACTCCCACTGGACCTTGACGAAATCCACGTCCAGCCGGCCGAGATCCACCAGACCCAGGGCGCGGGCGTTCACGCCGTCCAGCACCAGGGCATCGCCGCGCGCGCGCAGGATCGCCGCCGCGTCCCGCAACCGGGACAGGTTGGCGAAGGCATCGATCACCTGCACCTCCACAAGAAGGCGGGTGTCCGGCGGCAGCGCCCGCGCGAGGTCATCGAACACCGGGCCCGTCACCGTCTCGAGATTGAGGTTCATGGCCATCGCCGACGGCAGCGTCGACCGCTCCAGCCGGGCCAGCGCCCGCACCATTTGCTTGTCGAGGAGACGGCAGAACTCCTGGAACAGCCATCGGTTGTCCATGATATCCACATCGGGCGCGCAGTGGCGCCGCAATTCGGCGATGGATACAAAGAACTCCTCGAAGGCCACATGACCACGGCGCCCCGCGTCGATCTCGATCACCGCCTGACGCTGCACCATGGGATGTGGCTCGACCCTGGCCAGCGCCTCGCCCACCCGCTTCATCAGGCGCGGGACCATGGGTTGCGGCACCGGGTCCTGTGTGCGCTTCAGCGTGCGCCAGGACTCGGCCGGAACCCGCCGGACCTCGTCGACCCGCTCCGCCAGGTCGCGGCCCGTGGCGTCCAAGGCATGGTAGGTGACGAACGCGTCCCGCCCGTCCACATCGAGTCCCCGGCTGGCCGGATCGCCCTGGAACAGGGCGCGCAACCGCTCCACATGGGTTTCCAACAACGCGCCGGGCAGGTCGCGGCCGACCACCACAAGGTCCCCGTTCGAAAGAAGGAAGACTTCGGCCCCATAGCCGGTCACCAGCGGCGCGAACAGCGAGGCGGCGATGCGCAGACGGATCTGGCTTCGGTTCTGAAAACGCAGGCGCGACAACGCAATGTATACGGCTCGGCAGCCCTCCGGCACGCGGGAGAGTCGCTCCAGGCAGTCCAGAAGACTCTGATCCCCATGGACGAAGGTGCTGGGCAGACGCATGTGCTAAGGTCGATCAATTATGTGATGAATGTGACGGAGCGGTTGGGTACCGTCAGACGGACAGTGGCGCTACACGGGCCGGTCGGGACACGGGGTCCTTGGAAGCCTTGGGTTTGGCGAACAATAGCATGGTTTGACGTGACCTCACAAAGACCCTCGACATGGACGCCCCGCAAGGCGGGTGCCAGGATGGACGGTGAGGCGGACGGCGATCGATGTGCCACAGATCGATGTGTCACACGGCCCGGGCCTCGGACCGCCATGTCGAGCGTCAACCATGCCGGTCCGGGCTTCGGTGGCACGGGATCACGTAACCAACCTCCCAAGGGTCTCGTCTCCGTGCCGCCCATACGTCGCCCCATCCGGCGCCGCTTTCCAGGCCCCGTGGGCCTTGAGGCGGACGGTCGACCAGAGCGCAGACGGAGTGACCGAGACGTGAGCTTCATGGACGGACCGTGGCCGATGGACTTCTGGATCCCGGCGCCGGCACGTTTGCCGACCGGGATTCGAGTCTACACCATCGCCGACATCCATGGCCGCGCCGACCTCTTGCAGTCCATGCTGGACGCCATCGACATGGATCTGCGCGGGGATGGGGGACGTCGGCAGGGCGCGGTCGTGGTGTTCCTGGGCGACTACATCGATCGCGGGCCGCGGTCACGCCGGGTGCTGGACATCCTCACCAACGGCCTGCCCGATGGCCTGCAATGCGTGTTCCTGATGGGCAACCACGAACACTTCCTGCTGTCCTTCCTGGACGGTCACGGCGAACCCGCCGGCTGGCTGTTCAACGGCGGTCTGGATACCCTGACCAGTTATGGGATTGACGCACCGCACAGCGGTTTCCTGTCGGCGACATGCCAGGATGACCTGCGCCAGGCCCTTCTGGACGCCTTGCCCGAACGTCACATGATCTTTCTGCGCAATCTGCGCCCAAGTTACCGGCTGGGTGGCTATTTCTTTGCCCACGCGGGTGTCCGTCCCAACGTGCCGCTGGAAAGCCAGGCCCTGGAGGATTTGTTGTGGATCCGGGGGCCGTTCCTGACCAGCACCGACGACTTCGGCGCCGTGGTGGTGCACGGGCATACGATCCTGCCGCGCCCGCTGGTGCTGGCCAATCGCATCGCCCTGGACACGGGCGCCCACGACACCGGGGTCCTCACCTGTGCCGTGCTGGAAGGCGGCGGCCTGCGTTTCCTGCAAACCCCGCCCCCGCAAACACTGGTGGGCGGTGACATGGCCGTGACCGGCCCCGCGCGGAAGACCCCCTACCCCTTCAGGTAGAGCGGCAGACCGGCGGCGACAAAGACCACCCGGTCGCACGCCGTCGCCACGCGTTGATTGAGAAAACCCGCCTCGTCGCGAAAACGGCGACCCAGCGGCGTCTCCGGCACCAACCCGAGCCCAACCTCATTGGCCACCAGCACCACCGGGACGGACCGCCCGGCGATGGCGGTGTCGAGCGCCGCCGTGGCGGCCGCCATGTCCTCATCGTCCAGCAAAAGGTTCGTGAGCCACAGGGTCAGGCAGTCGACCAATACGGGACTGTCGGCATGTTCGGCCAAGGCGTCCGGGAGATCCACCGGCGCCTCGATCGTCGTCCAGGCATCGCCGCGCCGTTCGCGATGCAACCGCAACCGCTCGTCCATCTCTGGGTCCGGCCCGGACTCCCACGGGCGGAACGTGGCCAGGTAGACCGGGCGCGCGCCCAGAGCAGCGGCGGCCTCCCGCACCAGCGCCTCGGCGTGGCGGCTCTTGCCCGACCGGGCTCCTCCCAGCACCAGGGTCCGCAATGGCAAGGTCATCGGCATCCTCTCCCCAAGGGTCACGGCATCATCAGGCGGTTCACGCAGCCCACCCGCCAGCCGCCCTCCCACGCCCCCGTGCCGTCCAGGCGATCAAGCCGGATCAACGACAGGGGATCGACCACCACCCGAAGCGCCGCCGCCGGGTCCAGCCCCAGGGCCACGGCGAGGGCGGCACGGATCGTGCCCGCATGCACAACGGCGACGATGTCGCGCCCGGCATTGGCCGCGCTCAAGCGCTCCAGCGCCGTGGTCACACGGCCGATAACGGCCGCGAAACTCTCACCGTCCGGGGGCGTCGCGCGGGCGGGGTCCGCCCAGAAGGCCGCGAGCGCCGGGTCGGGCGGATCGGCGCTGGCCAGCCCGCCCCAGGTGGCGCCCTGCCAGACGCCGAAGTCCTGCTCCACGAGGTCCGGGTCTTCGTGGGGTCGGGGCAGGCGCGCCCCCGCCGCCGCCAAGGCACGGGCCGTCTGACCGGTGCGCCGCAACGGCGTGGTCACCAACACCGCGCGCGCCGGTAGCACGCGGGCCAGCGCCTCAAGGTCGTCCACATCCCCGGTGTCGGCGGCCACGTCCAGGCGTCCGGTGATGCGTCCCTCCGGATCGGGCACCGGGGCGTGACGGATCAGCCACCAGCGAGTCTCGGCCGGCGCGATCACCGACCCGGGCGAGGGATTGGACCCCAGCGTCATCCTTGCCCCTTTCTAAATCCAGACCATCGCCAGCAACACCAGGGTCGCGCATTCCACCATCAGAATGCCGGCACCGATCACGTCGCCGGTGTACCCCCCCAGCCGCTTGCGCGCCAGCCAGCCCAGCCACCCCAGCAACGGCAGCGCGCCGACCAGAGCCAACGGCCCGCCCGGCCAGGGGGTCAGAGCCAGACCGGCCACCAGCGGCGTCGCCAGGGCAACCACCGCCGCGCGGACCGAGGGGCGGCCGGCGCCGGCCCCCACGCCATCGGCGCGGGCCGGCGGACACACCAGCGTGAACACCGGCCCCGCACCCCGGCCCAGCGCCGCCGCCAACACCCAGGCGGGCAAGGCCACTGTCCATGGCCCCGCCTCCAGCAGCATCGCCAGGGCACCGATGCGGATCAGCACGGAGAACAGCACCGCCACCATGCCGTAGGTGCCGATGCGGGAGTCCCGCAGGATCTCCAACGACCGCTCCCGGTCCCGGCCGCTGCCGATCCCGTCCGCCGTGTCACCGATCCCGTCTTCATGCAAACAGCCTGTCAACAGCATGGACGCGCCCACCGCCAGCGTCGCCGCCAGCCAGGGCGCCGCCCCCGCCTGCGCGAAGGCGGCCGCGATACCGCCCCCCATCGCCCCCAGCAACGCCCCGGCCCAGGGAAAGGCCCAGGCCGCACTCATCAACGGACAACGCCAGTCGGCCGGAATCCATGGGAGGCGGGTGAGGAACGCGATCGCCAGGCTCAGTTCGTTCAGGCGGCGTCCCAGCGGCGCGCGGCGGGCGGGCGGATCAGCCAACGCCATGGGGTGATTTCTCCGTCGGCTTGGGGTAAGGCTCGGGGCGCCGTGTTTACCCGAAACCACAGGATCAATCCATCCATGTCCGCCTCTCCCCTGCCGCCCGCCGCCTCCCTGGACGACATCCGCGCCCTGGTGCGCGACGCGCCCGGTCCCGACTCCGAGGCCCGCGCCATCGCCGAGGCGCGCGAGCCCACGTTGACCAAGCCGGCGGGGTCCCTTGGGCGTCTGGAGGAAATGGCCCATTGGCTGGCCACCTGGCAGGGACGCCACCCGCCTCGCCTGGAGCGTATCCGCTGTGTCGTCTTCGCCGGCAACCACGGCGTCGCGGCCAAGGGAATTTCAGCGTTCCCACCCGAGGTCACCCACCAGATGGTGGCCAACTTCCAGGCCGGCGGCGCCGCCGTGAATCAGCTCTGCCAGGCCAACGGCGCCGCGTTGACGGTGATCCCCCTGGACCTGGATCACCCCACCAACCCCTTCGACGAAGCCCCGGCGATGACCGAGGCCGAGGTCCTTGAGGCCCTCAATGTCGGCCTGACCTTGGACCTGTCGGGGGTGGATGCCCTGATCGTCGGCGAAATGGGCATCGGCAACACCACGGCCGCCGCCGCCGTCAGTCAGGCCTTGTTCGGCGGCACCGCCGGGGACTGGGTGGGGCGCGGCTCGGGCCTGGACGACGAGGGTCTGGCGCGCAAGCGCGCGGTGGTGTCGGCGGCCATCGCCTTGCACGGAGAGTCCTTGCGGGATCCGCTGGAGGCCTTGCGGCGCGTGGGCGGGCGCGAACTGGCGGCCATGGCCGGGGGTGTCCTGGCCGCCCGGCATGCCCGGGTTCCGGTGTTGATGGACGGTTTCATCTGCTCCGCCGCCATGGCGGTGTGGCAGGCCATGGATCCCCATGGACTCGACCATTGCCTGGCCGCCCACGTTTCCATGGAACCTGGGCACCAGCGCCTCCTGTCGGCCCTGGGCAAGCGCCCGCTCATGGCTCTTGATATGCGCCTGGGCGAGGGCAGCGGCGCGCTTACCGCCATCGGCCTGTTGCGCAGCGCCGTCGCCTGTCACGCGGGGATGGCCACCTTCGCCGAGGCTGGTGTCGCCGACAAGGTCTCCTCATGACACCGGAGCGGTCGGGCGCGGGTCGATGGGGTCTGATCAGCCGTGTCGCCGACTGGCCCTACGTCCTGCTGTTCCTGACCATCACCTTCTGGTCGGGCAATGCCATCGTCGGCCGCGCCGTCTCCGGACATGTGCCACCGGTGGGCCTGGCCTTTTGGCGCTGGACTGTGGCCGGGCTGATCGTGCTGGCGATCGCCTGGCCGCGCCTGCGGACCGAGTGGCCGGTCCTGCGCACCCACTGGCGGACGGTCCTGCTGCTGTCGTTCCTGGGCATCACCATCTTCAACACATTGCTTTATATCGGCTTGCAGCACACCCAAGCCATCAACGCGCTGCTGATGCAGACGGCCATGCCGGTGATGATCATCCTTTGGACCGTGCTGGTGTTCCGCGAGCGCGTGCGCATGCGCGAGGCGGCCGGTCTGCTGATCTCGCTGGCCGGCGCGGCCACGGTCATTAGCCGGGGCGACCCGATGGTGCTGCTGGGCCTGCAGTGGAACGTGGGTGACCTTTGGGTGCTGGCGGCGGTTGTCTGCTATGCTGGCTACACAACCCTGCTCAGGGTGCGGCCACCGGTGTCGGCCAGCGTTTTCCTGGCGGCCACCTTCCTGGCGGGCGCGGCCATGTTGTTGCCGTTCTACGTTTGGGAAATGGTGGTCCAAGACCGCGTCATACCCTGGGACTCGACCGCTTTCGCGGCGATCGCCTATGTCGCCGTGTTTCCCTCGATCCTGGCCTTTGCCTGCTTCAACCGCGGGGTCGCCCTGGTGGGTGCGCCCGTGGCCGGGCAGTTCCTCTACCTAATGCCCCTGGTGGGTGGACTGATGTCGGTGGTCTTCCTGAACGAGGCGCTTCTGTGGGCGCACGGGCTGGGTCTGGCGCTGATCCTGTCCGGCCTGTGGCTGGCGACCCGGGCGCAGAGCCGAACGAACGGCGACCAAAACAGCACTTGATCCACGGCCGGGTTCAAATCAGGAACAGATTGTCCAGGGCTTCGAACAGGTCGTCGGGGAAGGAGGCTCCCTTCTTGATGATCGGAACCTGACCCGGCAACAAGGCCAGCAGTTCGTTGTCCGGGTCCAGGCTGGTGATCAGCGCCGTCGGAACGTTGCGCGTCTCCGGCATGGAGGCGACGCCGATGGCCAGGTCGATCCCGCTCAGACCGGGCATGACAGCGGAAATGATCACCATATCGGGCTTCGTGCGCACGATGAGGGGCAGGGCCTCGAACGTGGACCCGATCTGCACGGTCCGGTACCCACACTGCTGCAACTCGCGCTCAACGAAGTGGGTCTGAGCGCCAGGCTCCATAATCAACATGATCTCGATATCGCGAACTTCGATATCCTCTGGCGCGAATCCCCGCTTGGCCGGCAGGCGCCGCACCAGGGGACCCTGCTCGGTATCAACCGGGATGCGCCCCTCGACCAGGTCCAGGATCACCTCCAGGAACGCCTCCAGGTCATCCAGGACCAGCGTCGGCACCACGGTACGAGATTCAGACAGATAGTCGGTCAGACGGTGCCCGACGGTGGCCAGCGGGCTGAAGCCCAGAATCTCGCCCTGGCCCCGCAACGACAGGGCATGGCGCCGCGCCACCCGGATCAGATCGACAAGATCACCGGACTGATGTCGCAACCGTTCGACTCGGAGCGTCAGATCACGCGCGGCATCGCCCGCTTCGTCCAGGAACTCCTGCCGCATCTCGCGGAGGACGGCCTCCGTGGCCGCCGCATCGCTTCCGGGAGACATGATCGTGGATCCTCCAATCCGGTCGCCCATCGGGGTCCCGCATAAGCGCCCGCAGGACGGGCCGGTCCTCTCACGGGTTCGTGAGACGGGACGCAGCCCGGTCGACCTCAGACGGCCGGCTCCATGATGTTGGCCGCTTCCCCCAAGTCCCTGACGAGATCCGGATCCACCTTGATCGCCGCCGCCACGGCCTGGGCATCCGGATTGTTCTGGACGTAGGGTTTATAGCGCATGTCCTCTCCGAGGATATGATTTGTCAACCACCCCTTGAGAAAAGCGAGGAGCGCCGGGCCATTCATGCCCCCGGGGTCGGCCTGATAGCGGTCCAGCCACTCCCGCACCTGCCCTTTCAACTCTTGGTGACGGCTGGCGTGGTCCTCGGCGCCAGGGAAATTGGCCGCCTTCTGCAATGCCTCCTCGCGATCGAAATGATACTCCGTGTAGTCCCACAGGCTGTTCAGGATACTGCCAACGATCCAGCCGTGTTCCGGCGCCTTGCGCAGGGCAGCCGGTAACTGATTGATCAGATTGATCAGAACGCGGTGATCGCGGTCCATCTCCTGGGCGCCCACGGACCAACTCTCCGACCACCGGAGCACGGGCTCTTCTGCGTCGTCCTCGGCGTCGTCCTCGGCGTCGTCGTCAGCGTCACCGTCAGGCTCCTTGGCGTCCACCGGAGCATCCGCGCCTTCATCGTCGGTGGCGTCGACGGCGATGGCTCCATCGCCACCCTGGTCGAGGTCGAGGGCACCGTCATCCCCGCCTTCGACAGCAGCAAGCTGGTCGTCGGGGTCGAGCGCACCGCCATCAGTTTCGGTCGCGGCCACCTCGCGCGCATCCATGTCGCCCTCGGCCGCGTGCTCCGCGTCCGTGCTGACATCCAAGCCGATGCCATCCCCGGCCGACGGTGCCGCCCCGTCGCCGTGATCGTCACCGGCACCGCCGGCCGCCAGTGGTCCATTCTCTTCGAATGCCGACGCATCGTCCTCCGTCCCCTGTTCGGCCTCCCCGATCCAGGTCTCGGACTCCGTGTCCGGCTCGTCGTCGACGTCCGAGGCGACCTCGACGCCGCCAGTGTCCTCGCCCCCAGCCATTTCAAGGTCTTCGATCAAGGTGTCGAACCCGTCGGTCTCTTCCTCATCGGTCCCGTCGGACTCGATCAGGCTTCCGTCGACGGCGTTGAGGCCACTGTCCAGCAGCCGATCCGCCTCGTCATCCATCTCGCCCGCATCATTGGAAAGGCTGGACAAATCCAACGCCTCCGCCACGGGCGGCGCATCGGGGGGCTGCGTGGGATTGGCATTGCCGCCGGTGCCGAAAGCCTGCGCCACCAGGGCCTCGGATCGTTCCACGGCCCGCATCAGGTCGGTATCGCCCTCGTCGAGATCATCGGCTGTACGGCTGGCCGCCGCCGCCAGGGCGCGTAAGGCTTGGGTCAGGCTTTCATTGGCCTCGGTGAGCACCCGAATATGCTCATCGCGCTCCGCCAGATCCTGCTGCTGAGCCTGATAGCGTTGCTCGACCACCGAAAACAGGTCGTGCAGCTTCAAAAGTCGATCCGTGCGGGCGCTCTGAGCGCCCCCCAGTTGCGCAACGGCTTTTTCCGCCTCGGCGATGACCGCTTCAGCGGCGTCCCTGTGAGTCTTGACGGTCATCTGCTTGCGTACCTTTCTGCCCGCATCCAAGTCCGGGCGGAGAGAGTATCATGAGCCCGATCGGCCTCAAAAGGGGCGATCCATGGCAATCGCCCAAGCCGTCGGGCGAATACAGGCGTCGACTTGGCGTCGGCATACCCTCGTGGAGAGGAGCGGGCGCAATGTCACCCCGGCGACAGATATCATCAGGCGAAACGGACTCGGTGATTTTTGTGGCAGAACCCGCCGAGTCGCCTCAAATGATCGCCACACTGAAAATGCGCGATTTGCGTGTAGATCCCGTCTCTCCGCGAACGCCGGATCGCCCTATCAATCATCCCGATCGGTCGCCGGCGCGTGTCGCCCAAGACTTGGCGACGCGCCTGACCGCCTGGGAGGGCGACGGCCCGGTGGTGGTGGCGGTCGGCCCGCCCTGGTGGCTGGGCATCGCCGCCCAGGCGCGGGCCGCGGCCCAGGATCCCCGGCCCGGACGCTGGTTGTTGTGGCCATCGACGACCGACACCCTGCATCCCGGAAGTCCGCCCGCCTGGCCCCATGAAGCCGCCATCCTCGATCGCCTGGCGCGGGCCTCGGCCTCCTGGATCGCGCCGCCGGGGCCGGCCGGTGAGGCCACCCTGCCCGGCGAAGCCGGCCCAGACAGGCATGCCTGGAGCCGTTGGCTGAGGGCCCTCCCCCATCCCGCTGAGAGGCTCCTGGCGCGCGTCCAAACACCGGCGGCGCGGGTCACCCTGGGGGTGGTCCTGGTGCATCGCGACAGGCCAGCCCTGGCGGCGGCGGCCCTGGACTCCCTGGCCACCCAGACCCGATTGCCCGACGCCCTGGCCGTTGTCGACGCCGCCAGTACCGACCCGGCCGCGCCGGCCGCCGTGCGGGCACGATTGGCAACGATCCGCCTTGCCCCGAAACGCATGATCAACCGCGACGACCCGAGCCTTGGCGCGGCCCGCCAGACCGGCGCGGCAGCCTTGTCCACTGAGTGGTTGCTGTTCCTGGATGACGATAACCGCTTGCCGCCCGAGGCTC
>Ga0126339_10000636_pt1 | contig 20423 bp, 19 predicted proteins | sample OrbTmetagenome_2_FD_92532 | JGI IMG/M metagenome (GOLD analysis project Ga0126339, IMG submission 92532) | Coral microbial communities from Petempiche,Puerto Morelos, Mexico - Orbicella T R C metagenome | ecosystem: Host-associated > Invertebrates > Cnidaria > Coral | place: Petempiche,Puerto...
AAAACAGTTGTTCCACCACTTGCACTTGAGGGTTGTAAGGATATTAAACCATTTAAATAGGTTAAAACATATCCCTCAGTAGTTGCAGAAGATGCTCCTGAAGCAGTAATAACAATATCATCCCCAGCACCATCACTTAAAGTAAGTCCTGACCATGTTCTAACTTTCGTTAAACCTGATAAAGATAATACTGAACCTGAGGTTTGTTTAAATTGTAGGTCTTCTAAATTAGGTCGAGAAAAAAATGACATCTATCTATTTTTATTTACTGTATTCTTATTTTTTCGTAACTTACTGACCGTCCAGTTAATTACCTAACCGATTTTTTCAAATCGGTTTATTTTTTGTTTAATTCATTTATAATAAATACAGAAATAAATATTTAAAGTGTCATAAAAATGAAAAAACCCATAAGTTTTTTAACTTATGGGTTTTAATATGTAAGATTAATGATAATCAAATAAACCTATATATTAAATCTATTTTGAGTACGTGCTTTATTACGTAATTCATTAACAATTCTAAGTGCATTTGGATCAAAAGATTCTTTTTTAACAATACTTACTAAGTGATTAAATTCACTTTCAGTAATTACCTGTCCAACATATCCTTCATTTTTCAAAATATAACTATTTGGTGAATTGATCCCTGAAGTATGACCCTCATTATCCTTTTCAGCATCAAAAGTTAATTCCAAAATTTCTTTAATTTTTTCTTGAACAGAACTTGTTATTTTTTCTTTTGTTTTCTTTAACGCTGTTTCAATTAAATCAACAATTTCTAATTGACGTTCTCTTTTTTTAATTTCTTCAAATGTTTGAGAAAAAATATTGTTAGCTGTTTTATTTTCTAACTCAGAAACAATCGCCAATGCACCATAACAATCACGAATCATCATGTCCCAAACTTGTTCAGCATACGTAAATGATGGAAATTTATCAATTGCAATAATTTCTCCATCAATAAACACAATAACACCAATTAAATTTTTTGGTCTTTCAAAATGTGCAATAAATTGCTCTAATTTTGAATCATACTTATTGAAATATTTGTCTAAATATTCACCAGTATTTGATTGTGTTTGTTGACCTAATTTACGTATTGCAGGATAGATACGTGAATATCCATCATCGTTAATTGCATCAAATGCCATTTCACGAATAGTTACAGGCAACATTCTAAATTCTTGTGTACCTCTAAAATGTCCTCCTTGAGAACCTTGCACACAACCTGCATCATGATATGTTGTTGATTTATTTGATCCAATATAACCACCTTTAGTCATACCATGATTTTGAGCACTTTGCTTTGTCATAATTGCCATTTGTGTTGGAATTATAACTTCCTTATTCGTCTGATTGTTAAAAGAAACTTCACCGTAGTTTTGGTTTCCAGCAACAAGAGAAGTTAAAGGATTCGCAAAACGATCATCTAATGAATATTCTCTATCAGTTGTTAAACAAACAATTTGCATATTTAAAATTGATTGAACAACGATGTTTCCGTCATTATCCTTGATAGGACGGCAACCTTTTAATAACTCTGTAAATTCTCTTGTATTCATGGTACAACTATTTAAACATTAATATTATTTTTAACTTTTCTTGATACATTCGCTTCTTCTAATATATGTATTTGGTTTTCTAACCAACGAGATGTATCAATTTCAAGTAATCTTGCGTTAATTTGTGGTTGAATAGCAACTGGGTTATTAATAGCCATTGTCACTACATTAGAGCCTAATTTACGAACATTACCACCTGTTTCAGCACCAGTTACTGGTGATATTTGAAATACAGGTATATTTCTATTAGTTGCTTGGAAATATGTTTCCAATACTTCATTCATCAAGCCTTCATATGAATTTTCATATCCATCTGTTAATATGAAAATTGCATTATATGAATTTTCTGAACTTTCATCCTTAAGCAATTTAACGAATGATGTTGCTAAATCAGTTACTTCATCATTTGCTTTTACTAATACTGCATTTTGAGCAGATTTAGTAAGTACTCTTGCAGTAAAATTAGCAATTGCTTTAGGTGTATTTTTAGATTCTTGCTTATGTCCAGTCATTGAATTACTATCATCAAGTATAATTCCAATATTCTCATAGAAAAAATTAGGAATTTTTTTCTTTTCAGCAAGATCATTAATCGCATCTTTCAATTCTTGTGTCCAACCACTTTCATATCCTGTTTTATACAATGCTAAGAAATCTGTTACTTTCTTTAAGTTAACATTCTTTTCAACACCAAGTTTAGTTCTTGCTTTAGTTTCTCTAACTTGTTGATTAATAGAAGTTACTTCAACATTTTTCATCAACATTGCTTTAGTTGTTTCTCTTTTTGCAGTCGTTGACCACAATTCTGTATATTGAGGATGATTTTTATCTGAAATTAAACCAATTAATACTTCTTTTGGAACTTTACTTACACCAGTAATATCAGTTCTTGCTTTTTGATATTCATATATAATTGGAAAATCTCTTTTTAAATATCTAACATCCTTATCTTCTTTAAATAAAAATAAAAGTAATTTAAATGCTTTTTCATCATCCACATTAACATATCTCAAGAATAAATCTTTAGCAATATTTACTTCTTTTTCATTATTAAAAATATTATTATTCATAAAATTTTTCGCAATTGAAAGTAATATTGATGTTTTCTTCACACCATAAATATGTTTTAAAACGAATGCAATTTTATTTCTATATTTTACAGAATAAAATTCAATATTTGGATGTGAAAGTAAAAAGCCAAGAGATATTTTTCTTGCTCTCTCGTTGTTAATTTTTTCTTTTTTCATATTAACAAAAAGACGAAGCACATATGTAATACCATCTTCATTTAAGTTGTGTAATGCACTTAAAATTGCTTTATCACTTAAACCATTATCATACCAATCAATAGGATTTACAATATTACATGCACCTCCTTTTTGAGTATTTTTAAATTCATTTAATAATACTTCAGAAATAAATGTACCTGTAACACCTTTTTGATTTGCTACAATTAAAGGTAGTTCTTTAGATAATTTATACAATTTTACAACATTTTCCTTAACTGCTTTTACCTGCTCATCTCGGTTATGGTAATATGTTGCACTTGATTTCGCACCAGATGCAATTGTTAAGCTGTCAATTAAATTCTTTTTAATTGAAGCAATCATGTTGTTTGTTACTACCAAATTTTCCATAATGTTTCTCCTTTTGTTAATTAATAAAACATAATTTAATACGAACAATAATATCTATTGTTACAAAAAACAATAAAAAAATGGTGGACTTTTATTAATATAAAATATTGATAACCACCCACCATTTAATTTGGAATAACTTCTTATCTTCTCAATCAGGAGAAGAAGTTTCGTTGTATTGTTGGTAAATTCCGAAGATTCTACTGTAAACACAACAAGTTCTTCCTATTTTTTAATTTTTTGAAAAAACCTCGTTGAGTAAAAACCATTTTTGACCATCAAATGTTAGATAATACGTCCCGTTTTTTTAAGTAAAAAACACTGGCATTAGCAACCACAAAACTTTAAAGTGGTGGGTATACTCTAATAAATTTTATAAAGTATTTTTTTCTAAACCCATTCATCACTCAAATAAGATTGGGAATAATTTAAAAGTATTTGTTGTTTTTATAAACATAATCCTAAGTTATGCGCCTATTCCAATTCGGCTACTTCCCCATTTTTGAATATTTTATTGGCGGGGAAGGTAGGATTCGAACCTACATTTATTACTGAAAACACTTTGAGTTTTCCCAAATATTTTAAAGAACTTTCACTCGGTTACGTTATTCAATGAATAAGAGGCTTGACCGAGCACTTGTCTATCATGCATTGCCCGATAAACTTTTTTTGCGGGGGAGACAGGACTCGAACCTGCGAACTTCTGCTTGAACTGCAAATGATTTAACCATTTTATACTGTAAACATTGTCTGTTCTCCAGTTAAAGGAGTAGTTTGTCAATATTTGATGTAAATTTATACTAATCTACTCCCCCGTATATTTTTAAATTTTTTAAAGAACTCTCAAATTTTAGTAGCGGGAGAAGGACTCGAACCTCCACGAGCATTTTCTGTCTGATGGTTATGAGCCACCCGTGTTACCATTTACACTATCCCGCAATATATTTTTAAAATAAAGGATATTTTGTTTGTTATTTTTTTGGTTTATAATACCGGATTTGAACCGATGACACCCTGTTTAAACGACAAGTGCTCTATCCACTGAGCTAATTATACTGAAATAACAATCAGTTTCCTTTTTGTTTTTTTACAATTCTTCCATAATACCATCCTTGTGGAACTTTTTCATTCTTTTTCAATTTTTTATTAACATCACCATTTGTTATCCAATAAGTATTATATTGTGAATTGTTTTTTCCTTTTTGTTTTAAAGAATTAGTCTTACCTATTTTTATTTTAGATTTTTCTGAATGATGTTTACCTTCCCAACGACCTTTAATTCCTTTTTCAGACATTTCTTTTTTAATGCCAATAGATTGTTTTCTAAGTTGATTTTCTCGCCAATCTTCATCTTCCATTAAATAAGAAAATTGTATATTACCTAATTTACTATTTAATTTAGCATTTCTTTTTGCTTCATCAAAAAATCTTTTACGATGTTTTTCATTAGAAAAACCACCATTACCACCTACTTTAAGATTCATACAATCTTTTTTAGCAATCTCATTAAGATTAACTAATTCATTTTCACGTTTTTTCAAAGAACTTCTATCAAAACAATATTCAATAATTTCACGTTTATGATTTTCTTTACCATATTTATTAATTGAATATCTTAATCTTCTACCAGAACCTAAATAACCATCATTTAAATTATTTGTAGAATGCATTCCATAATAATATCTACCAGTTATTATATTAGTAGTTTTATAAATAAAATGATATTTTTTTTCTTTTCTTGCCATAATTTGTACTTTATAATAAATACTATAAAGTACATAAAATGACTAAAAGTGGGGAGAGAAGGACTCGAACCTCCAATCTATAGTTTTACTGACTAATTGCTTTACCTTACTGAAAACACTATTAGTTCTCTTTTTATAAGAGTAATGAGATAGTATTTATTGTTTATAATTTGCTATCTCCCCATATATTTTATATTCAAAGAACATTCTGTCATAAAGACTTTACAAACATATATCAAAAAAATTTAATATGCAAATAATTCTTAAAAAAAAGTGAAAAAAAAATTTTTGATTGTCCTTAAAACCATAAATACTATCAGATTTCCAAAAAGTTACATTTTTTTATATTTTTTTCATTCTTTTTGAACATTCCCCTGTTCTTTTCTCATTTTTGTTAATTGGTTATCGTAGACACATGTTGATTTTTCATCTTCTTCTATAGTAGTATTACTTAAAAAACTTTCTACATCAAAATTTTCAAATTCTTCTTTATTTTCTTCAGGAATTAATTGAATTTTTTCAGTTGTGTCCCCAATTGTTTTATTTTCATTATTAAAATGGTTATTCTCTTCTATTGGTGGTGCATTATTTTTTTCAAATTCCCCAATTGGATTTTCAACTACTTTTGAAATTTCATTTTCTTGTGGTAAAATTTTTTCTTTATTTTTTAATTCTGCTACAGTTGGACCATCATCATAAACATTACTAATTTTCCCATGAATAGTACCAGAATTTAAACTTTCAATTTTTTGATTAAATTTTTCAATTTGATCATCATCAAATTTCTTAACATTTAAACCACTAACATATGTAGAATCTATAATTCTAATTTCTAAGGTATCATTATTAAATATACAATCTTTAAATTCATGTCCATCTTTAGCAAATCTTGCTTTAATTATTTTAATGTTTGCTAAATTACTATTTTCTGCTTTTTCCGGTTTTGATATAGACATCACAAAATGTGATTTCTGTAATCTTTTTATATTTCCACCAGTATTATGAGCATCTACAAATTCAACATTAAAACCAGTTCTGTTTGTTTGAATTGCTGACCAACAAGGAATATCATAATCAGCAGCCATTGCTTCAAAAGATTTAACAATTGATAATTCTGCTGTATGTAAATCTCTTTCCCTTTGATTTGGTTCAAGACAATCAAGATAATCTAATACAATTTGATCATATTTTATTCCAAATTTCTTTTCTTGTCGTGCAATCCAATTTCGAATATCGAATAAAGTAGTATTTTCTTGACTAAAACGAATAATATCAAGTTTTCCACCTTGTGCTTTAATCTTCTTAACATGATGAATTACCTTTTCTTTAACGAATTCTTTATTTTCACCAATTTCACTTTGTGCTATTTTCGACCAAATAGCATAATGTTTTCTTTGAACTTGTTTTTCAGTATCTTCAAATATTATTTGTAGAACTTTTTTACCATCATTAAATGCAGAATTAGCGATTTTAGTTAAAATAGTAGTATTATGTGTTAAAATATAATCTTCCGTAACATATAAATGATCTGAATTTTCTACATAAATACATTGTGCTTCTTCCATGTGAGAAAAAGTTATACTGGAAATTGATTTACAATATTTATATTTATCTCTATATTGAACTCGATTTTGTTTTCTATCTAATCTAAATAATTTAATATGATTATTAGAAAATGAAATCGTTAAAATATAACTTTTTTTACCATTTTTTATTTCATTCTTATATTTATATTTAGGTATTTTAGATTTAACTTTACAAAACCCTCCTAAAGATAAAATAATTTCTCTAACATCATTCGCTAAAGTTTGTGATGTTGTAGTATATTGAACTCTACCATTTTTAGATGAATATCCATCAGAATCTAACAAACCCTGTAATAAATTAATTCTATCACTAATACTTGAATATTTATAAATGTTAGGAATAAATTTTTTATTAGATGTAACAATAAGTTTTAATTTATTTAATTCTTGATATAAGTCATTTTTTTTACCACTTTTTCCAGTTATTGAATAAGTTATTGTTTCACCAACTTGTTTTAATGATAAATTCTTATAACATTTATTTACAATTAAATTAACTTCCTCAATAATTTCTTTATCAATGTTTGTAAATCTTGGAGATAATTGTGTTAAGCTTCCATCACCTATCAAAATTCCTAATAAATATGGATCAATTTTTAAATCATTTTTTTTAAATTCAATTGGTTTAACTATAGGTATTCTATAATTAAAATTTCTATCTTTACCCGTTCTCTTATAATGGTTTAAAATTTCTTTAGTAGTTAATGTCTTATAACTATAATCTGGTCTCCAAATAGATTTACCATTTTTCCATATTTTAATATCTCTTTGTTGTTGAGAATTAACTGACCATAAATGTTCTTCATCACAATAAACTACACAATCATCATTAAATTTAACTTTATATATTGGTCTTTTACCTTGAGGATAAACACCTAAAACTTTTTGAGGTTTACCATCACTTCCAATTACTTCATCATTAATGTTGATATCACCCATTTTAACCCAACCTGTTGGTGTTAAAATTTTTGATGTTAATGGTTGTGCTTTACCCACCCCTGAAGGTGCAAGAACTAATCCAATTTCACCTTTCCCAAGACCATTTCCAGTTACTTGATCAATAACCTCAATACCAGTTGGGATAGTTTCTCTAAATTCATCACTCAATACATTATCAATATCATCAACAACATCTACGCCATAATCTTCTTCATCCCCAATATGATAAATTTTATTAATTTTTTCTTCAATCTGAAAATTAAAAGTAGTATTTCTTATTCCACCAGTTTTAGTTTCTTTAATAATGTATTCACCAAGTTTACGATATTCTTGTTGTTTTACAAATGTAATCGTATTTTTTCTAACAACATCCCCATCGTATAATTGATTTTTATTAATAACCCTTTCGTTCCACATTTTTATTTGGTCTATCTTACCAAGTAAAATTTCACCCTCAACAGGATTATTTGGTGATTTATATTTATGAATGGCTTCTTCGATACTTTTATTTTGTAAATTAGGTACTTTTTCAAATTCCTTATAGTACTCTAACATTATAATAAAAAGTCTTTTCAAATAAGGATCATCAAAATATTCAACAGCAATATCTGCTAATACTTTTTTTGAAAAATCAGCTTCTACAAGAAGTTGCCATAATAGTTTTTGTTGGAAATCCGGTCCTAAATATGTACCAAATGTATTTTTTTCTTCATTACTCATTACATAAAATGGGATATATTTATTTAACACCAATTACGATTAATTTCGTAATTGGTAAATTAAATTCAATTATTTTAATAAAATTTAAATGCTGCGAAGCAAATATGCTCTTTTGCTCGGATGTAATTCCCGAATTTGATTAATTGTTAATCCCCTTTTATTAATTAAGTCATAATCATCCCACATATTTTTCATATCAACTCTTTTAATTCTGTGGAAGATTAAATCAGCAACTTCAATTACATTTTCAATAACATCTGTTGAGTATCTTGCTACATAATTAAATCCATCAACATAAAAAACTCTTTCAACAATAGGATTATCATTAATATATAACCCAATTTTACACTCAACACCTTTAATAATTTTATCATCAATTTGTTGTTTAATTGATTTAGGTGTATATTTTAAATCATTTCTATATTTATCAGGTGAAGTTTCAATAATTTTTCTTACATGATTAAATAAATCATAATATGTTTGTTCACCGACTTCAGCTAATGTATTATACCTCTTTCTTGATAATAATTTTTGAAATCTTGTAATTGCTTGAGGTAAAATATCTCTAATATCAATTGAATATCTTGTAAATGGATTAAAAACGTCTGCATCAAACATTTTTTCACCTAATAAAATATCTTCTTGAAACAATGCAAATCTGAAATGATTTGTATGATTTTTTTCTGTCATTCTTTTCGAAATTTAATTGTTAATATCAAAACAAATATAACCAGAATCTACGTAAGGTAAAAGGATTTTTTCTCGATCAGACTACTTTTTTTTATAATATTCTTTAAGTAGCTGTTTTTCATTCATTATTACAGAATAAAAAGGTTCAACATAATTAACAAATGTACCTTTATATACTGTTAAAAACTCATCCTCCATCATCATTTTCAATAAATTCTTACTACCTCGTCCTTCTGGAGCTAATGGCATTTTTAGCTGTTCCAATTCTTCCAGTGCTTGTTCGTTTAAAAATGGTTCGCTTAAATTAATTAATTTATAATTTATTTTCAGTCTATCTATATTATTCAGGATATTTTCAAGTACTTTTAACGGTTTTTTCTTTTCTTCTTTTCTCTTATTGTTTATTTCATCTGCTTTTTTACAAATTTCTCTTACAGTAATCTTTTTAAACTCTAATTCTGGAAAATGTTTTAAAAGTATTTTATCTTGTATTCCGCTAATACCTTTAATATTATCTGAAGTATCACCACTAATAATTTTCATTGTAAGTGCATTACTATATCGATAATTAAAATAATAAAAAAAATTATTTTTATTTACAGGTGTATCGATGTTAGCGAAATGTATTGTTACATTTAAATCTAATAATTGAGCAAAATCTCTATCATTAGAATATATAATAATTTCTTCTTTTGTATGATAATATTGACAATATGCTGCAATTAAATCATCCCCTTCAATTTCTTCAACTTCTATTTGTCGAAGAAATAATTCTTCAGCATATGCTTGTATTCTTTTTCGTTGTTTTAGTATAGATTCTTCCTTTTCTTTTTCTCTCTTTAATTCCGCTTCTGTTAATTGAATTGGTTCATGCCATGATTTATCTTTACGATTTGCTTTATATGCATTATCTATATAATATCTATGAATACCACCATTTTCACCATCCCAAATTAATACAACCTTATTAGTCTTATGTTGCTTAATTAATTTACGTAAAGTAGTTAAAAATGAATATAAACCACCAATATGTCCAAAATTACTTGTGTAAGTATCTTTTGCACCATGATACGATCTTTTTAAAAGATAGGAAGAATCTACTAATAACGTTCTAACTTTCATTAATTTGCTTTACCAACGAAATCATTAATATCAATATCCTCATTATTTTTTTCAAATTCATCACTAATATCATTAGCATCTAAAGTATCATCTTCTAATACTTTTCTAAAATATTGGATATGTTGTTTTTTATAATCGTCTAAATCTTCTTTAAAAATAAAACCATGTGGCATTGACATAATTTCACCTTGCAATGAAATTCCACCTAATGGTCCATCAATATGGTTTTTAGCTACATTTACCTTAGTATCTGTACCATATGCAACTTCACGACCTTTACTTGTTGCTTTTACTACCTTAGTTGAATGTGCTGCAATCCCCCCAAAATGATAAATTAACCTTGCACCAAAATAAAATGCTTCACCACCTTTATGTTTTACTACACCATTACCCATATTATCAATCCAAATTTTTTGAACTGCAACTAATGAATTGGTATATGTTTTATTTTCTTTTCTACTATTTGGAATAGTATTATTTATTAAATATTTAAAAGATTTTTCATATGCACCAGCATTCCACATATTATTATCAGTAGTATTTTTTTCTTGTGCATTAATTGTTCTAATACAATCTAATGTTCCAATGGAATCAATAAAAAAATCTAAACCAAATTCCAAATTTCCTTGGGATTGTTCAGATAATAAAAATTTAACTGTATCTGCTAAATCTTCAATAGCAGCTTCACCTCTTTTAGGGTCTTGTTTTTTTCCAAATTTCTCTAAAATGAACTCATTATCAATTAAAATGAAATTACCATCCCAATCAAATCCCATCATTTTTAATCTTTCCATACCAATATTATTCTCAGTATCGATAATAATTGGCAATCTACCCATTTTTTGAGATGCTACAATACCTTCACAAATTGCTGTTGATTTACCTGTATTAGTAAATCCACGAGCCAATGAAACATAACCAATTGGAAATCCCGGTAATCCTGTAGCTTTTTGTAATGCAGGAGATAATTTTAACCATTCTAATGGTTTATCTTTAAAATCATCTGCTCCTAAATTCTTTTTAAAATCGTCTAATGAAAACGTTTTTTTCTTAGTTGGTGTTCTTGTTTTACTATTAACAGGAACATCATCTTTTTTTGTTTTTGCCATATTAAATCTTTATTTAGATAATAAAGGGGAATATTTATTCCCCTTATATTAATGTTTGTATTGTTTTTTAAAATGGTAGGTCATCATAACCATCACCACCTACTTCATCACTTAAGCCATCACCACCTGTTTCTGTTGTTGTTTGTTGTTCTGTTGGTTGTGTTGTAGGTTCTACTTTATTTTCCTCTTGTTTCTCAGCATTAAGTACTGTTTCTGTAATATCTACAGCATTTGGTACTTTATCATTGTTAAAAGAACCAACATCGGATTTAGTTACGTTGTCAATTGTAACACCATCGTTATTAATATTATTTATAGCAGCTAAGTCAGATGCTTGTTCAAAATTATCATAACTTTCTTCTGCATCTAAATTTCTACTACGTTGATTTGCCTTTTCTTGTAAATCTGGACGACCCGGAAATACCCAATGTTTATTATTTTGGTCAGATTCATCCCAGTAAGGATCATTACCCTCTGCAAGCAATTCTAAATATTCAAATGGTGTAATATTTGGTGCTGCCTTTGGTTTAAATACATCTCTCCATGTAATTGGATCATTCACCCATTGTTGTGCAATAATTGGGTCTTCATGTAATTTTGTTGGAGCACTTGCAATAATTGCGGAAATTGCTCTAAATTTAACTGAACCTATTTCAGAATCAACCATAGTGATTGTTAAATCAGCACCATTATTTTGATCAAAATATGCAACATTATTTGCTTCAATATATTGATTTAATACAGGTAATAATTTATCTAATGGTCCTTGTTTTTTAAAATTCTTTTTAAATCTCCAGAATTTCACCCCATCTTTACTCTTACCTTTATCTATACCTCGAACAATGTAATATTTTTTGGCTTGCCATTTATTAGCTTCCATAAATATTTCTTTATTTTTATCCCATTGTTCTTGTTGATGTGCTTCAACTTCATCTCTTTTTTTACCGATCAAGCTTTGATCTTGTCTTTTCAATATTTTTTTTGCTTTTTCACATAATGGACATAGACGAGGAATCATTACAGGTTTTCCATCTTGATCTGTAATTACATTACCATTATCATCTTTTTTCTCAATGAATGGATCATTATGTGCCGAACAATAAATTGCTTTACCCTTTAATTTTTTACCATTAGCATTATTTAAATCACTAACATGAAAAAATGCTTCTTGAATTGGTTTTAAACCGGGAAGTGGAGGTAAGATTCTAAATGTTTCTTTATCTGCACGTGGTACGAAATATTTTGCTAATACTTCTTCTCTACTTTTTCTACCACCAGAATCGTTCTTGTTTTCTTCTTGATAATTGTTTAATTCTTTTTTTAAACTTTCTAAAAATTCGTTTTGATTTTCCATTTTTTAATAATTTTAATTTGTTTGTTTTTATTTACTCAGGATATTTAATTAATATACTTTCTCAGGATTTTTAATAATACAAATATAAGCTACTGTTCTTAATTACGCAAGGTTTTTTTTCTAAATTACATTATTTTTTTATATCATTTGAAACAATTGTAAATTTAACACATTCTTTATTTTCATAATAATTACCATTTTTCAATCTTAATTGTAAACAGTAATCTTGCGGTATTAACCACGATGTGTCAAGATCAAATTCATATCCTTTGCTTGTTCTATCTACAGTGGTAAATGGTATTACGTCAAGTTCATATTTTTCACCAACAGTTGTAAACAATCTATATTCTAAATCTAAAGGAATAAAATTATCTTGATTTGGGTATAATTCTTTTATAGTTAATCTTATTTTTCTAATATCACCAGCAACAATATTTTCTTTTTGGTTAAGTCCCCAAAAATAAAAATAATAATTATCAAAATTTATCTGATTAGATAAATCTACTGTATAATAATTATCATCAGAAATTAAATAAAACTGATTTTCAAAAGTTTTATTTTTTCCATTAATAGTAACATCCCAAACATCTCTAAATAAAACTGCATCAGGATATTCATCAGAATCAATATTTAAATTAATTTTATAAACTCCTTTTTTTACATTAATTATTGATGAGCCAGAAATAATATCTATTACATTATCTGCATAATCATAAATTAAAACATCATTAATAGTAACATTTTCAGAATTTCCACCAACATTTAAATATAAAAATAATTCATTATTCTTATTTAAATAAAAATAATTTCTATCATCAGTAATTGTATCTTCTATTACTGTTTCAATATATGGTTCATAAAATGTGTGAGTGTCCTTAGCATGAAAACCAACTGCTTGTCTATATAATGTTTCAAGTTCTTCTAAATCATCAGTATATTTTAATCCAAGTCCATAAGAAGTTCCTGTATAACCAGTTAAACCACTAATATTTAATTTACCATTAATGTAATCTGTTACATCAATTTCAATATCTTCACTACCTTTTTCGAATCTTTGTGTACCAAAAATTTCAGTAACACCACTTTGATATGAACCACCACTTATTGTCCAAGGAATATTCGTTTTTCTATCATACCAATTAGCTGCTTGTTCTTGAGGTGCTGGAAAAACATTTTCATCATATACAAAATCATAACCAGAACCCTCATCCCAATCTTCCGAAATATTAAATAAATCTAACGTAAAACTTGATGCTCTTTCAATTTCTAAACTATATGATCTTTTGCCAACATATTCTGGTGCATTACTAATCGTATTAGTTAAATGCAATATATGTTTTGTGATATTTTCTGGATTAATGAACCCTTTTTGAATTCTATCTTTTAATAAATCTAAATCAATATCAAAAATGAATCTACTAATTTCTTTATCAACTGTACCGTATGAAATTTCGGTAACTGGATTTTGAGAATTATTAGTTAAATTGCTACTAATTAATGTATTATTTTTTGAAAAATATGATCTAAAAACTGTCATTTGATTTTTATTATAAATACTTTAAAATAAAAAAAACCCCTTTTAAATAAGGGGTTTATTAAATAATCATATAAATAATTATCTCCTAATATCTACATCAATATCTTGTGGAGACATAAAAGTTTTAGTATAAAATTCAGTAAGATTCCCGGTATAATTTTTTTCAATAGATACTGTAAATGGTATTCTTATAATAATTGGAATATCATTTATCGTTGTTCTATAAGTTGCAACATATTGAATTTGATCTTCAAATGATTGATAATGTTCAATACCATTATGATCATCTTCAACAATATTTAAAATAACTTCACCAAAATCAATTGTATTTAATTTAATTTGATTAGGAACTCCGTTTTCAAATAATCTTGATTGTTGTCTAAAATAAGAAGATATTTCATTTTCAACTGAATCAACAAAATTATCCCATCTTTCTTGTTCATCTTCTTCATTCAAAGATAATTTATTCACCTTTGAAAATACTTCATATAATCTTTTTTTATTGCTCATCTTCTTCTGCTTTATTTGGAGTGTTAGTATCAAATCCTAACATAGTATCTTCTAATTCTTTATCAGCATCTTGAATTCCCGTTAAATGTTGTTGTAATTCAGGACTAACTGGACCACCTAATCCCGGTAGATCAATCGATGGAATTGGTTTTTCACTATTATCAATTCCCGGCATACCTATACTATCAAGACTTTCAATATCTTCTTCACCTTGTTTTTCCATGGCATCTAAACGAGTATAATAATCAGGTAATTCTTTTAAATGATCCATTGCAATTTCAAGTGCTACTCTTGGGTCTTTTGTATGTTCCATTTCCACTTCAATTCCTTTTAAAATTTGTTGTGGATCAAATTCCATAACATCGGCATTGTCAGCTAAACCACCCTCAAGATTATCTCCATCACCATCTACATCATCAACATCTAATGCTGGAACTTCTTCTTGATTATCTTCTGTTTCTGGAGTTTCTTCTTTATCATTTTCAAGTGTTTCTTCTTTTTCAACATCTATAGTAGTAATTTCCTCTTTATTTTCGTCTTCACCTTCTTCATTTTCTTTAACAAATTTCTCTAATTCAGGTGCTTTAACTCTTACTTTAGGATTTACAGGTTTTTCATCACCATATCATATTCCATCCTGATATTTTTCTTTAGAACCACCAAATGGTTGAGAATCTTCCTTTTTCTCAAAATTTTCATTTAGTTTTATTTTATTAACTCCTTCCATCATTTCAAGAAGTCTGTCTTTAGTACCGGGTTTTTTATATATTTCCATTTTGTAAAAGTTTATTCAAATATTATCGGATTATCTCTACCAAATTTTCTCATTATAATTGCTGCTGTTGAATTTGCTTCATTTTCTATTTCACTTCCATCTTCATTTGAATTCGACATTAATCTATCTTCTAAATGTTGTTTAAAATGAACCATTTCATGTGCTAATGTTCTTAGGACATCAGCTAAATTTCTATTTGTTGCAACAACTCTGATTTCACCAGTATTTGGTGTATATTTACCAAATGAACTCATTTCTGCAGCTTCATTTTCATCATAGGAAATAACTACATTTGGTTTTGTTTCAATTAATTTTAAATATTCATTTACATAATTAACAAAATCATTAATTACATATTCTCTTAATTTATTTTCAAGAACTGTTTCATCCAGTTTATTAACTCTTCCATACATTTCAAAGAGTCTATTTTTTGAACCATATTCTTTAAAAAATTTCATAATTTAAACAATTGAATTAAAACTATCATCAATATCCATTCCTGAATGAGTTGGTAAATCATCAAAATCTGCAATATAACTACCATCTGGTAATTGTCTTATACCTTTCTCATTTGAATTTTGTCTTTGCTGATCAAACCAATTATTTTTCCAGAAATCATTTAAATTAAAATAATATGGATATGAAACGTCTTTTTGTGCCATTAATTTTTCAGTATTAGTTGGTTCTTCAACTTCTTCAACTTTAGCATTTAAAACATTTAATTGTGAACTTAATTGACTATTAATATTTTCTAAATCTTCTAATTTAGATTGAATATTTTTCATCGCTTCGATATTATGTTTAATAATGTCGTTTTGAATTTGATTAACTTCTTGCTCAGGATTTTCTGTTGGAACTTCTTCTGCTGGTAGTTCAGCAGGTTGTTCTATTTCTGCATCTACTTGAACATCAACATCTCCAGTCTCTGGTGTTGGTTCTTCAGGTGATGGTGCAGAAGCAGGTATATCTTCCTGATTTGGTTCTGGTGCATTTGAAGGTTCAGCAGGTTCAGTAATACCATCTTCTTCAGGTGGTAATTCCTCTTCATTGTTTTCTTCTTCAAGATATGCATCAGTACCTCCAGTATTTGGCACTGGTTGTCCATCTTGCGTTGCATAAATTTCCACTGGAAGTTCATCAAACTCAGAATCATCCTCAATTAAAGGTTTATATTTCGGAGTTTCATTTATTTCATAACCAATACGATATTTAATTTTCTTAATATGTTCATTAAGAAAATTTTCTTCGTTGTTTTCTTTCATTGATAATAAATTTTAATAATGTTCTCTTAATAATTGTTTACCTTCTTTTGTGATCAAAATCTTATCAACTCTTTCAATAAGACCTTCTCTTTCATCAAGAACAACTTTTTTAGCACTCTCTTTTTTCTTGTCTTTTTCATTTCCAACAAAATTGTCAAGTGCATTTTCAATATTTTTGTCCATAATATTTATATAATTTACTATACAGTAATTTTATATAAATACTGGTAAACAATCATTTTGACAAAAGAACTACAAGATATCTTTTTAGATGAGTAAATTCGGGGAAAAATTTGTAGTATTTTTGGTAATCTTTTCCATCAATATCCTTGAATATATTACCATTCATTCCTTGTAAATTATCAATAATAGAAGTTACATTAAATTTAAAAAAGTTATACATTTCAATATCAAGACCATATATTTTATTTTCTGACAATAAATATATCATTCTGTCTTTATATTGATAATAAGCATCTATTTTATTCATCTTAGGTATAACATCAAATAAATCCTGATTGTTCTTTATTTGATAGAAAACAGGGTCTAAATTGATGTATTGATATTTAGGTGCAAAGTAAAAATCCGGAACATTCTTTACAAATGAATTAATTCCTTTAACATGAGAAGATTTATTTTCTTCAAAAGAAAATTCCCAATATAATTTATTTCTAATTATTCTATGTTTTAAAATATTTGCATTTTGAATATTATCATTATTTTCATTAATTTTTTTCATAAAATGCCATCCTACAAATAGGGTAGGTAAATTATGATCATACGAAAAATTAGTATCATTAACTTGGTAATAATTAATGAAGTCAACTTTTTTATGATTTATTAAATCTTTTTCAAAAATAATATTAGCAATTTTCATAATTTTTTTCTAATAATTTAATATACGATTTAATACCATTTTCTAAAGTATAAAAATTATCAACAATTACACCTAAATCAATCAAATTCTTCATATTTGCTTGAGTATAGTATTGATAATTATCTCTTATTTCAATTGGGGGATCAATATATGAAATATTTTCTTCTTTTCCTAAACATTTAAAAATAATCTTTGCTAAATCGTTATATGATCTTGCAACTCCAGTTCCTAAATTATAAATACCATTTTCTATATTTAGATGTATTAAAAAAAGAAATATCTTGGCAACATCTTTACAATAGATAAAATCTCTTTTTTGTTCACCATCAATACATTCAGGAATATGTGATTTAAATAATTTTACAGTACCATTCTTTTTAATTTGATTATAAAAATGATAAATTACTGATGCCATTTTACCTTTATGATCTTCACCATAACCATAAACATTGAAAAATTTAAACCCTAACCATTTAGGTGGAGTTTTTTCTTGTTCTAAAACCCAAAGATCAAAATCATGTTTGGATTGTCCATACGGATTTAATGGTTTTAAATCAAAATAATCATCGTTAAATCCATCTTCTCCATCCCCATAAGTGGCTGCTGATGATGCATATACTAAAGGTATTTGATATTCAACGCATAAATTCCAAATAATTTTTGAAAAATTTAAATTTAATTTATTAAATATATTTATATCCTTTTCTCCAGTATTTGTTCGTGCACCTAAATGATATACTAAATCAATGTTATTTGCATTAAATGGTAGCCATAATAAAGAATTTTCAACACTAATACACTTAATATTTTTGTATTTTTTCTTTAAATTATTAATATTTTCAACATTATTATCTATGACCACTATGTTATCATAGATACAAAGATATTCTAATTCAATTAATTGTTCAATTAATTCTTTACCGATAAATCCTGCACCACCAGTTATTACAATCATTTTAATCTGTTTTTATAATAATCATAAGTTATTTTTAAACCTTCATCAATATTAACTTCAGGTTTTCAACCTAATTCTTCAGTTAATTTATTATGATTAATTGCATACCCGAAGTCATGTCCTTTTCTATCTTCAACAAATTCAATAAAATCACTATATAATCTTGAGAAATAAAGATCATTATCCATATCATCTATAATATCATCAATATAAATATTAATAATATTTTTAACTAATTCAATGTTTGATAATTCACAATCACCACCAATATTATATGTTTCACCAATTTTACCTTTATGTAAAATTGTATCAATTGCTTTTACATGATCTTTCACAAATAACCAATCTCTTACATTTTCTCCTGTTCCATATATTGGTATTTTAATTCCTTTTATTAAATTATGAATAACTTTAGGAATTAATTTTTCATAATGTTGTCTTGGACCATAATTATTTAAACAATTAGAAATAATTGTTGGTAATTTATATGTATCATGAAATGCTCTAACAAAATGATCTGCAGATGCTTTTGATGCTGAATATGGAGAATGTGGATTATATGGAGTTTCTTCTGTAAAAAATCCTTCTTTACCTAATGCACCATAGACTTCATCTGTTGAAATATGATAAAATAATTTATCATCTAAATCATTTCCCCACATTTTTTTAGCTGCATTTAATAAATTAACAGTACTAATTACATTTGTGTTAACAAATTCTATTGGATTTTCGATTGAATTATCTACATGACTTTCAGCAGCCAAATGTATTATATTATCAATCTTTAAATCGTTTATTATCCAAGAACAAGCTCTAAAATCAGTAATATCTTGTCTTAATGCTAATACGTTACGATATTTTATTTCCAGATTTTTAAAAAAATGTTCATCACCAGCATATGTTAAAATATCCATCACTACAATACTATAATCCGGATATTCTTCTGCAAACTGTTCTACTACATGAGAACCAATAAAACCTGCTCCACCTGTAATTAATATACTTTTGTCCATATTATATCATTTTTGGGTCAATAGATACAACTCCTTTCTGTGTTACAACCCAAGATGCACATTTATTTGCAAATTTGATTGCTTCATCAATATTTTTATTTTCAACATATTTAACAACTAAAGCAGCTAAAAATGTATCACCAGCACCAGATAAATCTCTTACAGGATGTTCATTTTCAATTGGAAATACTTTGTTGCCAAAATCTAATTCAGCACCATTTTTACCTTTTGTGACAATTAACCCACCATAATAATTATTTGTCAATAACCATTCTTGATTTTCTTGATATTCTTTCTCATTAATTTTCAAATATTCAATCCCTAATGCCCATTGACCAAGCTTTTTCTTAGTATCCATAAAAACCAATGGATGATTCTCCGTTATTTTTTCAATAGCAACATCAGACAAAAATCCTTTATTATAATCAGAAATTACAATAGCATCATATTTTTCAAATTGAATTAATTCAAATAATTGTGAAGTTATTTCTGTAATTACATCATCATTTTCATCTATACGAACGATAATTTGATTTGAAACTTGGTCTACATATCTTGTTTTTGTTGGTCTAATATCATTTGTTACAATATCACATTCCACACCAAATGCTTTAATATTTTCCATAACATTTATTGACATACCTCCATTAATTTTTGTATCAGTTGGTTTAAAAACTGGTACGGGTGCTTCTGGTGAGAGTCTTTCACAAATACCATATCTAAACATATCTTGACAACTATCGCCAATTACTAAAATTCTCATACGTTATATTTCTGTTTTTTATCAATAATTATTAAATAATCAAATTGTTTTAATTTAATATCCTTTTCTTTTGTTCTTATTTTTTGAATAGACGTTGAATATGGTTTTGCCATATCAATAAACTCATTAATATTTTTAAATGCAGATGTTTGATAATCTGACCAATAATTACAATGTCCAACAGGTGGGGGTGCAGGATCATTAAAAGAATATTGATAAGGAACGGTTATAATTAATCTTCTTTTAGTTAATTTTAATAAATTTT
>Ga0126339_10000637_pt1 | contig 20404 bp, 14 predicted proteins | sample OrbTmetagenome_2_FD_92532 | JGI IMG/M metagenome (GOLD analysis project Ga0126339, IMG submission 92532) | Coral microbial communities from Petempiche,Puerto Morelos, Mexico - Orbicella T R C metagenome | ecosystem: Host-associated > Invertebrates > Cnidaria > Coral | place: Petempiche,Puerto...
AAATCCAGTCCACTCCACTCCAGTCCACTCCAGTCCACTCCAGTCTATATTTTACAGTATGCCATCAGTCACCAATATTAGTTAATTAATATCAGAGCACGTGTTACTTCGTTGGTGGCCGAATGGAAAATCCATGACTGAAAGATCATGATCATCCTAGCAATTTCCAAACACCCATCGACAGAGAATGCCGTTTGTTCTACGTACGATCCCGGGCGTACGGTACGTTCGGGATTTGCTTGCCCAATGTAGCTGTCCGGTTTGCTAAATCACAAGTCGATTCAATTTTGCTGAGCGAGACATCCCCTTAGTTTTTATTCTACTACAAGACCCAAGATCCGGCCCAGGATTCAGCGCTGGAAAGTTCTTCATATGTCATCGCTCACTGTTTTATTAGTTTTTAAAATGACCTAGATTAGTCATTCTTGCATGCAACGTACCAAGAGCGGCTTAGATCAAGTGAACGTTTGCAAAAACTATTCACGCAATATATTGACAGAAGAGAGTGTTCCAGCAACTCAATTTCTACATTTTGCAAAAAGGAAAACGGTTAAGGTAAGCAGTTGATCTAAATGCTTAGTGTAACACGAGCCATGACATTTTCACCGCTATTGTAACTGGATTTAGTTTGTCTCATTCTCATACCGATCTACCAAAGGCCAGCCATAAATTATTTCACTTATCTACATTCATCAGTCCTACAACAATGGATACAAGAACACCAGGAATCGCCCCATACCAAGTGGCTACACTTACTTTAATACGTGATACTTCTAGATTGGCAACTGAATAAATGGATCCCACCACGAATCCTAATTGTGCTGGCCATGACGCATTTCAAGATAACTTACCTTCTTGGTACTTATCTTCCTTTATTTCAGTCTTTCAAAATTCAATATTCTTCTCGTCGTTAAAGCACGTTGTAGTTTTAGCACTGCAATAGCTCACATGTGTGTTCCGGTCCAAATCCACATCCTTCTGTCGCACTGATCTGCGGCATCTGGTCAAATGAAGTAACAAGAGCCACCTGCACATATATGAATGTGTAATCCATTAAACGAATGAAATCAAAGTTAATTAACAATTTCTAAATTTTTGAACGTATCTTAATATTGCATCCCTTTCTGTAGCCATTCGTCAGTCGTTTTCCCCTTCAATCGTTTAGGTTCCTGAGAACTAACTACATGTGTATGGCAAAACAACCTGAGAGACGCAGTTTATTCAGCATCCATTCTTCTGATCCCAAACATGATGAAAACCTGAAAGTAGACGTCTTCTTCTTCTCGTTTTCCCGCCATTCCGGTTTTCTTTTCTTTCGCTTCTTTTGCTCCGGTTCAAAGCAACATTCCGCCATCAATTTCTGACAAAGAGATTACAAAATCATCTGTTGAGAAAGGAAAGCTATCAAACGAGCCGAATATTAATTTTCAAATGACTTTTTTTTTAGCTCCTAAAGCCGAAGCTAGGTTTATTGCGCCCGCTTGCCGACGTTTCATCTTGAGAGTGCTGATGGGAAAAATACACTCTGAATACATCCCTGAATAATCTCCTTAGTAAACAGATGAAATTCGTTATAAAACGGCATTACTGTCATGTGTCAAATAATCGGGGGAAAAAATGCACGAAACTACCTTTTAATAGATATATCCCAATGTTTGAAGTCGTACAATTCATCGATGATTATCAAGGCAATGTATTATTTCTTTACAACAAGGTTTCGATAAAATCAGACTCCAAAAATGCCATAGAATATTGAAAGACCACATGTTTCTTTCGAGAGAACAACTCCTAAGTTTTCAGCTATTAGTGCTGATAAATGATTACAGATGGCAGCAGAAAACAGCCAAATTTAGTCAAAAGTCGAAAGTGCGGTAGTTATTCTTAAAGGTACTTTTCATTTCTGTTTATTAATTCCTTACTAATCGGTTGCAAAATCAACAACGACAGAATTTTTGACAGCTGATCTATAGGTTGGCATTCTTGCGGCATTTCGGGAAAAATAAGCCTAAAAGCCAACTCACAATACAATAAATATACTTGGATTCAATTTGATTTGATTCGCACGAGCACAAACTACCTCTTGAGATGTGAGAAAATTGTTGCAATATACTCATGTTCTATCGGTTAGGAACCACCATGTAAAACACATCAAACGCTCTTTCGTGAAAGGGAACAATTACAAACAAGAGAGATATTTTCCCACTCTCACATGAATTCACTCATGAATTAAAAAATCTTTAAGAAATCCGGCATGCTTGCCGCGATTTCTAATTAAAACAGCACTGGCCGAAGAGCTTTCTTGAACAAGGGTTAATTCCAGTTTTTAATTCAGTTATTCAGTTTTGCAATCTAATCGCAACAGGATCGTCAATGAAATCGGTTTTGCTAATGCTGGAAATCATCATGCCGTTTGGAAACAGCTTTTCACGCTGAAGTTGCGAAAGATTGCATGGTTAACTTTCAATGGTGACTGATAATTGAAGTTCATTTATCTCCAAATATAGAAGTCTTCTCAACGGAACAACACGAAAGGAGCAAAGAGAATTCCAACTGAGAAACTTCCATGGCTGCATGCCGTTCCATATTTCTGTCGCAACGGTACAAAAACCTTTCCGGGTTGACTATCGCCAAACACCCGAATTACCGCTTGTAAGTAGTAAGAGCCTGTCTAGAGAAGGTTATTCACTTTTACTGAGACAGACATACTTAACAGATTACAGCACCTTGTTTCTCGATAGCCAAGACTTGACCAGCACCAGGTAAGTGGCACCGAAGTGAATGTGTTCTGTGCCCTATCATAATGTGTTAAGAGAAAGAGAGAGGATGATGTATTGATGAAGAGCTATGTCGTTGTTTTTATAAGGCCATTTTTGCGATCTGAAGCAACTCGCCCTGATATTGAAATAGAAAACAGCATACATAATATGTAATAGCAGTTCGCTCATCATCAATAAAATGGTTAGGTACAAGGGTAGTTTTAAAGATCCGCAAAAATTGACCCTTTTTTAATCAGAAAATAAAACTTAAGACTTAATACGGAATCCATCAGAAGTTCGATTAACGAGTGGACAAAAACCTAGTACCAAGATTATTTACATCGTATTGCAAACTTCTGTACGACTGTTTTCAGAATATCCTCTCAAAAAAAAATCATTTCTAGCAACACCAAACGTCTAAAGCGAATGTTGAACTTCGTATGAAAAACTTGAAAGAACTGGTGAAATGAAACTGATGATGAAATTTTGCCTATGTTTGCGCAAGTTCTCTGAACTTTGACATTCATTTTCTCTCGTTCCCATGGGAAATTGTTTTCGGTGTTATTTCAGGCAATTATTTATGTATTTACCTTTAAGAAAATGTAAAAATGACTGTAAAATACTTAAAATTATTCTGGTACCAGATTTTTGTCCACTAAAACATGAAATTGCTCGATTTTCTATCGGATTTCGTCTTAATGTTTCGACACACACAAAGCGAATCTCTTTTAAATGATTTTTGTTCTCACATCAATTAGTTCAATAGTTCAATAGGCTGTGTTGGATGTAAATTTTCAAAACGAGTGCAACAGACGCAAGACGATATCGATCACTTGTTTTTGGCATCGATTGACTTCGAAAAGATGCATGGACACAAGACATGTTTTTGTTTTTCCTCGTTCGTTTAATTGGTTGGTGGTTGCTTTTCATTGTCAGACTCAAAACTTAATAAGTTTGTATTTTTATCAGGCTATGCAAATATATAGAGATTATTTACTGGGAGCCTGATGCCGTTATTATTCGCGAGTTAATAATACTGTAGTGCGAATGAGCAAGTCTTCGAGCGGGTTTGATTTCGTTTTAATAAAGAGTACAATTTGTTCATTATATTGAAAGAGTACTACCTCTGTTAAAAGTGCTGTTTTGAGGGAAACTAGCCCAACGGGCGGAGGTACCCCGTGCTGGTATATCTAGCCAACAACAAAGTTCAACCGGGAAAAGTTATTTTAATATTAGCTTACTGGTCTTTACTAATCTCTCAGTGTTCCTTGCCTTCTTTCTGAGTCTCTTTCTCTTCAATACTTTTCTTCATTCACTATTACTTCTAGATTTGGCTAACCTCATAAGCCTTCTTCTGAGATTCTCATCTTACATTATTGCGGATATATGTTTTCGGAGATTTAATCACAGGCGCATATATTGTGTATCTTTCCCGAACAACAACACGTCAGCGCCCAGTTAAATAAAATTCCAGAACTAAAAGTGGATCAAGATATCTAGCGGATACATCAGAATTTTATTTCCTTGCGTTCTTCAGATAATGCATTTCTAGTAATTGAAGGATCAACTAAAAGCACATTCATAACTTTAAATTTCAAGACGGAGCCACGATGTCCCATTATGGACGGAACAAAATGTATCGGTTCCGTTATTAGATCAGGAAGATAATCACGGAACTTCATAAACTGGCATTTTCCCTTAACCCAAATATCATTCGAAGTAGCTAAAGGCAAAAATATACACTTTTGGGCACAAATGCGCGCTGACTGTGCGTCAGTCGAATAGCTACGTACAGAAATATTTCAGTTTTTCGTTGTAATTCGTACTTAAGGTATAATCAATTAACAGTATTTAATGTTTGACATGTTGGTAATCATAGAAGTTTCTAGAAGCTAGGGCACTGAATTACCTTCTTAAGCGAGTCGGCGTCAGTAGAAAATAAAAATGCAAAAAGATATATTTGATTGAACGATATAATCAGGGAAGTTATATCGTATCATTCCCCAGGAAATGATATCGTATCCCTTCCCTGATGGCATGAGATATCCGCGTTAAATGAAACAAATTCTATTTTTGACCTAAATCACAAAATGTTGCGTGGTGTGGTTGATGATCATGACAGTCCAGAACGGTTCAGTTAACACACAACGAACAATCAGCACAATATTTTGATTGGAAAACTTCAAATAATCCACATCACAAGATTATGTACTCCAAATGAGATATTGCGATAAACGTGATGGTCTTGGATTGAAACACATTCAAAGCGAAACTGATTTTGGATAAAAATTTCTGCCATGCGGGAATAAGTACACGATGGAATAAACTTTGAAGGAAAGCGCACTTGGAAAAACAGCTTCTCGCTGAAGACTTTTGAAATTTAGAATTAACGAAGTCTGAGTTGGAAAGGCAAATTGCGTTTATGTGACGCTTACATCTCGCCGATTACTACTTACACACATGCTGTGATCGAAACAGCCGAAATAGTCCGAATGTGGTTCATTTTTCTCTTTTTCCACCATTTGAGTGAGATGGTCAAGAACAGTAGGTGTTTCAAGAAGACTGTTTTACCCCGGAAACGTTCTCTACTTTTTTTTTTTTAAATTGCAAGTCCGATGTGATAGAATATATTCTGACGAAACGCAAAGATGCATGTGTATCTTTTATTTTGTTTTTCGACTCTATTTTTTATGTTTATGAAGCAATCGAAAAAAGTCCCTATGTTGATGTCTGCATTCTCTTTAAATTTCATCATCAGCTGATACTAATAACTAAGTGGTAATTGCAAAATATATACTTTCTTCCACTTTCACTCTGAAAGTTTAACAACATCTCTGAAGACTTAGCATGGGCGCTTGGAACTAAGAAATTCCATTTTTCGAATTTATAAGGGGTTTCATCTCTTAAAAAGCTGGGCTATAAATCATTTTCTCAAAAAATCAGGTACTTAGTTTGTATATTATCTGTTTTAGATCAATTTAATTATGAAATATCTAGATTAAATGACAACCGGAATGACAATGTTGCTATTTCAATATTTCAACAAAGCCATGTGGCGTTGCAATAACATGTGCCTCAAAACAGTCAAAAAATTAGCATGCGGGGAGCATATGCGGCATTTCGTTGCAAAAGACGAGCAAAACACACAAACCGTGTGTAGATACTACTTTCTCACCTATAGCTCCTCAAAGATAGAGCAATCCTATGGCTAGTTCTCTAATTAACAAGGCAGTCTTGTGAATGAGATGTCATTACAAAAGTTTTAGCAAGAAAATTAACTTCAGACTCGTTTCCTAAAGACTTTTGACAGCATGTAGACTTTCATGTCTTTCATACGCATGGTGCACTCGTGAGTCGACTGTGGTGGTTCATATATAAAAGGCATGTGAAACGAGAAGCTGCGTCAAAGCACCTGGTCATTTTGCAGCTGCGTGTACGTCTAATTCAGAAGTTTGCACCCCTTTTTTCTAAAGGTGCAAAATTAAATTTGCTATCGCTCCAACTCTGCGTGAATAAAGGTATCTTTTTATCTTCTTCTAAAAGAAAAACTGTTGTTATCAAGAAAATCTTTTTTCATCACTCAGCTTGATGCTTGAAAAGTGTCTTAATTTGGAACGAGTGTATTGGCTGAACAGTATGCGTGCTACAACTGAAAGAATATCTTATTTGCACGCACAAGCAGGTATCATTCAAACTCGGTAATATTGATTTAATTACTCAATTAGCATAGGACCCCCAAACTTGACACACGTTGCGTATTTCTACTAAAAAAGCATCATCATCTTAGAAAAAAACGCGGGTTTTCATTTACGAGGGTGAAGTGAAGTAAAACAGTAGGAAATGATTCTTTGAAGTTCTTTAACAATAGTCTATATAAGAAAACGCTTCTATTTATAGTGCTACTTACTTAAGACAGATTGTTAACGATCTATAGCGATCCATTTTTATTTTAATTTTGTTTCGAGAGTCTTGCAATTCATAACGACGCTTTCATGTCCAGCTTTGGTACCATCTAATTAGGGTTGCCTTAATATGGTTTCTCACGAAAGCGACACGCGGAGTTTACTAGTTACATCACACCACTAGAATGGACAAGTAGTAATGGTAAAATAGACTGTATAATTTCCAAGTCTCTGCTTGAAATTTATATCCTCTCTGTTCGATCACTTACGACGAGATTAATTATGTATCAGGTACAAATGTCAATTCAAATTGTGTCAATAATTTAATGGAAGCTCCACAGGCATTCGTCAACAAAATGTACTTAATATTCATGAGGTTACTCTTCTCTTTATAAAACTCAATTAGTTGTGTCAGAAGGAAGACCAGTCGATGAATCTCAAAGAGAGAGCGTGGCGCAAATCAACAACGCGACGACGACGTCTTTGAAACACTTGGCAACCACGTTTACACGACCCAGAGGTTTGCCCTTAACAGTCAAACTGTACAAAGTCCGTTTTAGCGCCAAAGTAAAGAGTGAAGGGTCGCTTAAGGCGTAAGTAAATCGTCAAGAAGACGAAAACAAAAAGCACCCAAGTACCGAGAACACATTTCAGCCGTCTAAGGTAAACAAAAAAACTAAAATGTTCTGATGTGATTTTTAAAATTGTGCACCGAATTCGTTTGAGACAAATTCCAAATCACAGCATTCGGTCTGCCCAGCCTAGACCACTATAGTTGATAACCGATAGTTCGACCATAGAGGTTCTGATTAGTTTCATTCCTTTCGCCTTTGCTCGGTTTATTCCAAATATTTAAGGTAAACACATCAGGTTAGAAATCTTTAATCTGACTAGCGAGGTACCCTTTCAAGTAATTGGTTCGTAAAAGCTTATTTCTCATCCTTAATATGTAAGGACACTTTTCCCTTGAAGATTTTAAAGAATTCAATTAGTACATCTTAGCTTCTGTGCTAGCTCTCCAATCCAATCTCGAAGTTACAGAGGAATTTATGCTTAAAATCCCTTCGGTCTTTTGACACCGAAGATAAAGCTTAGGTTCAGACAGCGACCTGTGGACAATGAAAGTCGTCGAAAATTTTCGTAAGTCAAACTTTCTATTAAAAGATGGTTTCTGCATTTGTTTTCATCGAAAGAAACCGCGCCGGACGTTTCAATGCATATATCAGAGCATGTTATGTCTTGACGAATTTATCAGAGATTCTTATATTTTACCATTTGATGACACTTCTCAAAAACTATGTCGGAAGTAGAAATCTTTCAGTTCCAGATCACAACATTTTCACGGAAGAAGGTTAAATGTTTTCATGTTTGTTTCGCGGTTCATCGTCAGAAAAATTTCTGGGTCAAATGATTAAGTTAAAGTGCCACTGTGTATATTTTTATTTTCTTAAGTTATGCACAAACCGGAATTTTTTTTTTTTAATTCTACATGGACAAATCTGATAATTTTACTTTTAATTTCTAAAAAGAAAAATTCAAGCAGAAGGGGAGGCTTTCACTCGCTTACGATTTTCTTTAAGAAAATTGCCACCTCGAACTTTCGTGATATGAGAAATTTAATGCATGCAGAGTTTTCGGATTGGTAAAAGTGTCGTTTAAGGTGGAAAACGCAGTAAGACCTAAGGTTTTCAAGAAATGGTTAACTGAAAAAACGCTAATAAATTCAAGAAAATTCAAGTTCCTTCTACAATGAAAGAACAGATACAAATCTTATAGCGCAGCCTATAAAATTAACCTACTGAGCCGTTTAAAGGCACCCCAGGTTGCCTAAAACAGCATTTTAAAGCATTTGAGAGGAAACCTAACTCCAACTGAGAGTTAAGCTCTCGTCATCAATTTTCGTTTACATTGTAACAATTGAGGACTTTATTCATACATTATAATATTTGAACCTCTTTAACTCAAGAAGTGGACTGTTTTCAATCAAATTACAAGAGGAAGATATATTTCCTAGTTAGGGAAATAAACTTCGATGTTCTGTTTGAAAATCACAAACTGGGCGGTTCCATTTTTTACACTTAGCCACGGTCCACGACTTTTTAACCTAAAAAGATTTTAGTACTGCATCACTGCTTCCGCCTCTCCCACTGATGGAGTCTTCAACGTCGGCTGGTGTTATTTCGCGATATCGGGCAAATGAGGTCAATTGCCCATTTTAGCCTAGTTTCTGTCTCAATCTCCTTTCCTTGCCGTGGGGATCTTCTGTTATTTTTTCCCTATTTTTTTTTTTTGTTATTTTTACTCATGAACACGTAGACTTGAGCCTCTTTTATTCTTATGACCTTTTTGAAGTGACAAAACCTTTTAAAACTAGTGAAACTGGTGAACTTTTTGCCTTACTTAAACGTAGGTAAAAACCTGAAAGGTATATACCAAATATCTCATTTCGATAAAAGTTAAAATAACAGAAGTGGCAGAGGTATGTTCAACTTTCGTCAATTCAGAGATCTTTAGTCTCTTGCTCCCATGCATATTCTGGTAAGATCCTTTCGCTGACGAAACTCTCACTTAATAACCCATGAAGACAACAACAGCTTGTGCATTTGAACTAAACCCCCAAGCGACACTGATTTGGGCGTCGCACCAGCTTACTTTGACCCCTAAAGGATGCACTTTAAAACAGACAAAAGTATGGGCTACAGTGGTTTGAATAATGCTAAAGACAATTTCCATGGAATACTGTCTCCTGCAAATAGATTCTGACAGCATGTTCACAAAACTCCAGTTATTTCTACTAGTGCAACCCTAAAAGATCCCTTATAATAGTGACGTTTCGTCCCGAAACACCATAAATGAGACCAAAATCCGTGATTTATACAGCCAAAAGTGAAACGACGACCACCTCTAACCTTTTCATATGGTAGTCCCTCCCGGAGTGTATGTAGAAACATACAGTAGTACCGTATTTCTTTGCGTCAAAGGTGCGCCCGTCAATAATTTTATTATTTCATTCTCTTTTTAGGAACTTGTGAAATGGCCAATCATTCTAACCCGAGTGCTGCTCGTCCTCCTCCCATGATCGATAGCCCATTTTTCAAGAGGGAGGCAGTTATCGTATCGTGCACATTTTACGTCGTCATTGCATTCTTGGCAGTATTCGGGAACGGACTAGTTGTGGCATCGTTTAGCCGACACTCGAGATTGCGCACGATAACAAACTATTTTGTGGTCAGCCTTGCTGTGGCAGATATCTTGGTGGGCGTCATCTCCATCCCGATTTGGATCTCAATGTTACTTTACTCATCTGGAGGCTACACGTTACAGCAAGTTTATTACGTTCTCGACCTCTTTGCAGGCACCTGTTCAATTCTGCATCTGGTCACGATCAGCCTAGAACGCTTCTTTGCTGTGGTCTACCCAATTCGGCATCGAAACACATCCGCCAAAGTTTACTACGCATCTCTTGTATTTGTGTGGGTTATTCCAGCGGCAGCTTGTGGATCTGCGCTGAAGCTTAGGGTAGAAAACCGGCAAGCAAACATGCTGTTTCTTTTCGTAGTGTTTTTCGTTATCCCCCTGCTGGTTATTCTGTTTACCTACGCGAGGATATGGCATGCGGTCAGCCATCGAATACAGCCAAGTCAAGATACCTCACGAACGATGAAGCGTGACATGCGCATTGCTGTAACAATCGCGCTTGTGATTGGGTTCTTCGTGATTGCCTGGCTACCTTTCTTCATTGTTCAGTTACTCTTGGTGTTCTGCAATAAATGCCAGCCTGGAATTTTCAGCATGGAGCTTCTTTTGTTTCTCAAGTTCATGCATTACAGCAACTCAGCGGTCAATCCCATCGTCTACGCTGTTAAAATCCCAGAATTTCGTCGAGCTTTCAAGCAGCTTGTCTCATTATGCCTATGCTGTTGCACCAGTCAGAGCAGTCGGTCTGTCACCGAAATCGTATCAGGTACTGACATGCGCGGCATTTCAAACTCTCGTGAAAGAGTTTTGTCGCAGTGAAGATTGTCGTCATCATACTTCGAGAACCAACGTGACATGATGGAAGCCAAAAAGAAATATTTTAATTAAAAAGAAAAAAGAAATGCGACAAAGCAATGAATACCAAGGTTCTCTTAAAACTTTTCTTTGCTGTTGAAGCCGAAAATTAATTTAATTTATTCATTTCACAAAGTGTTGAAAGGAGCAAGAGAAAATGAGAGGACTCATTTATGAGAGGAACCGATTTATGAATGAGATCACGAGACACCAAGCTTAAACCCTTTTTTACGGAGTATGAAAATTATTGTGATATTTGACTGTAAATAAACTTGTAGTTATAGTAGATAATATTCCAGAGAACTGGCGAATGAGCTTATAGGTCAACACATTTTCAAGGTACTGGCAAAACTTGACAATTTCTAGCTTGTAAATATATTGTCCATCCTAGCCCGACGCCGGGCTATCATTCCTGTATGTGACAGGTGATTTACAGGCCGAGGCCACTAATTTTAGTATACTGTAATAGAGTGAATTTACAGGGTATTTCTTGATGAGCAAAAACTGCTAGTAAGGCCCCATCCACACAAAGCCGGTGGAATTTGAAAACGGAGGTTTCGCTCTGAAAACGCATCAAACGTTTTCCGCAACAAATGACTGGTCATTTTGGATTTGTGTTTGAGGAAAACTCGGTCAGGGAAATCACGTAGCTATCGTGACAACATCGTTTTCGAAAAGCTCCGTTTTCGTGACGGCTAAGTATGGACGCCGGGAAAGCCAAACCGTAGAAATAAAGCTGCGTTTTAAAATTTTTCCTGCGTAGTGTGGACGCTGTTTAAATAGGAGGGTTCTGAAAGGCACATAAGGTACCAACGGCCGAATAGCTAGTTCGACTTAATATAAGAAGTTCTTTTTAAGTAGATTATACGATCCAAAACGCTCATCGGTTTGAGAACGTGTGCATTTGAAACTCCGCTCCAGATTACGGACACTGGAGAGGGGTGAAGATCATCGTATGAGGAGGTGGACCACTATATTGATGGGGGATTGTACAAATACCAAAAATACATGGAGCAGACGCTTCAGATTACAAAAACTATATATTTAGAGCGAAATGGTTGCGGAGGAAAGCCGAACAACAAGCAACAACGCTCACCCACCCCCACCCCCACCCCCATCAATAATCTAGTGATCCACCCCTAAGTATGGATAACGAAAATAGAGGCTTTCGTAACGCTAACGTTATTTACCGGGCATACCGGCATAACACGTTTGTTTTCTTTGAGGATAAGGAAAACACTGCGAAGACAGTACAGTGTGGACCGGAAGGTTTTGAAGCGTTTTCAGGAGGAAACTGCATCATTGGAAAAGAATCATTTAGAAAACGCTTTGGTGTTGACGGGTTCTTAGACTCTCAAGGACAATCTCGCACGTTCGACCTTACTGTGAAAGCTGGGTTCGCTTCCGGAGGAAAGTGACGGGAAGGGAAACCTCGGCACTGAGTACTCTCCGGATTGGTTGTCAAGCACCCTCACAGAATAGTTCCTCATTTTGGTTCAATAAATGTTCCATGTGTTTTTTAGAGATTTGAGCAATTTTATAGCTCACGAGCAGGTTTTCTCGTTTGAGGTTTCGCGTAGGCATCGACTGGAGTTCAGAGCAACGTCTGTGAAAGCCCGGCCAAGCGGTGAAGAAGTCAAAATTTCGATTTAACTGCATATTAAACTGTATTAATGGTGCAAGGTTATGCAAGCACCCTTGTCGCATAAGATCTGCTTATATTGTTCCCAAAAGAGTTTTGCCAAACTCATGTCTTCAGCCTGGATCTTCACGTTTACAAAAGCAAAAAAAACAATGCGTGGGCAGTCTTTGCTGGGCACTCACGGTCCATGACAGGCTGATGTTGGCGCCTTGCCGGCGCTTTGCATACCAAGGTCAATTCTAAAATAGTAAATTCATTTCTGCGGAGCCTATTGAATCACCTTGCCGAACGCATGCCCAGACCATGAAGGCTTTATTTCGAGTATTAGACGCTTCAATACATAAATTGATTCCTTCTTGGTCTTTGGTATTTGCATTTAGCATGTGATTAACCGACAATGTTTGTACATATCCCAAGCCTTGTAAAAACAATGCATAGAATGCGTTTCAGCTGGACCGAATTTCTTCCAACTTGAAACGTCAAATTCTCTATTTTGCACAGCTTTGAAGCGAATTTTTCGCGCCCGTTTCGAGTGTCTCAAGTGTTTTGTCCCGAGTAAACACTTATTATTCGTTGTTTTGAGTAATGAAGAGGTTTGATTGACAGTTCACTCGGGTAGATGTCCACAATTTGCATACGTACTGCCTCATTTGTGTGACTTTCCGTAATGCGAGATTCAACTCGTGATCAAAATACGCACTTATTCAAGAAGTAGTAGGGGGTTAGTAACGAATCTAACTTCTCAGATTTGCGAGGTGCTTTTCACATCTGGAAAAACAGCCATCGAGGTCACGAAAGGATCGATCTTCAATCGCTTCTAGAATGAATGAGAAAGACATCAATAATGGCGTCGTTATAGACGGCGAGAAAGCAAACGGAGACTACGGAAGACCAGAAGACAGCCGCGCTGCCCTTGTTGAGCCGATGATGATAGAAGAGAATGGTGTCGTTATTGAGGATGATCGGGAGAAGTGGGGAAAGAAACTGGACTTCATGCTTTCGTGCATCGGGTACGCAGTTGGTCTTGGCAATGTTTGGAGGTTTCCATACTTGTGTTATGAAAACGGCGGAGGTACGTAAAACGAGTGGCTAACTGCGTTGTTAGCTGCAATCCGAGCAATTGGACTTGTGGGTGACTCGGGTCGGTCCTTTCACTTATTAATAAATGCGCCGGTAGATTACATAATTCTTAAATGTGGCGGCGAAATCCATCAAAATGCGGTCACAATACGAGTATTTTCATCTGAAAGTTCTTTGTTCTTAAACCTTCTGGCTCAATGCGTAATATACTTTTGAGCTGCACTTACTTGTTACCCTTATGGTTTTGTACGTGACAGAATGCAAAATGCACTCGGGAAGTAGTTTGAGTAACAAGAGGAAAATCGTCAAGTAATTGACAATTTTTAGCGATCAGTCATTAAAAACACAACAGCATCCTGCCACGCTTCAGGGCCCCGACAGATTCAGTACGGCGTCGTTGAAAATGTGTAAATTTAAACAAACGGTTCCATTGTTGTGATTCTATCGTTCAAGCAAACGTTCACGACAGGTAAAAGCGCGATCACCTATCTTGGTTCCATCGCTTCGCTTAGCAACTGTTGTGGTCAGCAGAAAGATGTTTACAGGGTTATCAGCACAAATCAGAATAGAAGTGTGATCCAAGAAAAAAAGCGATTGAATGTGGCTGTAAATATAACGAACAGCGGCGAATCACGACACGCTTCGGCGATAAAAAATACGCCCAGGACAAAACATTGCAGGGCTTGTAAAACAGATTAAAAAGACAATAGCATCCCTCAATCTCCGAGACTGGATTCATGATAACTTTGCAACTCCAGCAGTTACAACGTAATGCCTCTTTTCTGTTTACTTCACGGGAATTAATTCTGGAAATTATTTCTCATTTTGCCGTATCCCTCAATGTTCCTGCCAGAAAGAGAAAATGTCACGCTATTAGATACATTTCTCAGGGTAAAGGTGTATACGGTACACGTTCTTATCACTCATCGGCGGCAAATAACAGATCCACCTCGTTACATGTAAGATTGAAATGTCCACTCAAGAGATAAGATTTTCGGATTTTCGGACAAAAGATTTTCGGATTAACACGACTTTAATAATACGGTCAAAACCGTGAGAGCGGATGTAGTAATTTAGATCCTTGCTCACTGCTGTATGAACTGAACTGAAATGCTGGCTATAGACCTGGTATAGAGCAGGTTCCAATTGATTTGGATGACTTGCAGACATCTTGTCGGTAGAGTGAGAGGCAAGCCTTGAGCGTGTAGTCGGTGCGGCACCAGCAAGCTCGGCTGGAGGACTAGGCTGGACAAAGACCGACTGTTTAGGCACCATTGTTTTTATCACTCGGCTCCTTTACACCCCTCCTGCCTCCTCCCCAATAGAACCAAGAGACCAATAATTGATTTTGCTTCGACAAATGATTTTGGTGGCATAGGGCAGCCAGTATCAGGCCTGATGGCGGGCCTTGAGAAAAACATAGTTGAATTGATCGTTGCAGAGGAAACAGTTTTTCTTTTTTTCTGTTTTGTTTTCAGGAATTCTTCCGGCTGGTCCTTCTCAGTTGGGTAAAAAAGATCCCAATGAGTACGATTTTGATTAGTTGTTTTGAAAACGACCCTAATGAATACGATTTTAATTACATGTACATGTAGTTGTTTTGAACAAGCTCTATTTCAGAGACCGAAGCCTCGAAAGAATGGACGTAACGTCTGACAGTAACTCCAGGGAGTAACCATCTGAGGTCGCCGCTCGCTAATTGTCCGACAAATCAAACTGTTGTGACTGACGAAAGCGAAGTTATGAGAAGCATTTGAAACTTGACGCAAATGATTGAGAGCGATTTTGGCACGTATCGTGATAACGACACGGATATACGATAATGAATTACCTTACAACAACATAACAAACCAAAAATGCGATTGTGAAGAGTTGTAAGCATAAACTAAATTTCAGTAGCGTTTTATTGCTACGTTAAACAAATCAAGTAAATTAATACAAATTCGTATACTATGGACTATATCAAGATGATAAACTTTCCGGAAGGAATCGGATTTTGTGTAACTTCTGTTGCATTACTCAAGAAACTATATCGCAGAATAACAGTTTCTAATGTATGTCGTGCCTGTATTCGTTGTTTCCATTGTTTTTTTCCTTTTTTTGTTTTAATTAAAAATCTTTTCGGCGTCTCAGGTCTCTACCTTCGGAGGCTTTTTCGGCGGGGCTTGCAAACCATGAAATTTTATTTCCTCTTTCGGAATGTGACTCTTGGGTTTCAAATGTCAAACGTCAATGTGTAGCTGCGCGCACATTGGATATATGAATGAATTAAATTTAGCAAAACATTAAAAGATAAGAAATTAGCGAGAAAGTTTAACACAATGTTTCGATGTCGCCAGGACATCATTTTCAAGCGACAAAATAATAATTGAAACTGTCTTAGACCCCGTCCACAATACCCCGGAGAAATTTGAAAACGCACCTTTATTCCTACGGTTAGGCCTCCCTACCGTCCACACTAATCGGTCACGAAAACTTTTCGAAAACGCTATTCAAACCGAGGGAGTTTGAAAATGATGGCCTTCCGTTTCATCGGGGACGGAAAGCATTTTGAAAACGGAGCTTTTCGAAAATGATGACGCCACGATAATCATGTGATTTCTCTTCCCGAGTTTTCCTCAAATATAAATCCAAAATGACCGGTGATTGCTGCGTTTTCAGATTTCTGTGCCGTAGTGTGAACGGAAAAATGTCATACGCTTTCAGAGTGAAAACGCCGTTTTTCTCCGGACGGGGAGAACGGGGACGGGGCCTTACGACACAGTTTGAGGTGATAAAGCATAATACGTAACGTATTTAGCGTAACAAATGTCTAAACAAATAGTTTTTCGAAAGGACTGTGGAAATGTTGAATCAATCCGTCGTTAATAGCAATTTGCTAATTATATTTTGTTTGGTTACGAGTTTGAGGTTACTAATCAGATCGGTTTACTTTTACAGCAACGTTCTTGATACCCTATTTTGTGATGCTTGCAATCAACGGGATCCCTCTGTTCTACATGGAACTTGCCATTGGTCAATATCTTAGTCTTGGAACCGTGGGAGCCTGGACGGCCATCTGTCCCTTGGCAAGAGGTAAGCTGCGGCACTAATGTGTACCTACTTCTAAGACCTATTCTTCCAGCCCCAAACGCCGCAAACATTTTTGATCACCTTGCCAGTTTCCTTAAATGCATTGTACATTGCACTGTACTTTGATAAAGTTTAAAAAAATCTGCTCTTATTTGATTTAGGTCTTGCCCCAATCAGGCTGTGTTCTCTATACAATCCTAGAGACGTTAACAAACGAACGTTCAGTTATTGGTGAATTAGTTATGATCATCTTATGACAGAACTTTGCAAAAGTTGTAGCTGGCAACATGCTAATCATTTTTCAAAGATGCAAAGGTCGTTTTGAGAAGATATTCACCAGCGGCTGAAGTTCTCCACAAAGTAATTATGTACAGCTCCTTTGTTACATGTATGTAATGAGAGGGGTAACCATGTGACTCAAAGATTCCAAACTGACGGTGGGAGGATTCGTAGCCAGGTTTTCGTTGAAACAAAGACTTTTTTAAATTTGTTTTCAAACAACATTCTGTTTAGAATTTCCATTTCTGTCACGTTATGGCAATAGACAGATTCGGCTAACACCCAATTCACAATTCCAATTCGTTTGGGAGGTTATAATTGTTCTCTTTGTATACTGATACTCCCATGCAATCAGTTGTGTGTAACAAGTTGCAAAATTGCAATCTCCCGAATGAATCATCAAGTAATCAAAATTTGGTGGCAACATGGGTGTGTAAACACGTCAGCCGAATCAGTCTATTTGCTGCATGAGTGGAGGGTAATTCTTTATTCTTTGTGTCATCTCAGGAATTGGATTTGGTATGATCATAGTTTCTCTACTGGTGTCCATTTATTACAATATGATTATCGCCTGGTGTCTTCTGTACATGTTTGAGTCCTTCAGAAAAGATGTGCCATGGAAAACATGTGACAATGACTGGAACACTAAACTTTGCGCGTAAGTACTGTCCTATCATTCAATCATTCGAGGGCCCCGAGAACATAGGTTTGGCGAGATGCGGGATAAGAGTAAAAAATTAATGAAGGCAGGATGCGGGATGACAGGACTTTTAATGGCGGGGTGCGAGCATCCCCGACTTTTTCGTTTGGGGGCCCCCCCCCCCCCCGGATATGATCACTGTCTGTCTGTTTGTCCGTTAGTCTGTTTGTCTGTCTCTCTGCCTACCTGCTTGCCTCCCTGTCCACCTGCCTCTCTGTTAGTCTGTCTGACTGTGTGTCTAAACACCACGTCTGTATATTTTTCATCGTGCTTTTACTTTCTTTTGTAGACAAATACGAGTCAATGCATCGTCACTTGATTGTGCCGCATTGGGCTATGCCGCCGATTGCAAGAGTACCAGCCCTTCCGAAGAGTTTTTTAAGTAAGTAATATTACTAATCTGCTCACTGTCTTTCTGTGTTTCTGTTTCGCGCTCCGTTCACTTTCTTGTTACAGTGTGGGTTATCTGTTTTGTTTTCTTCTTTCACTTTGCTGTCTTCGCATAGCCTCTGTACTCTAGAATATGTAAGACTTCATACGATTCTATTTCTTTAAAATTCCCAAGTGGTTTTTGGTTGTTATACATGTATGTGCTCCTTTTTTTCTAGTCATGTCATTCTCAGCAACTCTTTCTGCTTTTCCTTGCTTTTCCTTACTGTATTAATCAATAATCCAGCTTTATTGGTAGCTTTGATATATTTCTGGCGAGTTAATGACTTCGACAGTGACTGCTTTTTACAACTCAATGATTGTATTCTATCTGCCTCTCTTCCAGTCGTCACATACTTCAAATATCTGAAAGTATATCTGACATGGGCGATGTCAGCTGGCAAATTGTCCTTAGTTTGATTCTCGCTTGGATTATAGTGTACCTGTGCCTCATAAAAGGAGTGGCTTCTTCGGGAAAAGTAAGTGTAACACCTACAGCTCTAGCCTGCGAACAGGCTCGCGGTGAGGATAGAAAAAAAAAATTGGCGAGCGAACCTAGCCGTTGAGCGCGAAACTGAAGAATTCGAAGAGCTAAGCGATCAGGGCGGGGCGCTCGGAGGAGCCTCCCTCGCTTCGTTCACGCTCGCCAGGAGCCCGTTTGCAGGCTATTACAGCTCAGACACTTTTTCCAAACATTTGTTTGTCTCTGTGTTTTCGCCAGTACATCCCGTTTCAGTCTCTTTCGGCTCTTACCATCGAGTCTGTTGTCTTAGCTGACTACTTTTAGATGTCTTATTCGCTTTTCTATGTAACAGAATAGGCCATTTCCGAATTGGCTTTTGCCTGTGTCAAAACAAGTCTTCATGCGAAACCATTCATTCACGTGAAAATGTTTCCGCCTAGAAGTTTATTTTCGCATGAAAGATTTTGCACGAGAACTCGTTCTGAAACAGAGGCACAAGGTAACTGGGAAATGGCCCGCTATTACCAAATTATCATAACCGCATGAATTCACAGATGCGCTACTTTGTTTTTCAGGTTGTGTACTTCACTGCTACCTTTCCGTACGTCGTTCTGTTTATTCTAATGATCCGTGGCGCCACTCTGGACGGTTCATTAGAAGGAGTGATATTTTACCTTAAACCAGATGTCCAAAAGCTAAAGGATCCCCAGGTACAATCAACGTTTATAGGACTCTTTTTCAAAGCTCTTTACATGAACGTTCCTCTGTCGCAGAGCAACTGAAACCTTGATCTCCGCCAGGGATTCAGTTACAACTTCCTAGGGCGTGAAATCCACCAAAAAACTCGATCAGACGACACGTCTCATCAGACGATACATCTCATCAAAGAAGATTAAATTTGACTAAGGAACTCACGGAAAAACAACCGAATTTAGTGCACAAAGCTATCAAGATTTTTGAGAGTTTTTCTTTAAGAGGTTTGGCTTCTACGCGTGTTGCCGTTTTGACGTTATAAGATATACTTGGTTGTAAAATGTTTAATAATGACCGTCTTTTTCGGTGTCGGGTGCATAAATGTTTCCCTATTCAATATTGGAAACTGGTTAAATTCATTCATGTCTCAGTCTTAAATTTTGTTGGCCTGGCTTTTAATTTTCTATTCAATTCTAACGTGCGTTTGATTTTAGGTCTGGGTTCGCGCTGCGTCGCAGATCTTTTACTCCCTTGGAGTTGGTTTTGGATCATTGATCACCTTCGGAAGTTATAACAAGTTCAACAACAATTGCCAAAGGTAGGACAGGACGGGTTAGGCACCTGTTCTCGATAGAGCATCGTCATTTCCAAGACCTTCATCTTGCTGTACAATGATAGAGTATTGACTGTAAGGTAGGCCCAGAAACGCAAACACCGTTCATGGCTTAATTGTTTGATTACCAGGCATCTTGTAGCCTTATTACACGTGCAACCCCACTATACTTTAGAGAAGACAGATCTGCAATTTACTTTCTTTCATCAACAGAGACGCCATCATAGTGAGCTGCATAAACTGTGGTACAAGTTTCTTCGCGGGATTTGTTGTATTCAGTGTTTTAGGATTTATGGCCAAGACACTTAACGTTAACGTCGGAGAGGTGGTTACATCAGGTGAGCTCCCTAATTTGACAACTGCAGTGTTAGTAATTTTCAAGGCAGAATACTCCCATAGATATTAAACCAAAAAAAGAAGAATAATCTCTACTATTTTTACTTTTACAAAGTATTTTATCGTCTTCCCTTAATTTAATAACTGGCTGAACCATTCTTTTCTAATTTGTATTAGGTCCTGGCCTTGCCTTCGTGGGTTACCCAGAAGCCATTGCGCAAATGCCTATCAGCACCTTGTGGGCTATCTTGTTCTTTTTTATGCTCCTGACTCTTGGTTTGGACAGCCAGGTAAAAGCGATCACTATAAATGTATATTATGATCATAATGAAGATGAAGATTTGTTGACAAAGATTGATTGATTGATTGATTGATTGATTGATTGA
>Ga0126339_10000639_pt1 | contig 20392 bp, 12 predicted proteins | sample OrbTmetagenome_2_FD_92532 | JGI IMG/M metagenome (GOLD analysis project Ga0126339, IMG submission 92532) | Coral microbial communities from Petempiche,Puerto Morelos, Mexico - Orbicella T R C metagenome | ecosystem: Host-associated > Invertebrates > Cnidaria > Coral | place: Petempiche,Puerto...
AGTTCTCGTAGCTCAGTGGATAGAGCGCCTGCCCGGTGTTCGGGAGGTCATGGGTTCGATTCCTGTCGGGGACTCAGAATTTTTCTTTGTCCCACGCTCGTGTCATGTTGATTAATTCACCTTGTACATAAAGCTCTTTCAAATAACCCAGTCCAAGTTTTAATTTATGCATGGTCAAAACAACAAATCGACATAAAGTTGTCATGCAACACTTTTTTCAGAACAGCTGTTTCCCAAATGTTGCTTTATTTTTTCTTTCATTAAAGGAATACATCAATTAAGTCATGCGCTTTGTCTCTGTAGTTTGTAAATAATAGTAAATTCATTTTATGCCTTATTTTTTTTTTAATTTGCCATACATTTCATACGTGAAACACGCATTGTTCAGTTGTTCTATAAATGACCGAATGAAATCTCGACTACCGCTACAACGCTCCTCGCTATCCATGGTTACATATAGTTCAAGAGGAATGGCTTTGAATCGACTTTGTTCACTTAAGCAAACTATATGTTAACTACATGGATAACGATGAAAATATGCGATAAGCTAGTGACAGCAAGTCCGAAATGGGGAATAATTTTGTATGAGTATCAAACAAAATAAACAAAGAACAAATCTCATTTAATTGACAACATGATTAATGCTGGAAAAAAGCATCTGAGTTCCCACTATGGACCGGGTCCACAGACTACCTATGGACTGGTCTACAGACTACCCCTATGGACCCCTCTAAGGACTACCCCCAAAATAGAATAAAAAATAAGAAATTAACATTTCTGTTACGGGTTGTCTAACATATAGTGTCGGCGAAATTTCGAAGGTTACATTTTGCAAATGTAACATTCTTGGGTTCAGGCTTGGGTGCAAATTATATCATTACATATTGCCATTTCCTTTGCTGTGGCCATACTTTGTGTGAAAGACTGGGAAGCCTGGAAGCCTCCAGGAAGCCTCTGGGAAGCCTCTGAGAAGCCTTGAAATTTGTGCTTTTTCCCCTCCACCATTTTGTTCAGCCCATTCTCCTGTGGCTTCATGGACTTGTTGCAGGCTTCATAATTTGCTCAGCGGAATTACAGATACAAACAAACAAACTAAAATGACCTAAGAACACATCTTCCATAGCCAGATTGAGCCATGAATGGAAGGTAAGAACTTTCCTTCTTTTTGCCATTGGCATCCCCTTACTCTAAAAAAAAAAAAAAAGCTTTTAGGAACATTTTTTTTTGGAGGGGGGGGGGGGGAGAGGGGGTGTTAATTGCATTTGCACAGTGTAATATATAGATTTAGGCCAGCCTAAAAGTGTAGCTCCTGGGCTGGGTTCTTCAGAGCTTGATTAAGCTAACCCAGGATAAAGTAGAATCTTGATTTGAGTTTTGTAACTTTGTGGTGAGGTTTTCTGTATATTGGCATTCTGTTTCGAGTTTTAACACAAAACAAAAGCAGTGAAAACGGTTAACCTCTAGTCCTGGGTTAGCGTTAACCGGTTTCCAAACAACCTGGCCCTGTTTTCAACAAGTTAGCCTGACATGAGCCCGCGATCCAATCAAAAAAAAAAAAAAAAAAACAGCACTTGGTCAGTGGTAAACTTCCAATAAACATGTGACCTCGATGAGCTCTAAACTTGAGCCCATGATATGGTCACGTGATGCTGGTCAGCAGATACCTTGTTTTGACAGATGTCAATTGGTCTTAACATGTATGTCTAATATCAAAGAAGGACACGGTAAACCAAGTCTGCATGTCCCTGTCAACCTATTATTTGAAGTATGGCCACCATGTTGAGCGACTCCATCGTCGTCATCGTTGTCGCCGTCGCGCCCATGAGCAATACCACTAGCCATGATAACCATGAGACAATCCATTCACGGGTTTCCTTTTCTTTCTTATATGGGTATGGGGCTCTGCTTGGCGGCCCTTCGGGCCACCAGAGTTCTGCTAATACTCGAAAATTCGCCGACATGAGCCAAGTCTATCAGACGACCCATAAGTGAAGTATTTATTTCTTATTTATTCTATTTTTGAGGGGGTAGTCCGTAGAGGGCGTCTGTAGGGGTAGTCCTTGGAGCGGTCCATAGGTAGTCCACGGACCTGGTCCGTAGTGAGGGTCCGCCGACCGGGGTCAGTGTTTTCGGGTTACCCGTACATCTGTATAAACACTCAATTATCACATACAAAACAAAAACACTCTAAACCTTACATTTTTACAACCAAGTTGTTTCATTATTCTTAAGTTTTTTACTGTTCATTATTATAAGTGCGTTGGGAATTTTAAAATTAAATGTGAAAATAAGAACAGTACCATTTTTTAATTACGCTTAATCTAATAATACTAATATTTTCTTTTTCACAAATAAATGCGAGACCTACACAAGTGTAGTGTATTCTAAATAACAACCGATCAATTGGATATTTAAATTGGGAGTGTTCACTACACACAGCAAACTGGTATAGCGTTTTCTTTAATTTCCCGATTCCCACTACGCGTCTAATTCCCGCGCGCAGATTCTACTTTTGCAGAAAGAGACAAAGCGGAAGTTCAACTAGTTACACAGTTCTACAGGTCTACAGTAGCTTCAGCTGACGCAACAATCTTCAAATCACTAAGAATTCTCATACCAATGCATCTTCCAGTATGTGCAACAGTTTAGCCTTGTGATTTTCCATGATCATGTGTATTCCTTTCACCATGCCAAACACTCCGCCATGTTGGAAAACTATCGTACCCAGGTGTGCACGGTTGGTTGCACTTCAAGTGAGCGTATTTGACGTACAAACCAGGCCGGGCTCAAAATGGCGTCTGGAAGGAAACGTGGGTAAGTGGACTGTTTTTCCTTGCATAAATGACGCAAGTATTTGTTTTACTGTAACGTAATGAGCCTTTTTTTATTTAAGGTTGAAACTTCACTCAATAATCGAGAAACTTTCTGAACAGTGTGAAAGAAAGAGTCCTTTACGCGTAAGTAGACAAGTAAAAAGTTGAAATCAAAAATTTTATGTAAGTTTTAGAGGCATGCAACTTGCTCAGGGGCAATACAGTACCAGTGCGTTGTTTATAATTAAAGGAAATCTTCTGTTTATTTAGGTTGCTTTCCTAAAAGAGTAACGTAGTTTTTTCTAAATGTTTCGATTGTCTGGTGAGTTAAGCACGTGTGAAATAATGAACGCCCCTAAAATTTTTTCACAGTTAGCGAAGGGCCACTTACAAATAATAATTTAGGAAATATTGGGATTTTTAGACACAAATCTAAATTTGTTGTCTGCTTCTTAGTATGTGATCGGCTAAGATTTTCGTGGTACTGTATTTTCTCGTTTGATCCCTGGGTCTCAGTTGGTCTCCACGTGCGGGAGAGCAGTGAATTAATATCTTAAGTATTTATTTGAGGTTAAGTAACCTTCCTGAAGTCGTAATGGCAAGTAATATGGCTGTAACAAAAAAATAATGAATGATACTGCACTAAAGTAAGATAAAATATAGGGTTCTTGAGCCTGTTTCTTGAAAGCCTTGAAAACGTTTTAGGCCCACAAAGACATTTGAAGTTAAATATCTGTACCTAACAACAGAGAGCTGTATACTCCTGAAACCTCTTGTTTGAAGGGAACCTCTGTTCATATTTAGAATTTGTGAATAAAACAGCACTGTAATCATACGGTTTGAATTTTTGCTACGGCTTTCTGGGTACAAAAACTTTTGGGACCTTTGAGAAACAGGTCCCTGGATACCAATTTGGTGACTGAAATTCAAATGTTAGTAGCCAGAATGGAAAATCTAGGTGCAATTTTACTCCCCACCCCTGGATGGGATGCTAGTCCATGGCAGGGTTACCCCCAGCATTAAATATGCCAGTACCCATTTATAGAGAGCAGCAGTGTAAGTGTTAGTGTGTTGCCCAAGAACACAGCACAATTACCCTGGCCAAGGCTCAAACTGAGTCAAGGAAAACCCTGACCCCTGACCCACCCTGGGATAAGGTGGGGATTTGGAAAAAGTTTTCCTCAAATGTTGAATAATACCCCTACCCCTGGGGATGTAGAAGGCTAGAATCAAGTCTGATCTTGGGAAATATGAATATATTTTTTCTGCTGCTGGCAGAAAGAATACTTGTAGTCAACATGTGAGAATACTTGTAGTCAACATGTGCTGGTACGTTTAGTACTGTTAAAAAACCACGTAAAATTTACTTAAAATAACATCTTAGTTAACATATTGCTACATTGTATTGAATTACAGGATGACGAAGGTGAAGATATTCATCTGAGTTCAGAACTTTGTAATGTAAAAAGGTGCAGTATTTTAAATGTCATTATTTTCCCAGTGCACTGAACCAAATTTCCTTAATCAAGTGCTCAGCTTTACTTAAAGTGCTTATGAAGTAAAAAATAATTGCTGCTTATTTGAAAGACTTTTCAAAGTAAAGAAGAATGGCGTTTTCCTTTTTGGAATATCTTTTTTCATTTTAGAGATATTCACATTTTTGTATTATGCAAATGAGGAAAGTGACGACGCCATAAACAGTTCCACCTAAACAGTTTGATACAGAATCAAGAATATCTCCAGAAATACCGGAATAGTGTTCTTTAAACTTGGCACCAGAAATGTACATCACAAAAGAAAGAGAATGACACATACTATGTTGTTGTCATGGCAACACTCTTGGCTCTAGTCTCTTTCTGAGAAAAAATAAAATAATATCACCATTTGCAACCTTTTACAGTAGGACAGAGGGTCTTGCTCAGAACACACATGGTTCCCATACTGTCTTAACTCTCCCCATTAGATTGTTGGGAGTGGATGAACCTTGTTTAAGATAAAATCTGGGAATTTTAGTCTTAATTAAAACAGGACCAGCAGCATAACTATTGCAGGACGGGTGTCATTTCTGGTGCCAAGTTTATAGAACACTGCTTTAATATTTCTAGAGATATTCTTGATTGAGTGTTGTACTGTACTGTTGTACTGGAACCCACCTATGACGTCATCACTTTCCTTATTTGCATAATACAAAAACGTAAATATCTCTAAAATGAAAAAGATATTCCAAAAAGGAAAACGCCATTCTTCTTTACTTTGAAAAGCCTTTCAAATGAGCAGCAATTATTTTTTTACTTCATAGGCACTTTAAATATATAAGGCTAAACCCACTTCTCCTCTGAAAAGTAGTCAGACTGAGTTTATGAACTAAGTAAGGGAGGTAGAGATACTTGCTGATTCTCTAGGTCAAATTGTAAGATGTACAAATACATTATTATTGGCCTGTTACATTGTTAGTCAATGCTTTCAATAAGATATGATTGAAGTAGATTCCCTTAATGGGAGAGCAATGTTAGAGGCCCATATGAACTTCCTCTATCAAGGGCCAAACCACTGACATTACAGCAGGAGATTGACAACAGAATACCCACAGGAGCTCTGCAGGTGTTGTTGTAAGTGATGGCTCGTGTGGTACTGGATTAACAACTTGAGCCCTGCCAGAGTTACTATGTTGTGTGTTTACTGTTAGAGTACCTTTATCCACTCAGAGGTCTATTTGAGTACTGGCAAAAAGTTAGAACAACCTGACAAGAAGCTATGAAGAAGCCTGATATGTTTAACTGTTTGAAGAATAATTTATTGGGCTTGTGGTGCCATGGACCACTGCATGCTATAAGTTGGTCTAGAGTAATGTCAAGCCTTTAAATTAAGTCTAGTTATTTATAAGCAGTGGTGCCTAACTCTGTTTCAGTAACACAAAGCTGCTGAGAGGTTCTTGCTATTTTCCCTGCATGGGATGCAATTAAATTTAGCTTTCAGTAGGTTTGTAATGATCCCACAGTATTTATTTTTTCTTTTTTATGAGACATATTGTTCTTACAGTAGCTGAAACCGAGTAGCCTGAAATACAAATTCAGTTGCACTAGTCTATGTAGAACGAATTTTCTACAGTCTAGTTAACATGTCTCAAGGTCATTTTTTCTTTACTTGAATAGAAAACAGAGGAAGGGAAATGGAGTTAAGAGAGTTTGCAAAGAAACGTCGTCAAGATCAGATTCCGAAGAAGGGTCATCAGATGAAGAGATCGCTGTCATTGGCAATGACATCCAAAATGATGAAGACCTCAGTAAAGAGTCAGATGAGAAAGCTAATGCATGCAACACCATAAGAAGAGCAATGCTTTACCCCAGAGCAGCAAAGACAAATGCGTGGAGGAAACAAACTGTAAAACAACAGCAAAAGTGTGAGACTAGAACTTTAGATAACAAAAATAAGAAAAAGAGTAAGGGAAGAAAAGGGAAATCAAGAGTAAATACATCAAAAGTAATTGAAGAAAGCAGTGGTAAAGAGGCTGATGAAGACTTGGCCATTGATGTTGAGGCATTTGTGCACCATGGACCTGTTATGGAGGATATAGATCAAGCTGCTGCTTCATTTTCATGTCCATTCTGCTCTGCATTATGTAAAAATAACCAAGATGTCATACAGCACATTAAAGACTGCCATGACTCAGGTGAGATAAAAAATTACCGGTAATGTTTCCCATTTATTTAAGAGTTTGACTGCAAGCTTCAAGGATTTCATCAAGTTTTTCAGAAAGAAGGCAACTGGTTTTCACAGGCAGGCAAAACATTTTGAACTGAACTTTGTCATAAAAAAAAAAAACTTTCCTCCAGGTGGTCAAACCAGGCAAGCAAAATTGTCCTCACAGCTGGTCAATTTACCTGGTGTTCAGCTCTTAATGAACCCTCTGAAGTTACCAGTTTCTGTGAGCTGATATTTAGTAAGGAACAACTCAGTCTGTCAAATTCAACAGAAACTAAGGATGAGTGGTGATATAGTGGCTGATCTATTAAACATGAAATTTTATTGATTATACATGTACTGTACTTTAAAATAATCTTTGGAAGTGTTGCATGAAATTGGCATGCCTGCATTTGGCTTTCTTTCAATCAGCAGAAGGCCCTTGCTTACATGCAGCCAATCAATTTGCCGATACTCAGCCCCAGACTGGGTTATGCTACAAAAAGGCTCTTGATTGTGCAGTAGCAGCATTGTGGAGTAGTCACAGATGTCAGGATTTGCTGATTACTCTATCATTACACTTGTCCTGAAGTGTAACTGGAAAGTGCTTCCATTGGTGGCTTTTGAATTTTTAGAGGTTTAAGTTACATACTACATGGAGGATTGTCCAATTTTCCCAGAGTCAAGAACTGGTTTGACTTTGTGAGAGTTTTGAGTTATCAGCAAGGGGTTGACGAAACACATGTAGTTGTAAAGTTGTAAGGTTCATTTGAAGGAAATCCATGGGAAACAATGTTTTAATCAGTTTTTGGAACATTTAAGAATTTGGGGTTCAAGATATTGAGATCCCCCTGTTGCTCCGGGTGTAGTCTTAAGCGTATAATCAGGATTTCATGGCTTACAATTTACATTTACTGTAACTTGAAAAATGTGGAACATTATGTATCTGCTAACTTGCATGTGTAATACAGAGAAGAGAGAAGATTGGTAACTATTGGTGCTGTGGGAAAAGCCAAGGTTTATTTTATTTGTTTACTGTCAGAATGTGCTGTTGTGGATCACAGTGAACAAGATGAAGAGATGTCCTCAGATTCACCCACAGATGCTACTGACAGTGATGAAGACTTTACACCTAACAAGACAACAACACCTAAACAGAAGGTCAGACGTGCTACAAAATCACAAACCTCTCAAAGTGAAAATGTAAGTATAAATAAATTGTAAAGAATCGTGATGGTAATTTGTCTGACATAAGGAGTCCATTATCACAAGGAATCTTTGATGAAAAATGCTGTTCAGACCTCAAACCTCTGAAACAGTTTAACCTGAGTGCCAACTTTTGATTGGGAAAAAACTGGTTTTTAGCCAAGATTCCCTGCAATAACTGCTTACGATTAGATGTACTTGAACTGACGGCACCATTGTGGTGGACACTTCTGTTTGTGATCAGACACTCTCAGTCGTTGTTGGTCCCTACCATACCTCACTTATTTCAAGGAGAACAGAAACTTTGATTTACCGATTTTGTTTGTTTTTTAGACAGCTGCAGAAGTATCTGAGGGTGAACTTTGCATAGATGTGGAAAATGTAATGGGCATAGAGTCTGGTGTGAATGACATTGATAAACCATCTGCACAGTCTACATCCCTGGTGTCATCATTCTCATGTGTAACTTGCAATGTCGATTTCAAGACAAAGAACGACCTTATAACTCACATTGCTGAGTGTAACAAACATGGTGTGTGAACTTCACAAGTGTTATATAGTTAAAGTGTTGTTTTTCATGCATGGACTAGGTTTCAAGTAATCCAATTATGGTTACCGTACTCCACTCGGGGGCAAGGAACTAAGCTATTGGTTGGTCAGAAATTGGTTTTCAATATTACAGCGATTTTGAATTGAGTGTCGAAAGCAATTTTCGTGTTTGCTTTGGTTTTGCATTCCCATGTGTTGTAATTTAGAAATTGTCATGCCATTTATTTATTGATGCAGTTATTTATTTATCTATTTTCACTTAGCTTTTGGCACAATGACAATTTTCACTTGATTTTTGCACACTGATCACCACCAGGCCCAATCTTTTCTTTCAAGTATTTTTTTGTTGTGGTAATGGTCAGTGCTGTGATTGCACAATATGTTTTCAGACAGCAGTAAAGAGTCATGCAGTAACTTCAGATGTGTTTGTCAGGCTTGTGGGATGAGATTTTACCAGTGGACTGAGCTTCGGAAACACTTTGACGAGAAACCAGGTACACGCAATATTGTGCGAGAAAATTTTAACAACAAATTCTATGATTCTAAACCTAAATGATTCAATTTACACCATGAATATAAAGCACAATTTCAAGGATATTCCTTATAAGATTGTAAATAGTAACACCAAGGTAGGTATACATATGTGTAGACAACGAAATTAATGGGATAACCGCTTCTGTTTTGTGGAGCTTACCCAACCTCCTAACACTTTGAAATTAGCTCAACGCAAGGAACAGGCTAGGTCGAAATATTTCCGCTCTGGGTTTTGAAAACAAGTTTTCTCAACTGCCATTACATGTGTTGTGATCTAAAATTCCAAACGATGGCCAAGTTCAACCTGGACAAGAATCTAAAAGAATTTCTAGCTATTTTAACGACCAGATTTATGCCCATTAGTTTTATCTCATCAAGAAAGCTGAGTGAGTGTTATGAATGTCTTACAATGTTCACAGACTGTCGCAAGATGTATCAGTGTGATCAGTGTGACCAGATTTGTCTGACAACAAGTTTCCTAAGGAAACACAAGAGACTTCATTCAGATGAAAGACCACACAAATGTTCTGTATGTGATGCTGCATTTAAAGACAAGGCCTATCTCAAGAGGCATGGTGTTAAACACACCGGGGTCAAGGAGTTCAAATGTGATCTCTGTGACAAACTATTTTCCCATCAACGTGAGTTTAACAAAGAAGAAATATTAGGGAGATTAAGCAAACCACGACGACGACGGCAACGAGAACGCAACCAAACAAAACGTCTACTGAGTAGAACAATGGCTGTGCACGTGCGTTATAGATCTTTGTACATTTCTCCGTCCTCTGCAAAACAAGAACATGAAATGACCAAGTTCTGCGTGAACGACGACGGCTAATTTTTCGTATTTCATTTGGAATTGAACGCTGACTGCATCTTAAGCCTGAGCACGTTTTTCGAGCCATTGGCGTACTGAACACATCTAGACAATTACGAACTTCGCTGGTAAAATATCAATCCATTTTTGACTTGGCGTCGTCCTCGGCGTCGCCGTCGTCGTTACTTAAGCTCCCTATTTACGTTTTTACACGACGTTCCTTTGCGCAAACCTAACCTTAAGATTGGGGGTTAAGTGATTAGGCATGTCGTAGAGCACAGCGGTCTGCTTCTTGCCCAGCTGTTGATTTTTCAGACAATTTGGTGGTCACGAAAATTATTCTCTGTAAGAATCTACTTAAAAGATGTATTCATTTTCATTTTGCAAGCTCATTTACTTAGGCCGCTGTGGCACGTTGTCAGTGCACAAAGTTATAGTCAAATCGACAAAAACCTCTAAATAGATCGTTTACTAAGGAAAAAAGACAACCAATACGAAACAAGTATGTTAAAGATTAGAAAATTAGATTAGAAACGCACAAAGTACCAAGCTGATTAGTTCTTATCTGAAGCCAAAAGCTAAACTAAGTTAACATTTACAGCCCCACAGAATTTGAAGTTTCAGTGTGGTTTAAAAATGAAGAACAAAGGAAAACGAAAGAAACTGATATTATAACTAATAAAAGCTGAGTCGATTACTCAGCTGGTACTATTCCTAAACTAGCATAATTCTGCTTTGAAACCCCGGGGCCTGAGTACGTGTAATATTTTTTGGGGGCTCGTCGTATAATCTTCAATTGAAGGTTCGTTGTCGAGCGTAAATGCATGCAACCTCGTAGGGTAGCGTGCAACCTCGTAGCGTAGCGTAGGGTGCATGCAACCTCGTTCTCAGGGTCATCTCTCTTCCTTCCTTGAGAATGTAATTTTTCAAGGGAGGAAGAGATAGAAACCTGGGAACGAGGTTGGGGTGCATGCGCAGTGTTTAATCAATTGTTTCCAACTGTCATGGTAGGCACCCTGAGGGAACACAGAAGACGGCACACCGGCGAGAGACCATACAAGTGTAAATACTGTGAAGCAACCTTTATTAACAACAGCAGTCTGAAGACTCACACCGCTAAACACACGGGAATCCTACCTTACAAGTGTCAAGCTTGTGGCAAATTGTTTGCCAAGTCCTACGGCCTGAAGATGCATTCACTTTCTCACTCCAACGAAAAACCTTTTGTCTGTGAGGTAATCATTTTTTGTGTGTCGCTTTCCTTTATTTATTTATTTATTTTTTTTTTTAGATTCTTACCGTCGCGTATGTTGTCCCGAAGACGTCAAGTTGTTTCCCTTGGATATTGGATTGTCAGTGTAATGTAAATTTTTGAACGAAAAGAAGACAGAAGCGTACACCTGTGTTGTTACATATTTTCTCGTTCACCTATCGTTTCACCACGACCTACAGTAGTATCGATAAGAAAACAAAAGAGAGCGGCTGTGACACTGGCTATAATTAAAGAAGTAAGAAAATATAGTAACAAACTTAGTCAGTAAATAAGTTAATTGACTTGACTCAATGGACGTAATGCCGTGATCATTGGATGAAATGGGAACCTTTTCTCTGATCTTTTTCAATCTTTCCTCTGTTTTCTTTTGTTGTAGGTCTGTGGTAAAGGTTTTAAGCGGCCAGATCACTTTAAACAGCACAAAATCATTCATTCTGATGACAAACCTTTTAAATGTGACACGTGCCATAGGACATTCAACCAAAGAGTGTGCCTCAGGAAACACCTTCCTTGCAAAGAGCACGAAAAGCAAGAGAAAAAACTGCAGAATTCTCTTGCCAAACAGAATCGAACTCAAAACAAACCCAAGCGATCAAAAAAGTCTTCTACAGATGCTCCGCGAAAATCAGAGAAGTCCGAAGATATTTCACAAGCCGACTGTGCCAGTCCAGCAGTGGATGATACCGCCACAGATTGCTGCGAAGTTTCAAACGATTTTAGCTTACCTTCACCTGTTGATACAAGCGAAAACTCCTTATTAGCGGGCTGTTATTCCCCTCCTTCATTTGTGCGGCCCATATCAAAGTTAGACGACAATGAGTATTACTCTGAACACGAAGATACCCAACAGGATTATCATGAGCACGACAGAGATTTCTCATCGCAGCACTTGACGGACCGAACAGAAACAAGCTTGCTTCCTGCATCATTCGTCCCTGCCATGTTCGGGGTCGAGGAACCTCTTTCACTTGACACCCTTCCCCCGCTTCCTTCGCATCATACGCATACATTATCTGGAAGACCGCTGAGTCATGACAATGCTACTGATCTAGGCTCGGTTTTCCTAAGCAGCCCTATAGACTCGGAGAACCTAAGTTCCATCGTCGAAGAGACAAACTCATTTTTTGGTCATGACTGAACTCATTCATTTTCACTTTAATTATTTCGCTTTGAAAACTTATTTAATTTAAATGATTTAAATGCATGGTTACCCCATGGCACTTGATGTATTTACTTATTTATTTATTTATTTAAAAGTGGGAGGTGATCGTATTTAACATTTGTAAAATTCCGGTCGTTACTGTTGTGCTCCTCAGACTTTTTTAATAAATCAAAAATCGTATTTAACATTTATAACATTTCAGTCGTTACTGTTAAGCTCCTAATACTTTGTTAAAATAAATCAAAAAATAATCTCCATCACGAGGCCTAATATCATGGTTCTTAGACCAGATTTATTAAAAATATAATAAACAGCAGTGATTAATAGTTGTTCAAAAATTGTAACGGTCAGTTTTGGAAAATGAATGTTGCCTAGCATACGAAACTAGAAGTTAAGCAAAATGCGTTAGCATACAATGCTTATCATCGCTATTTTTAATCTGTGCACTTGCTTTGGAATTGCAAAGGTGGTGTTGCTAACAGAAGGACGAGCTAACACGCATGAATGGAAGTTATTGATTTATGTTTTTCATCTCCATGGTTTCAGGTAAAAATATTTTTCATATCTTCATATCTTGACTTTTGAATAAACCCTTTTCTTCCCCACTTGAGGCTCCTAAGAGAAACACATTGGCACGAATTCCATCGTTCATCGCAAGCTTTTAGGCTCCGCAAAGGGAAGGCGAAAAACAAAGTAAGGTTCTTACATTTTTTTAATTAGGATATGCTAAAAATGGCCCCATTTACATTCGCCAGTAGTCACAGCCATAGTTGTCCCGCTAGGTAGCGACCAAAGTACACAATTTCCGATTTAGATGGACGCATTGGCTACGCGATCATGGGACCGAGGGTAAAAATAACTTTTATAGCGTGACTTGAAGCTTAAGGTGATTCCCTAGTAAAAGAACCCGCCATAGATTTCCGATGAAACTTGGTATGCTGTTGTTACAGGAGAAGGAGATATTAAAAACGTAGTAAAAGGAGGGGGTCACCGTGCTTGTTTTCACGCCACAATGCTGACAAATACGGTTATTTAGGTGACTTTTGGTAATCTCCGTGCGCAAGAAATAAGCTCGATTATTTTTCAATGCAGCTTGTTATATCGCACAAAGTTTGACTTTCTTTGATTGTTTATTCATCTACGTCCCAGAAAAAATGTCTTCAAATACCCTGCATTTTTTTATCCTTTAAAGGAAACATCATTTGGACATGCGTTGTTTGGCCCGTCGTCTCCCTCTGTGGTATTTATTTCATTTGCCAAAAAAGTAGCCATAGATTTCTGCTAATTTTTTTCTCAGTTATTGAGGATATTGTTCTCATTGAAATTAGGAACTAAAAAGTAAGGGTCACCGTGCTCGGTTAAGAGAAAAGGAGCATTTATTTCGCTATCAAGCTAAGTTTGAGGGAAATCTCTTACGTTTGGTACGCGCAGGCGCTCATGTGCGCGCGCTAATGACGCGAAAATCGAGCGCAGAAGGGATGCGCAGTGCAATAGTACGTAATCACCTAAAGTAGATTTTTAAAGATGGGGCACGGGGATGTGTTCTCTCAGATCATCGTCTCTTGTCCACACTAGTCCGTCACGAAAATGGAGCTTTTCGAAAGCACTCTTCAAACCGGAGGAATTTGAAAACGCCGGCTTTGCGTTTTCGTGCATGTGGACGGAAAACATTATGAAAACGGAGCTTTTCGAAAACGATGAAGTCGCGATGATCATGTGATTTCCCTTCTTGAGTTTTCCTCAAACACAAATCCAAAATGACCGGTGATTGTTGCGTTTTCAAATTTCGCCAGCGTAGTGTGGACGGGGCCCAAACTACAATGCCACTGGCATGCGAAATGTTCAGTGAATGCTCACGTGCCATTTCATTAAGCTCCCAGAGAGAGCTTTTATTTTATTACAGGATATAATAATATACATGAGGAGAGTGCAGTTGAAGTGTAACACCAGTGCAAAAAGTGTAACATCAGTGCAAAAAGTGTAACACCAGTGCAAATTACACATCGTAATTCTAGATTATGATTGACTGAAAAAAATAGGAAATTTTCTAAGGCAATGATATCAAATAAAATGATGACGAAAATTTAGTGCAGAAACTTTGAAAAAAGTTTTCTCGAATGAGAAAAAATGGCTTCAAGAAAGGTCTTAAGGCATTTCCTCCAGGCAAATTTTTTTCGTTTATATTATTAATAAGTAATCATACAGTTTTTCTCGTTCAATTTGGAATTAATTAGCATTTGTGAGTTTTTAAAAAAGCCGAAATTGCACTCGCCAAAGCGGCTCATGCAATTTCAGCTTTTTGAAAAACTCACTCGTGCAAATTAATTCCAAATTGAACTTGAAACCGTATGATTACCTATACTAATCAGCATATAATCAAGACAAAGTAAATTGCACAGTACACGGAGGAGCCAGAGTGCCTAAAGCTAGTTAATTTCGTACGAGAATGCGCCAGTCGGATCACAAAAAAAAGTCTCCGTTGTACGTATTAACCAGTGTGTAAGCAGGCTAATGAAACTGATATGAGAGAAAACATGAGGTTTTGTTCAAGGGCAAACAAGGTGTTTCGCAACACGGATCAGGGTACTACTCGAATTGAAGACACACCTGGAAAATAAAGTGCACGGGATCTACCAGTTGTTTTCAACTAGTTTAATCAGCACAAGCTAGCTAGTCAACTGAAAGCAAAGGCATACATGTGGGTTGACAATAGCAATTCTAAAAAATCGGATCTAACCTAAAAAACGAAACAGCAAAAAACATTCTCCAACATTGTCGATATACTCACAATTCTGCAAGGCGTAATCCCGTTTAAGACGCGCTATTTTCCTACTTTTGTACGAAGAGCACAAACACACTGTTTTCGATAAAAGGATTACTTTCTACTGATCTCTTGATATCCTACTCGCACCAATCCACGAACGAGAGCCATAATCCGATTGGCTACTAAAGCAAAAGTGGCGGGAATCTCGCGTGTTCGGTTTTATCACCAAGAAAACAAACAGAATGTCTAAAAATAAACAAAACTCTCAACGAAGTGCAAAACACAAGGCTGTCCGTAATCCGTGATAGGTGGGTGTCCATATTAAGTGGGTGTCCATAGAGCGAGGTTGTTACTACAACTAGTTAACGAACAGTACACAAAAATTAGTAAACCCTTAGTTTCTAGATTTTCTCCTTTTCCTCTCCACTTAAATCCCATCTCTTATCTCTTTGGAGACTGTGGTCACTGTGTCATCTGTTCCAAAAATGTACATCTGCTCTTTTGTTTAATCACCACTACTGGAATTCTTAGAAAACTTCAACGGAGAACTTCGTGAATTCTTAATCATGTATAAGAGCAGCGGAAAAAGGCATCAGCAACTATGGTGTTCTCCCATTTGGTGTCCTAATTAACCGGTTTCGGCTATACGCAGGAGGGTGGGGGGGGGGGACTTCCATATAAAAAGGACGGGGGGGCTCGTTGGAAACTTTGAAAATAACCCCTAAGAGGTACCCCCCGGGTTGGGGTGTGTGGCTCGCTTCCCAAAACCCCTACCCTATTTATGACCAAAATCTGCGATTTTCCCTACCCTATTTATGACCTGAAAAAGTAGCTTCTCCTAAAATTCGTGGGATTTTCTGGCAATTCATCTATTGAGAACCTATTCTAAAACGGTAGTGAATACTTTCTAGATTTTTTCCTTTAATCCTCTACCCCATATTATCTGCATGTAGGGAAAAGGCCAGCCAACTATTTTGGTCATCATCCTCAGAGCATCGATCGTTCAGAGCAACAGGTTTAGTTTTGCAGAGGTCACACGTCCAGTCAGGCTCCAGTTAGTGTTACATTCCTGCGTGACACTGGGAATGGCAAGGTGACACTGACACGCAATCAAATTAGATACCACAGAGTGTCTTACGACCACTTGTACCGTCATCTTGGAGTAGTTTGGTACGATGTTGAGGGCCTTGAAGGGCTACCATCACCTGAAATTTAAATCTTTTGTCGAAGAGGCCTGAACTTCAACTCAAGGTTCGAAATAAGTCACGCAACATCTTTTGTGGACTCACCTGTTTCCCAAGGCTATCCCATTACGCAAAGCGTGTTTACCCTGTCGATCACGGAATTTGTGCACTTGAAGAAAACGGACACGACTTGTGTTTTCTGGTCGTGATGGCAGCTCCCACAGGGCAGAACTATGCTATGAGTCAAGGCCAGTATCCACCAAACTATCCACCGAATTATCCGCCGAATTATCCACCTCAACAGCCCGGCTATTACCAACAACCACCGCCACCAGGGCAATATCCACCGTCCCAGCCCTACTATCAGGTATTACGATTTCTAATTTTACGGAATTTTATGTCGCTGTTTTGATAATAAGCTTATAACTTATGTAGCAACTTTCAAATAGCTTTCCAACTTCAACACTGTACCCTCGCAAGCAAATCCTCGTGATATCTTTCAAAACAAAGAGCAATTAAGAACTCTGTATTTTCGGCCAAGTATCGTTCAGTTGATCATGCAGCTAATGACATCACAAGTAAGTTGGCGCGTGATTAATGTCAAAATTCATTAAAATCTTGAAATTCAGAAGGACATAAATTCGTGAAATGATGTGAATTTATTTAAGCCTTTCATTGTAGTAAAAGAACACGATTTCACTAAAACATGAATTGGCCAAGAAATATATTTATTTAAAAAGGTATAAATGTAAATGACGTCACCTGTTGGCTAGTGAAACAAAGAGTTCCTTTGTTTCTTTTTCCTCTAATTCATTAAAAACTCTGAATTCTACTTAAGTGTAGCATGTTCTGAATACCTCTAAGTAGTGTAAAGTTGGATCTGCCTTCTATTATTTCTCTGCAAACTTTTGATCATACTGCAAAACATAACATTCATTGAAGCAGTAGGCAGAACCATTAACTATAAAAAGGTTATCAAAACCCTGCCAATAAGACTTTCTCAAATGTTAATTGATAGTTATGCGATATTTAGTGCTTTTATTTTACTTTGGCGAAAAACTAAAGTCACTAAAGTCCCATGAACTGCTAGAAAAAGGATGGCATGGGATGTTTTTCTTACCCAAGATTCGGGCATGTTACAGACCGGATTTTCACGTATTAACGCTGACATGGGATGATTTAGGTCCAGTTCTAACGTCATGCTTCTGCCATGCTATTGCAATTTAGGTTAGACTGTAGCCCATCAGAGACACGATCTCATTCAGACGTCATGCCAGAGTTGTACAAAATTAGGATTTATTGAAGCCATATAACAACATTCTCCTCAAAACTCCCTGTGGGAATGCAGTCCTGCCAAAATACGTTAAAATTATTTGTGAATTTTGATTGATTTGGGAGAAGCTAGTGTTTGAAGTATGCTTCTATACCAGAATAATTTTGTACAACAGAGCTTGTTGATTGAAGACATTATTGATCATCAGATCTATACACACAACTTAAGCAGTTGTGAAATTAAAGGCTGAACAAGAAATTCAGGCTTGAATGGGATTCAAACCCATGACCTCTGTGATACCGGTGCAGTGTTCTGCCAACTGAGCTATCAAGCCAACTGGGAGCTGGTCATGTGAGTTTGTAATATACCATAGATGGTGAAGATGCAAGTGAAAGATCATATATTTGAAATGCAGAGAAAGATATGAAGACATGATTGATCCTTGTAGGTGTCTGTATTAGCAGGAGTTGTTTCCATACATTTTTTTCTAGTTTCTGCTGGAAATTTAGCTTCGGTTCATAATAACAGATGTCCATAATAGCGAGGTGTCCACAGGGTATGAGTTGACTGTCTGTTTTTTTTATTGGTCAAAGAGATGATGTGGGAGGATGCATGAGTGTATATGAGCCTTGTATTGGTACATAAACCTTGTATTTTCAAGACGGAACAGGTAGCTACTGTTGTTTTGACTCAGGAATTTAAAGTCTACCTATTGCGGCCGTAAGAGCCCTGGATGCACATATTTCAGGCAAAATATGAGAATGACTGGTCAAACATGGGTAACATGTACTCCACTACCTAGTGCTCAAATTTTATTTTATTTTTCAGTCAAGCATTTAGAATTTTAGTAAATAAGTGAAATATTGTCTGACTGTCGCAAATAATGAATCTGAAGCTTGTGTATGATAGTCAAACTAAAGTTGAAAGTTGAAAGTTTCTGCTGCAATCAACAGATTATTAAGAGTAATGTTGTGTACAGCAAATTAGGTCAAACACAAGGTGGGAGATTTTAGCAGCAATTAGTAGCGGTAGTATTATCGGTGGATTAATTTTAATATTAGTAGCAATTAAATGTTAGGACTGCAGCTAGTGCGGGTACTTGCCTTGCCTTATGTCAGCTAGTTCCCTGTATATGCAATACATGTAAATAACGTTCAACCATTGGTCTGACTGATGTCTTTTTGTTGAATGTTCTTTTAGGCTGGATATGGTGCACCAGGAACAGTGATTCAACAGCCTGTTATCTCTCTTCCGCAACCAATAATTCTCAAACAGCTGCCGGTATCAATGCGCTGCCCCCATTGTGGAGCAACTATTGTCACCAAGATAGACCATCGAGTTGGCAACACTACCTTTATGTACTGTCTTATGCTTAGTTTGTTTGGGTAAGCATGTCTGATATTTAAGGTCACTATCAGTCCAGATATTTATCCTGTATTGTTTTTGTTTCTGTTAATTTTGTGAAATTATTTAAGGAGGCAGCACAGTCGAGTGGTTAGGGCACTGGACTTGAAATCCAGAGGTCATGGGTTTAAGTCCCATTCTGACCACAAGCTGGTGTTGTTCTTGGTAGTCATGAGTTCAACTCCTCAGTTACACTTGTAAATAGCCAACTGGTCCACCTCCTGCCAGTTGGGATCTTAACTACATTATGTCAATTTACATTGTATTTGTTTCATCATTTGTAATTCCATTGGCCCTAAAAAAAAAACCATTGGGGGAGTGGTCAATTTATTTTTATTTATTATTTTAAAACCAAGGTCCGAAGTTCAAGGTCCAAAAAGTTTCATAAGAGGCAAGGACAAGGAGAATTAGGAAAATGATAAAGGGACAACTTCTAATAAATGTTTTACTTTCTAAGATGCCTACTGGTTTTCTTTTCTTTTGACTTGTTGCAGACTTGTTCTCGAACCTATTGAGCATTGTTTGCAGTCAATTTCTGGAATTGACTTCAATTTATCGTTACAAAATAAAATAGATTTTTACCAGAAGTGGGATGAAACAAACATATTTATAAAAACAACATGCAGGTGTCAAGTTCTCTAAGGTTTCTCTCAGAAAACATCATCTGTTCCTGAAGGCTTTTTAAGTTTACATTATAACATTTTGTTTTTTGCAGATGTTGTTGTATTCCATTTTGTACAGACTGTGCAAAAGATGTTGGGCACCAATGTCCGAATTGTCGTAAAGATCTTGGTGTCTATAAGCGTCCGATCATTGAGTCTGGTGGAGGTGGTGGTCCGTCAGGGACTGGGTACGACAGAAGCAATGCACATGGCCCAGCAGATAGTTATGTGCCCCCAACAGAGACGCTGTCAGCTGACTAAAGCAAAATTAGGAAATAAACATTGACGAGGACTCATTTGCCAGGACTGTGCGGAAATGCTCAAACATGATCGTCATCATCCATTATGCAAACAGAAATACATGTTAGTTAGATAGTTAAGCTTACATAGTTCCCATAGGCCTTGAAATAATAGTCTTTGAAATTTACCAAATCCATACAAGGTCGTTGAAAATGAAAAGAAAAAGAAAAATAGAACTTCTCACAAGCTGCAGGAATAAAAAGTACTTGAATGCATGAGAAGCTGAAAATTTGCCACTGAAATTTGGCAGGGGCAGCTGAATGGATATGGATGATACCAAATTCATTTATAATAAGTGATTATTATTGAAAGTTTTAAAGTTCCTAATATGATTGGTAACTGTCAATGTGCTTCTCATTCTGAGGAAAACGAACTCGTTTGTAAAAACAAAAGGTGTGAAATCTGTACCTGTAGACATTGAAAATAGTAATTGCTGCTTCCGAAGACTGAAGAGATGAATTAACTACTTTGTAAAATGAAAAATAAATATAACACAGGCTGTGATTGGATAGCATTTATAACAAGAAGATCTGTTAGATCTTATAACCGCGCTTTTAAAATTTAACTGTTTTCTTAGTACTACAGTCGCAATGCAGTGCATATTCCAAAGCAATCTTTGATGATTCATTGATTACTGTAGACATCACAGTACTTGATTAACATAAACTCTATTATCGCACCATCAGTCGTAGCCGTTGTGACATCTCCGATGACGTAATAGTCTTAATCTGGAAGTTTCTTCGGGATATGTATGGGCATGAAGATACGAA
>Ga0126339_10000640_pt1 | contig 20368 bp, 12 predicted proteins | sample OrbTmetagenome_2_FD_92532 | JGI IMG/M metagenome (GOLD analysis project Ga0126339, IMG submission 92532) | Coral microbial communities from Petempiche,Puerto Morelos, Mexico - Orbicella T R C metagenome | ecosystem: Host-associated > Invertebrates > Cnidaria > Coral | place: Petempiche,Puerto...
CCGCATCCCAACCCCATAAAAACATGAAATCCCGCTCCCACTCGTAATTGTAATTCCCGCTTCCCGCCCCTGTTTTCAGCTCAAATCCCAAATATCACGGCGAAAAAAAGCCAAATCCCGCATTCCGCCAAACCTATTGGGAACCCTCTGAGTGGCTACCCGAGCGGGCAAGACGGAGCTATCTTGGAGTTATCTTACCTCGACTCCGTCTCGGTCCATAAACACGCAAAAAAATCAAAGAACTTGGCCAATATCCAGTCATCTTGACCTCACACTTGGTCAATAACCATACATAATGTAATTCAAGGACTAGACTGGACTGGATTAGTAAAACGCAATGTTAAAAGCTGTTAAAATTGTTGCTGAAATGGAAATTGTTCCTTTCCCAGAAGGTAAAAAGCGTATTTAAAGCTAAACGCTCCCCAGCTGACATTCTGTGTGACAGAAAGCAAACGAGAAAAAAAAAGTATGAAAATCAGAAATATTGCGTAAAAAACAATATTTTAGGCTGTCCACATAAACTTTAGAATCTGAAGATTTGATGCAACCAAATTAATTCTTATTTTTTTTAAATAACGCAAGATTTGTTTGTAGTGTTGGATGTCACAAGTCAAACGAGTCATAATTATGAATCTACTACAGTTTAGACTTGAACATTGTTCAGGGGGTCTGAGGGAAAGATCTTTGTAAGGCTTTTTCCGAGTGCAAATTGTTGGTTCAATACTTGCAGTTTCCTATGTACCTACTTAATACCTTTATATGTTTCTGTTTCTGATAGAAATGTAATACAGCTGATTCAAAATATTTGACATTCTTTGGATAAGAGATGATTGTGTCAATAAAGACAATCAATTTTGCGCGTTTTACTTTCTTACTAGTTCATGTTTTACTGCTAATCCTCCTTTTACTAATTCGTGTTTTACTAATCCAGTCCAGTCCAGTTTACGAAATACAGTATCCCTTAGCAACGCGGTGTCTCGAAACATTTTAGATAATGCAGACTAAAAACCATAATACGGATGTATAATTTGCCTTGTTTGTCAACCGCAGAGTCATTTTAATAATACAACCTGGATATGAAGTCTTTGCCCACAATGAAAAGAATAAGGCTAATTTGGCTCCTTTCCCAGATTGCTGCACTATGTAAAAAGTGTGTCATTAATAACTCACCAATTGGTGACTGCAAATCGCGGGCTAGTTGATGTTGCTCATAGATAGTGGTTTTGTATTTGAAGGGCCCTCCTCTTTGCCTTCAATGTTAATTAACAGGTCTCTGCTTCAGTCATTTCAATGACAACTGATTTGAATTAATTTTTCAACTTAATCCCATGTTTCTTTAATTTTCACTGTACGTCAGTTCCACTTATTTCCTGTTCGCAGTTGCCGTCCCTTCATCCAAGCATAAGGATTTGCATAACATTGTCATTGATGTCTAGCAGGAAATGGAAATTGTACGTCTTAAAATCTCTTCAGGCCATGAGATCAGTCCAATATTCAGCCTGTCTTTTGTAGAGAGTTATCGCTTGATTGGAGCATATGTAATGATAGCTTTTGCACCACTACTGAACCAATAGATTTCTCGAAAAGGGACTTAATTTGAACTTTACTGAGCGGGATACATTCTAAGCGTTGGGGAAATTGACTTTGGAAAGCACCACTTGGCTCAGAGTTCCGGGAACGGAAACTCGACACGACATCTTGGTACTACAGGATCCCCGGCTTCGCCAATGTGACTTACGAACCTCAAAGACAAGACCGATAATAGTTGCAACAGCACTTTATTATAACGTCGTTGGTAATCGTCGACTTGATCATGACGAGGTAACCATGCCGCGTTACTTGCTTATGTATGATTGTACAAGTCTTTGTTGTTTGCATCTTAGGACATGGCAAATAGTTCTCGTAAAGAGCACAAAGCACTATATAATTAAGAACGGAACTATCCATAACAAGGCAAGCAGACTCCAAAAAATAATTTCAAATTTTAACATGAAGAAAAAGAAAAAAAGAAAGGGAACTTCAATTAAAATTTCTACTTATTTCCGAAATGTTTGACTGAATAATAACAAAGGAAAATTAACTCTTGAATTGAACAAATAAAGTTTCTTTTAAGATTATATGTCCAGCTGGCAAACTCCCGTGGAAACGAATATTACACAAACAAGGAACAGAAATGTCAGGGAAATCACAACTATATTTGACTACTAAATGAAGCTATTAGCGGCAATTTTCAAGGCGGATGTGACTGCTGTACAAATAGAGCGCGTATTTCAAAGTACAATTTTGAAACGCAGCAGGATGGGATTTCCTCTTGTTAGAAACGAACAACTTTTGGCTTTAATAAAGGGTCGTTTTAAAATGCTAAAGAATTCTTGTTGGCATTGCATGCCTGCCTTTCTTCCCTGCAGCACAGCAAAATGCCCGTTTATGAAGGTTTGGTTTCTTGGTATGTACGCCCTTAAGAAATGTCGGTGAACTTTTGCAAAGTACCTCGATTCTGCAATTAAAATGGCAAAAAAAAAATGACTGTTTTCCCAAAGTTAGTGATCTTAGTTTGATTCTTTTCATTGCTTTTTCTCGTCCATTGAAGGGCGAAACTCTTGAGAAACACTTGACCGAAAGTTTCCCTCGTTAAGACATAGAAAGGTTAGACAATGCTAAGGTGTGAAATCACCGCACCACTACCACTGTCATTTTAAACTTTTCATTCGCCACCATCACCGGACGATAAAAGTTAATTTCTTTCCCCCTTGAAGACCCTCTGTTATTGCTCTGTGCTTCTGAAATAATTGATACGGTAATATTTAATCATTCGCTCTTTTTTTTTACTGATTATAGTAACTGTCAAACACGTATTAAAGAGTCATTGGACAATGGAGATTGAATATTTAGAGTGAGCGGAGCAGGCACATCTCGGTGACGATAAATAAAATTATACCTTGACAAGAGACTCAGAGATACAATATTCTGTAACAATTATACCGTGAGAAATGTCAAACTGCGAGCTAGACATCTTGGCCATTTTTTGTTTATTAGTTACGTGTTTGTTAAGTAAAAGACCGTGTTTAAACTCGATGAATCATTAATTACTTTGCCAAGAAAACAACATCCGCGTTTATATTTGTCGTTTTCTTTTGGACGAATGAAAAGGATGACTGTAAAGGTGAGATTCCTGGCTTTGCTTCCTTTGGTGGCAACCATAGCTTCAGCTGGTAAGTTTCATTTACTTTGCAGTTATATTATTAAATGGTCACCAGGAAACTAAGGTGATAAATTTGAATTTTCAAGCAGCTTGGCAGTGAGGTAATTATTTTCTCTCTCTTTGACAAAGTTGTGGTTTCGTCGAAGTATCATATAATTTATAAGTTTCTAACATTCCCAATGTATTTTCGACCATTTCCCCAAAAGAGACTTGAAGCAAAGACCACAAGACTAAATATAAGCAGAGAACCTCGGCGTCTTGTTAGAATTTTGAAGCAGGATATATTTAAGAGGCAATTTGCAGGTGAACTGCAAACTTACCTCACACGGGTAATTAAGGAGTTACGCGCTACTTCATCTACATAAATTATCGTTTTTATTCTTCACCCGCTCTGTCTGCTATTATATGTATATAAAAGAAGAGAAAACCGATGATTTTCGGTTTTTCATTGAGAAAGATGAAAGTTTTCTTCTGCTCTAAGATATTTGTCATATGACGTCATTAATTACCCTATTCGTCTGTTAATTTGGAAGAACTGCCTTGAGGCAAACTGAATTTAGAACTTACGATTCGTCGTTTTTTTTTTGGCTTAATTTCAAGAAGTGCGTAGATGAAAAATCAGCTTGAGTTATAAAATTTGTTCCACTCAATTATTTTTTCCGCGCACCCATTTTCTTTTCAAAATTGGACCAATTTAGGGCGATAACTTTTATTCAGAAAATAAGAACATTTTAGTAATGTCTTGTTATCCTGTTAGGTGAATGAAAGCAGTTTGTTTTGTCATTTGCCTTTGTGATCCAGTTACCATGGCTACGTTTCTGGCACATTCTGTCAGTTCTATTATAATCTCCTGTTGAGACTTCATCATAGATCTACGCACTTTATCTCGACTGACGGGTTAATCACATTCCATTTTTACCTATTCTTCTTGGCGCACAGAAAAATGAATTCAGCTAAAACAGATTCGAATGCGAATGCTAGTAATCAGAATGAACTATTCGTCTGTTATGTGCGTGCAAGGAAGATATATTGCGTTCTACGAGGACAAGGTTACGGTAGCGTTCGGACAAAAGCATATACAAAAGAAAAAACAAATATGGAGTCATCGTGATCATTATTAAAAACAGTGTCCTAAAAATCATAAAGTCTTGACGATCATTATCAAGAATAATAACCTGAGGTGACGTGAGCGAAAATTGCTTTAATTCAGTCTGTCCTAATTGTTTACTGGTTTGCATTGTTTGAAGGAAGACATCTGGCTTTATTTTGCGGTTCTCTATTATATGCTGTTAAAGCACAACATCCAACATGTCTGTTGTGTTTGTGTTTTGCTTGAAAGGATGATGACCATCACCTGGATCGCTTTACTTCTTTTGGTGGCAACAACATCTACATCTTGTAAGAGAATATTTTATATCATTCAATAATGAAAGACGATTCGTATAACAAAACGATTTATCCTTTTTTCTATTCAAAATATACCCGTGCGTGTATTTGCTGTCACGTGAAGTAATCAAACAATTCAACGTGAGCTTATGAAACCTTTAACAAAAGATATGTTTAGTAAGTGTGGTCATGGTAGCAAGATAATCTGTAAGTATTTCTCTAAGTTCATTCACAGGTCGTCTATTTTCTCAAACATAGACGCTTTCGAGTAACTGAATTCGCCTTTTCTTCAGAAACGGAAAATTCCCATTGGCTAAAAGGCTATTAACACGTCAAGATCCATCACACGTGCAACATGCGATTGCCACTTTATACAGAGTTGCTTGTCGCCACATTTGGTAATACATTGTCAATCTTCATGATTACGAAAACACGCTCTCTTCTTCAATCGAATTTTTGACTTCCAAACGTTTACGCTCGTGGTAGTGTTGTTTAATCATAAAGTATTTTCTTGACGAATGTTTTGAGACGTTTTAGAGAGCCTACTTCATGACTCTATACTCACAGGAGGTATATTGTGCAGCAATTCTCAGCAAGCTCTCGGCTTCTGTCATAGAAATAACTTTTCCTTCGAAAACTAGTTAAACTAAGTGGTAGCCACATGTAGATAGAAAGTGAGCGCTTTACGGAAATCAGATCATTCCGATGGTGCATGTTTCCTTAGCCTGCGTAGCAAGCGTTTCCGTGGGGTTTGGAAGCAAAAAAAGACCGAGGGACGGGATTTTCGGTGTTTTGTCTGTGCGGGAAATGGGGCGAGAGCCAAAAAAAAAAACAACAACAACAAAGAAGGGGGTGGGGGAGGGGAAGGAAGGAAACGTTTCCTTCCTTCCTTCCCCTCCCTCTCCCCCCTCTTTTACTCGCTCCATTTTTCGCGCTGTAATTCTTTGCTCCTGCACCCCACAGAAACGCTTGCTACGCAGACTAATGTTTCCTTCGTGTGTGCTTCTTTTTTACGGCGTTGAAATAATTTTCAGATGACATACACTAGGCGAGCGCGTTCTTAACGTGTGAAATCGAATGGTTATTTTGAGTGTTACTAAATACCGGAACGGAAACCAAAATGACCGACTGCAGGAATGGAGTGGAACAAAAGCCGACCGAGCCAAAATTCTTTATTCGCAGGGCCCTCTTCGAATGAGGCGCGTTAACAATCTTTGAAATCCACATCTCCGTTCCTAATGTAGGATGTCGTTTCCATTCGAAGAACTCACATCGTCTGAGCAATTTACGAAAATGGTCCTTTGAAGATAAGTGATTTACATGTGAAAGAAACATTAATGCATTAATAATTAATGTGGACTTAATGCACCTTTTCATTGTTTCATGAACAGGTTATTAGTCATGGTTATATATATAAGCACGATTTTCCCAGGATTATTACTCCTTGGTAAAATTAGCAAGGGTTTCAATTTACCTTGGTATTTATTTAAGGTTACACGTACCCAGGGGGTCGTACAGCTGAATGTTTTCAAGACATAATCTTTCCATTCAAGAGATGTTTTCAGTGTTTGGTTTTACAAATACAGCTGTGGCGGGTGATTAGGTTCGGTAATGTTTCTCTTTATTAAGAAAAAAAAACGAGAAGACGAAGAAAATATTCTCATTATCATACACCTGCACTACTCCTGACAATAGATTGATTAACAAATTAATTTATGACATATATCACCCACACGTACGTGCACGCAGTCTTCAGGAAACGACTTCCTTAATTTGTTGAGTTTAGAGTGGTTTTTAATGGAGTGTCGTAAAACCAAAGCCATTTACTCACCAATTAGACTACAAAGCCAATCTTAAACCATAGTAAAACGAAAACTAAAGTAACTGCCTGATTAATTTCGACACTCAGGTGAAAACAGGCTCGAGTACCAGCCGCTGTTCGATAGACCGGACTCGAGAGAGCGGCGGAAATCGAATCTAAGTTGAAAACCGCTCTATCTGAGGAAACTGGGTTTCAAATTAGCCGTGGTTACAAGAGAGCATCGTACAGGTTTCCCGGGGGAAAGTACTTTTTTTCCGTGTTACCGATGTTACCTCAGCCTCGTGAAGATTACCTTGGTACCTTTGAGAAACCATATTCAATTGAGTGTCGAAAGTAGTCAGGCAATTACCTTGGTTTTGGTTTTACTAGGTTTTGAGATTGGGTGAGGAGCCTAATTGCTAAGTAATTGGTTTGGTTTTGGTTTTATAACACACAATTGAAAACCACTCTAAGTATTCCAGGCAAGACCTTGCTAGCCAAGGCTGAAGGGGCGTTTAGTTTCCCCAGATAAACTGACTAAGACGCGACTAATCGAGTAGTCGATCGTTGGAGAGTGCACGCCAGTAAACTCTGATAAGCCCTTGGTAGACTTTAAGAGAAGTCGTTCGTCGTGTTTATTTAGTACCCGCCGACCTCTCGCGACTTCGTCGCTCGCTCGGCCCCTTCGCATCCTAAAACATCGAAGCTCGCTTCGCTCGCTTAGCTATTCTACCCTGAAACTCATGAGGTCGACTTGTGGCAAGTCTAAGCCCTTGCTTGTTAAACATTTTAACCAAACGATATTTATTCAATAGTTTGAAAATAGCTAATAATGAGTATAGCATGACTGTTGGAGATCAAAATGAAACTTACATTTTGGAGAACAATATTTTGCGCACGGACTGATCAACAACAACAGCAAAAAAAAAAAGGAAACAATGAAATGATTTGCATAATGAGTCACATTAGTGCATTTTATTTGGGTTTCTAGTTCTGGACTGCCCGCCAGGCTGGGATGAGTTTGACGATTCCTGCTACAAAGTGATGACCAGCTTCGTATATTCACAAAGTCTTAGTTGGGATAATGCTCGTGCAGTGTGTTTAGGATATGGAGGAGACCTCGTTAGTATAGAAAATGCAAGGGAAATGGAATTCATAAGGCTTCGCTATGCAGAATACATCAGCTACAGTATGTGGATTGGGTTGAATGACCGAATTAAACAACGTGAATTTGTTTGGAGCGATGGAACACCATTCAATGGTTCTGTTTACAGTAATTGGCGTGATGGCGAACCAAATGACTGGTCAGGCCAGGAAGACTGTGTTGAACTTTACAACAATGGCTGGAATGATCTGGCCTGCTCGAGGAATCACTACTACATGTGCGAGAGACCTAAAGGTGAGCTCATCGCTTAATGATTCTTATGGCTTGTTCAGTAGAATTATTCATGCTTGTAATGATCTCTTGTTTGTAGCATTTATATATTTTCCTAACCAGGTACTCATAACGAACGTTAAGGTGTTTGGAACCTGTTTCGAGTTTTGGATAAATCTTTTGGATCATTATCAGTAGCTGGGAACTGAATGCTACATAAAATGGTCATAGCAAATAACAAACTACCCTTATGTAATTCAGTTCATCTGAATATCGTTATGTAAGTATACGTTACGTCGGGGCTTTTAAGCAACTTTTGGAACGTGTGCTCACTTGAACACTTTTAAGATTCTCTTCAACTTAAAAAGCCAACATTGTAATAAAGGAGTCATAAAAATTCAGCATTTTAAGGAGTTTTAAAAACTGAGCCATCATGCATTTTACGAGTCTTGAAAAGCCAACATTTTAAGGAATCGTAAAAAGCAAGCATTTTAAGGAGTTTTAAAACGGCATAATTTTAAGGAGTTTTACAAAGCCAGCATTTTACGGCTAACGCACGAAAAAAAAGTTCAGGCTAAATGGGGTTAAAAAGCAACCTTCACTAAACCTTAATATCTTATCTATCGGTTATGTCATTGCTTCAAGTGCGCACCACTGCTGCTTGTAATGTAAACTTCATAGTGGTCTCTTCCCTTCCTTTAGGCAAGCTTTCATGTCCTGATGGATGGTTTCCAAATGGGTTTTCCTGCTACAAAGCGAGTGAAAGCGAAAAGTCATGGAATAATGCAAAACAGGATTGTTATGAGTCTGGAAGCTATTTGATGAAGGTAGATGACGCATCGGAGCAACATTTCCTAGAAGTTTACTTGCGTTCAACCGGAATTGTACAATTGTTCAATGTAAGTAGATCTAGATTAGGCGACACATAGACGTAGTGAAGAGTGTCTTTAAATAGGAGATTATGACTACAACAGAAATAGAATAGAGAAAGCCGGTTGCCATCCTCTAATTTTATTTTTAATAACATTTTTTACTGTAAAGCGCCATGAGCCATGGATATGGCGCTATACAAATCTATTATTATTATTATATTAAGCCAGATAACTGAGCTGTTTCTTTGTTAAAGAAATAAGTTTTAATTTTTCATGTTTTTCAGTGGTACTGATCACGAATCGGCGCAGGTTTACTATTTAATTTTGCTCCTTCTCCGAACCTCAAGTAGCTAGTTCAAAAAATGTGCTCCGTCAATGTGTAAGAGACCGTGAGTCAGGCAACGTCCAACAATGATGTTTTAGGTGCTAAAACCGCTAGGGAAAAAAACTTATTTATGAGCTGAGCAGCACATTTTTAATTCAACCCAGATCGGTCAATTCTCTCTTAATACCCCTAGCATGTGCGGAAAAAAATAGCACAACGGTTCACAACGGATAGTCCTTAACGGTAGATGTACAAACACTGTCTGTCGTACAGACTATTCACACTGCACACGTTGTCGGCATCACATACAAGTCAACAAATTATGAATAATCGGTGACACTGTCCATTGCAACGGGATAGTAAATTTACCAATTAGTGCAACCGAATGGAGAGGCCACGGTATTGTCAGGGGGGTGGATGAAAGATAGAGGTGCGATGACTTCATTCACTCCGTCAAAGTGCAACGCCCCCCAACCTCTCTAGCTTGTTGCACTGGCGAATCGTGCCCATTCGCCGAGTTTGGCCCAAAATTAATGTGATGTATTGTGCACTGGCATTTGTTCTTGTTCATAGCAAGTGTGGATAGGCCTGAGTGACATCGAACACGAAGGGAGATTTACATGGGAAGTGGATAACAGTACCGTAAATTTTAGCAATTGGGAACCTGGACAGCCTAACAACGGTGGTAATGGCAGGCAGCACTGTGTTACGGTGGGGGCTAAAGAATATTTTGGTTTGTGGAATGATGATTACTGTCCTTATCCGTATCTTTACATCTGCGAGAAACCTCTTGATGGTATGTGCAAGCTATAATGTAAGAAAATTTTTTTTCTGGAAAATCAAATTTCAATAAAGTAAAGCAAAGCAAATCAAATAGAAAAAGCTTCTGATTTCAAAAGCAAGATATACATATCAAATCAGCACAGTTAAATACTCCACTGACGCTAAGGGTGTTTGCTTGATTCTCCACCATTTAACGACGAGGTTACAAGATCATGAACACTACTGGTTCGGAACCGCAGCACTCTATGAGATTGCGGCTTCACTGGGTGGAGCTTGGGTACGTTGGAGTGATTAACCCGGATAAGGCTTCAGTCTGTCCGAATGCACAACGTTGAGACTGTGATTTTTTGTCGCGATGAACAAAATTATGAGGCTACAGAAGGTTAATTTGGCCAAAGATGAAAGATGAAAACAATACGACTAATATGGATCAACGGTTTTAATCAAACTTCACATGGCAAATAACTATTACTGAAGGGTTTGTGCTTTTAACTCTCGAAGTTAAAGATCATTCGTAACCGTGTTAAAAATTGTTCTTATTTTGTCAGGCATTTCTTGTTATCAGTGTGAAAGCAGCACATCATTTGCCAAATGTTCAACGAAACAAGAGACAGTCAATTGTGCATTCCCTCGGAACTACTGTTTCAAACAAAAGAATACAACAGGAGGAAATATCGATCAAGAGACAGTTTTTTCCAAAGACTGTACATCAGCAGATCAATGCAGAAAAAAGGGGAATCATTCTCTGGAATGCTGTGAAGATGACCTTTGCAATACTGGTAATCCAGACTTTTGTTTATGTACTTGTCAAAATGATGTGAGTTTATACGTCAGTTTGTGTGCGCGTGGTTTCCGGGCTTGTGTGTTCGCGTTTAATACGCGCGGGAGAGGGACCATGCCTACGTCTTGGTGCCCACATGTTTGCGCTTCGAAATAACTTCATAAGTAGCTGAAAGTTAATATAACAGCGTTTTTTTGCAGACATCTCTTGTTATCAGTGTTCGAGTAACATATCCTTTGCCGACTGTGCTAAGAACCAAAAAAGAGTGAACTGCACATTACCAAAGAACCGCTGTGTTAAAACCACATATGGCACCAAGGAGGACAACAAAACTGTAACATACCATAAAGGATGCGCCACAATTGATGAATGCACAGAATTTGCCAAGGGACCATTTGCAGAATGCTGCACTGGTGACATGTGTAACAAAGGCAAGTTATGAGAAACTGATTTTTATCTATACGACCATCTCTATCTCTGGTTTAAATTCAATTGTAAATTTCCAAAACTTGAACAAGGGTTTATCAAAAAGGGCTTTTTTTCTTTGAATTTCAGTTAATGAACCAACTTGTTCTGTTTCCCCAGAATCGGGTCTCAGTTGTTTTGAATGCAGTAGCACGGTCTCTCATGAGGCGTGTCAAAAACATCAGCAAGAAGTCAAGTGTAAAGGTTCCATGGATGATCGTTGTTATTATGCTTCGATGCAGCAGACCTCACAAGATGGATCCAGTGTTTCCAAGCGCATTAGGCATGGATGTACCAATAATCACTATTGTAACAGCACTTCCAAACTTTTCGATGAATGCAGCTCTACCAGTTGGGAATGTGAAGTTCGATGCTGTCGCCAAAATCTATGCAATGAAGGTAGCAACATTTTTAAGAATATGAATTTTTTATACCTCTCAGGTCTGTCAGTCTCTTTTGTTTCTTTATAGCTATGGTTTTGCCACTTAGGGTAGTTTTAAAATTCAGTTATTTTGGAGTGGCAAATCAGGATCGGTGCAAGTGCAACCATGCTCGACCATGGCAGTCACCATGGCAACGTCATGTAAATTGTAAACGTCAACGTCATGTTAACTGATTTTCCACTCATAGCCTTCTTTATATTATTTTTTCAGAGAGCAAAGAGCTTGTACCAACGGACCAAAATAGGACTTCCACTGTCACCATTGCCTACATATCATTCGGTGTCGCCTTTATCTTGCTCGTGATGTGTTTCATGGTCGCCTTTTGGTGCTATAGGAAGTACAATCGCGAGCGGATGGAAAGGTTTACCTCTTATAGCTGAGCTCTATCATAGCATGAGTCAACCTCGGGCCCGAATCAAGCACATGTCACGATCCGCGCTCGAACCAACGTCTGTTTTCGACTTTTTTTTCCTGATGTGCTTTGAATTTTAATCGTTTTTCAATGTGACAGACTATCAATTGAAAGATAGTTATCACTGTCAATCTTCAGCTCAGTTCTACACAGAATGAAGCAGAAGAAGCAGCACTTCACCGATTTGTGACAGTGATGGCCCCTAGCATAAACCGGTTACACAGTACAAAATCCGTCATAGTTGATGTAAAAGAAAGCCCCTCTTTTTAAGCTGAAAGCAACCTCATAGCTCACCTTGTCAAACTCAGGGTCAAACATTACTTTCTCTGTTTCTGTTTTATATGTACTGGTAACAGAAATGTTGAGAATTCAAAATTAAAACTATGCTTTATTGTCAAGACAACTGTATTAACCATCTTTCTCTGTATTGAAGGTCTTCTCGGCCAAGACGTGAAATTATTCCGTTAGACAAATGGGAGATTCTTCCCGGGCAAATAGAATACGAAGAAGAGCTGGGCAGAGGAGCGTTTGGTGTTGTCTACAAAGCAATTCTGAAGAAGCGACAAGGAATAGAAGTGTTTGACAGCAGAGATGAACCCGCGTCACAAGATACACAGGTGGTCGCAGTGAAAGAATTACAAGGTGCAATGTTTTTGTAATCATTATATTCTCATCGGGAGATCACAGCGGAGAACCAAGATGTTGAAATGTTATTCTATAAAATGTACGATTCTTGTCGAGCTGTGATTGGCTATTATGGGATGGGTTTTGAAGAGTTTAGAAATCGCATAGAATGTTAGGACACAGCCTTCAAAGGGAGAGAATGAACTGGTTTGTATCAGCTGAAATGGGAAATATATTTCTTTTTCGCATATAGTCCACATTTGGTTCTGCTAAACAACTACATCTCGAATAGACAGATTCTGCTGACGTGTTTATATCCTTGTTGCCACCCAGTTCAGATCTTATGATGATTCATTTGCGAGGTTATAATTGTTCTTTTTGTCAATAATCCCATGCTATCAGTTTTGTGTTGCAAATTGCACAATTGTAACCTTCTAAATGAACCATCACGCCGTCTGAATTGGGTGGCAACAAGGATGAAAACACGTTAGTCGAATCTGTCTATTCGAGCAAAACACATGGGGTACAGACAATCAGAAAAAAATCGACTGAATTAGCATTTGTACTCGGTAGCCAAGTTAAAATTCGCCCAGACTCACACCCCAATTTTCCCCATAACTTCCTTGTTATTGTTGTCAGATGATCCAAGTGAAGTACAAAAAGAAGAGTTCTTGTTTGAGATAGCCATGATGAAGGTGTTGGGTGCACACCAAAATATTTTGTCCCTGGTTGGATGTTGCACACTACAGGATCACAGGTTCCTGGTGATAGAGTACGTTCCGTTTGGGGACTTGTTGCAATGGTTACGACGCAAGAGAAATTCGGTAGGAGGTTGTTGACTACAATTTGTACCGTACACCGGGCGTGTTTGGTCTGCTGGTACAGAGGGGGTTGGGGGTGGGAGGACTTTTGGGGTTCGAACCCTGCAACTTTTAGAGCATAAGCTATGGTAATGAACCTTGGAAGATTCAGAAAACTATTATTATTAAATAAATGGGCAATTTATGACGTTACCTTTATCCGCAATCCTGAATTTTAAGATTTTTGTAATACTTTCGAAATCCGCCGAAAAATGGCCCAAAAATAAGCACAACCGATAAAGCTTTCTAAAAATAACTAAAAAGGTAAAAGTTGGGGCATGAATAGTAACTGTTTTTCATCAAAAGCAATAAAATTCAAAATTTGCGAAAACTGTCTGTCAAAATATGGATGTCATGGAAACATCAAGTTTTTGACCAATGAAATGTCATAGCAGATTGAAACCGGTAAATCCTGTTTTCAACATTCTGAAAATACGTAGCAGGGAGAGGGAGAGGACGGAGGGGAGGCTCCTCCATTTTCTCTATTTCTCCCGCTCCACTTCGTGAAGAACTCTCTGATCAATGACTTGACTGCATGGCTACTGCTTACTAATACATAACAATCTTGTTATATTCTAGATTAATCCGAACTGGGCCACTGGAACGAAGGAGAAACAGTATGATGACAAAGAAAATATCGAAAGACCACGGGGCAAACTTTCTCGAGTAATTTACTCACATTAATAGACTGAACTAGCATATATCAATTAATCATATATTCAAATAGAATATAATTACACTGCAAACAAGGTATAAAATAAATAAAAATCAATAATTAATTCCATGATTACATAATTCGTACAGCTCGAATATTAGACCTTCGCTGAAAATAATACAACTTACAGGTACAGTACTACTACTACTGCTTCTACAAAATTACTTTAACAAACAAAAGTTAAAGTTGATCTCAAATTTGGTGTAAAGTATCCATTTATGGCTGGTATTAAGCTATAATTTTGCGCTTGGTTTGGAGTAGTATTAGATGAGAGATCCGGCAGTACAAGTTATGTGCGACGTACTCAAGCATTCTCTGTAATAGCGCGCCATGCATTCATACTCTGCAATTAAAAATCCTTCTTAAAATCTGAATATAAGTACACTATGGATCTAAAAATTGGCAGACAGTATATTTGTATTACTGGCTCTAAAACAGCTATTTCTTGTTGGATTTAATCAGTCCATAAATTTCAAAAATTAATGTAATTGTGTTAAAATTCACACCAATCTTAGCAACTTTCTTTGATTGCGGAGAGGTCACCATTCCTTAAGGACACTCTCTAAGGTAAAGAACATTCAGAAACTCGAAGCAATACTTACTGAGCTTTTGTATGGAGGTCTTCAGTCATTAATTAAATTAAAAAATGCATATCAAGCCTCAGTACATTATGGTAAGAGATTAGATATTCAATAATATATACTCGATTGTTGACGTGAAAAATTGCAAATACCCGCATGGGAGACTGATGAATTGTCATGACAATAGACGTGGTTATTGACCTGCATTTGACTCCACGGAGAGATGATTGGACCTGCTGAAATACATACGTTAACCAGCGGGATATGCTTTTAACTAGCAAGATGAAATGGTCATTTTCTCTTACAGCAACGCCGTGAAAATAATTTAGACAAGGTCCTGGAAGAAGATCAGACTGTGACAGGCAATACATCAGTGCAAATAGAGTCTCCCTCAACTCACGAAAACAAAGGCTTTGATTTTGACATGCCTGACGTGACTTTTCACGGTGCGGCCAAAGTAGGCAAGGTATATATACAAAATCCAACATGTTTCTATCCTTTGCACTCGGCCTATGTTGGAATTAATAGTTCTTAAAAGGCTTGTAGCAATTTATTTGATGTGATTAAAACGACAGCAGTGTAAATAATTTTTTTATGCTAACAGGTATCGAGTCCGTGCGGCAAAAGGAAGAGAAACCTTTACAGTATTATCAGGAAATATCCGGGATATCAGTTGTTGAATGTGTCAGATGCATCTGTTGTTGCCAGAATAATGGGATGGAGGGGCAACACTTCAAAAACGTGGGAAGTCCTTGGGAATGAATCCCAACCGATCTTAATTATTTCCCATTAAAAAGAAGGAGAAAAAAGTGTTGTTTTGCTAGAAATCTATATTTTACTTCAATCAGGAAACCGCAGTTGTTCCGAAAAGGATAGAAGACGGTCCACGTTATCACATCATAACCAAACAAACCTCAGTCCAGATGGATTCAGCCCGGGATGCAGCCCCTACACATAACCCTGACGATCTCATCCTTGATATGACTGGCTCATCCGATAACAATTTTGAAGTAAGAGGAAGTTTTCTCTGTTTCTATGTTATATTTCTACTAGTCATAGAGGAAACAAAACACCAGCCGGCGGTGAAAGATAAAAACAGATAAAAGGAATAAAATTAAATGGAAAGGTGAATCCTACCAATTTTACATTGTTTGTATTCGTACATCATGTGTTCGGGACATCTTCACATACGTGTTGTTTGCTTTGCACCACACAAGGTTTGGATCTAAGCAAAAATTAGACAAACAAATATATACGTAATATGTATAGGTTTTTGATCAAGTGTGAGGTCAAGATGGCTGGATACTGGCCAACTTCTTTTTTTGCGTGTTTATGGACCGAGATGGAGTCGAGGTCCGAACAAGCTTGGTCAATAAAGGATGTATTACACGGCTTTCGGGGAAAGTTTTCTTGCGGGACGACACGGAGGGTAGTCCCGAGCGGACAAGATAACTCTATCTTGCCCGCTCGGGTAGCCAATCACAGCGCAGGATTTGATTCATCTTGCCTGCTCACGGAGCTAGCCATATAATAAAGCAGTATAGGTAATCATTTGGAATTAATTTGCTGGATGAGTTTTTCGAAAAAACGAAAACTCACATGTGCCGGAAGATCTTTCTTGAAGCCATTTTTTTAGCATTCGAGAAAGTTTCAGTGCAAACTTTTCGTCATCATTTTACGTGATATGATTGGCTTAGAAAATTTCCTATTGTCTTTCAGCCAATCATAATTCAGAATTACGATGTGTACTTCACATTGGTGTTACACATGAACGGCACTGCTCTCAACCAATCAGAATCGAGAAATGTTTTCATGTATATTATTATTTGGGTTATAATCAACCCTTTTAAAATAAGGTCTTGGCTGATTTTAATTACTTTTCTTACATTGCATAACATTAATTGTCTCGAATTGTCGTAGACAGATATTCTCATGATTTTTCTTTTTTGTTATTGTTGTTTGTATTTGTTCAGGAAAAGAGCAAGAGTTACCTGGACCAGGAAAACATCAAGCTGTCAGCGATACGGTCGACATCACAGGCAAACAAACAAACTGCTGACGTGTTTTCAGCCCAGAATCTTATTGCTGGACATGGAGAAGATGGCAGTTTTACTACGCAACAGCTGTTTTCGTTTGCTTGGCAAATAGCACGGGGAATGGTAACGTTTATTACAAGCTCCAATATATATCTGGAGACATTAGCTCAACTAAGCGATATTTACAGTGAAACTCTTAACTTCATAAACGGAATTGGCTGTATTTTGGAGCCAGCTGTTTGTCAGATATAGCTCAAAAGAAATGACAGAGATGTCTGCTTCCTGGTTTTCTCAATAGTCTCTTCTCTATCGCTCATTCTCCTTCGAGTTTCCGCGCGGTAATTTTTGCATTCAATTTTTTGTGCTTGCTGCGCCAAAGAGAGTAGACTTAAATAGTTCCAATTAAAGCAAATTTACCAGCTTCATATTGAGTTCTAAGCTGACAGTGCTTAAGAAACCAATAGAAGAGCCTTGATTCTTTGTGGTCCATTTTCTAATTCGATACATTTTCATTTGTTCGTCTTAACAGAATCATCTCGCAGAGAAAGACTTTGTTCATCGTGATCTTGCAGCCCGTAATATTCTGGTTGGTCATGATAATCGGGTCAAAGTATCGGACTTTGGGTTGATGCGTCAAATCTATGAAGACGTTTACACCGCCAAAAAGACGAAAAAGCTTCCTGTGAAATGGATGGCCCCGGAATCCATTCATGACGGTGTTTTTACCATCAAAAGTGACGTGTGAGTATCAATTTTGCTACGAAAAGAACTAATAGTGAAATCAACTAATGCAACAACAACAACAACAACAACAACAAAAACAACAACAACAACACCATCACCACTGAACAGCAATCACCGTGAGCACCACTTAAAAAAGTGTTTTAACTTTTGGCAAGTTTATCTGTCGCGTTAATGCATTACCATCGACGTCTTTAAATATTATTATTTTTTTAAGATCACGTTCCCGGAAATTCTTCTAGGCGTACTTAGAATTATACAGCAGAGACATTTTACATAAAGGCTTGCACAGATGAGTTCCTTTAATTTTGTAACTCAAGTATCCGAGGTAAAAAGTTTGCAAGTTTCATCAGCACAACTGGGATGTTATTGGGGTCTAGAAATATTTAAAACCAGAAGAATTCAACGACAATCAAGGTCGTCTCACTGATCTATCCTCTTTGTCCCATGGGTGACATAGGGGCGCCTGTATGCCTTGCATTTGTACTGATCTTGAGTCTTTTTTTGGCCTCGCACCGTGTCATGTTAAACTCTCTCAGGACCTTCCAGATACTCCTCAGCAACGTAATCCTGGGTCTGTTACATTTTCGTGCGCTTTGCGAGTCTTTGCGGGTTGTAGCCCATCGTGTGACGAGCTGTGTTCCTCTTATCCTTTGTTTGATTGTGTATGACCAATCCATCTCTAGCGTCCTCTCGTAATGGTGGTGTTGATATATAGTCTCTTCATAAGTTCTTATCCTCCGGGCCAATGTCCTCTCAGGACACCCCTAAGACACTTTTGATGAAAGTTTGTACTTTCTTGCTTGAAAGAGTAAAACTCCATAATATTTCTGTCCCAACACTGGAAAAAGTTTACTTAGCGCTGAACAGAAAGGGAGGAACGTTTTTCGAATATATTGAAGTAAGCGAGAGTGTTAGAGCTAGCGTTATTTCCCTGTAGAAGACACTGTACGTTTTTCGAGCTCACGCAAATATATATACTGTTCTTATGTGGCAAGAGTTTCTAAGAGAAGTATACAAGGCACGGTATAGGTCCTAGTAACCTTTGTACGGGGATCACTGTAGCTCCATACATCTCTATAGGTGTACTTTAATTTTTTAAAGACAAAGCTGATCATAAAATTAAAGAACCTCTTGTTTATTTATATTTTCTAACAGTTGGTCGTATGGCGTTCTTCTCTGGGAAATGGCAACAATGGGTACGTTAAACCTGTTCAGATAAAATCTTCAATTAGTTTTATTTCATCAGTGTTTATTTAAAACTTTGAATTTTCTTTTATCCCGGCCATTTTTATCTTTCTTTTTAATTTGAATTCCACATAGGAGGTGTTCCTTACCCCACAATGAGTAGCGCAGAACTTTGTAGAGCCATAAAAACTGGTTATCGCTTGGAAAGGCCTGACATGTGTTGTGATGAAGTGTAAGTAACTACAATGTAGAGCTACTCTAACCTAAGCAAAGTGAAGTTTGACTTTGGTCAATTTAGCAACGAGACGAGTTGCAGAAAACCACGAAACTTCTTTGGAACTCAACAAATCTTCTTCAGTGGCGGATCTAGGGGTGGTGCCCAGGGGGCCCGGGCCCCCCCTTATTTTGGGAAAAAAAATAAAAAATCACAGAACGAAGAAAAACCGGCAGGGTAAGCAAAACAAAAACGCCCCCCCCCCCCCCCCCCCCCCCCCCAAAAACAAAACCCCCCCCCCCCCCCCCTTTAACTCAAGATCTGGATCCGCAACCGTTCTTTATTCTTGGCAACACTTCACACTAACTCATAGTACAAACTGCTAAAGGTAATCTTGGTAATCGATTTACAACAGTTCTCGCGTTGCTTGTATACAGACGCTTATATATAGTTGTCTTTTGCTATTGTTTTCTAGTACAAAAGAGATGTATTGTGCATGAAGACAAACTGATTGGTTTTTCGTTCGAAAGATTGATGTATTTAGTATTTTCATTGGTTTAAGTGGTAATTAAAAATCCAGATTAACTTTTGAACATTTTGAACGAGTAAAAGGTTGCTTTTGAAACGCAAACTCTATTATGCTTATGAATAGATCGACCAGTTAGTCTATTTGCTACGTCTGAGCAGATGTTCCTTTCAGAAATTTTTTAAACCAGCGTAAACTTTATACTGTACCTATTGTACCTTAAAATATCGATAATTAAACAAGTAATTCTAAGGCCAATAATATTGTCGATACTAAAGTAGTTTTACGAGTTCCTTTATCGAATATAGATTTGTATCATCATGTATTGAATTGCAGTTGAGGAAACCTTTCCCTCCCGTGACAGAAACGATACGACCTGAGACAGAGCAATAGCCTACAATCATTTAAGGTGGCTCAAAACAGTTTCCAGCACTTAGATTTTGATGGGTTGTTATAACCACTCTTTATCACTTGATGCTACAATCATATTACTATAGCAACAGTATGACCTGCTAAAAACACCCTATTTATGTTACCAAATTTAATAAGCATGATAAGGCCCAACTTTTGGTAAAGTTTAAAATAATTCCGTACATAGGTTTCAGAGCCACCTTAACTTTTCAAAACTTTAAGGTGGCTCTGAACCCTACGAACAGAATTTTTTTAAAACCTTTGCCAAAAGTTGCGTCTTATCATGCTTATTAAAATTTGATGATAAACTATAAAAAAATTCACCGTGCCGTTTTGAATTATAAGCCCCTGAAGCTGAAATCAAGGATGTTTTTCAAACAAAAACAATGCTAATACAGTACTCAACATTACACTGCTTACAATTCTTTCTTTTTTTCCCACCTTTTTAAAGTACAGACCAAGAAATAATTTATAAAAAGCAACGCACACGCACACTACTAACGCAAAAAACGAACGCTAATTTCAGAATTACATTTATATCGCTAAAGCTGGGTAAACTACAGAATATATATATATATATATATATATATAAACAAAAAAGTTAGAGTTTGTCTTCATTTGTGTTTA